>MDTB01090027.1_pt1 | contig 52196 bp, 45 predicted proteins | sample 811161 | NCBI WGS metagenome assembly MDTB01 (sample SAMN05326650, study PRJNA326480) | marine metagenome | isolation source: seawater | place: Mediterranean Sea | collected 2009
CATCTTATTTAATTTCTTAATAGGATTTTGACGTTTTTTCAATGCATCTGAAATCCCTTTGCACAACTCACTTCCAACCACTAAACCATCGCTATTTTTTAGGGATTTAATGGTTTTTCTAGTAATTCCAAAACCAATTACCAATTTTTTTGATGGATTGATTTTTTTTACCTTTTGATATTGTTTTAAAATGCTACCAGCGGAACTTTTAAGCTTCCCTCCTGTTGTAGATAGCATACTAATAAAATAATTTAGCTCATCAGAGTTCTTGATGATTTCTCTCATCCTCTTCAATGTTGTTGTAGGAGAGATCAACTGTACGAAAGTTATGTTATTTTTTTTGCATAATTTTGAAAAATTCTTATTTTCAGGCCACGGCAAGTCAACAATAATACACCCGCTCACTTTGCTTCTTTTGCATTCACGAATAAAATTTTTTTCACCAAAATTAAATACTGTTTGATAGTAACCCATTAATATACAGGGCTTTGAAATTTTGTTTTTTTTATAATTTTTAATGATTCTAAAAATATCTTTTAATTTAATACCACCCTTTAAAGCTCTATAGGAGCTATTTTGTATTTGTGGACCATCTGCTGTTGCTGCGTTAAAAGGCATACCGTATTCGATAATATCGGCATGCTCGGAAATTGAATTTAAAATTTGTGAAGACTTCTTTTTATTATAGTCTCCAGCGACTATATAAGTCAAAAGGGCAGGTCTCTTTTCATTTTTGCATTTTCTAAAAGCTAAAGATATTTCTCTGTTCATCTATTATAACTTCCCAAATGTTTTTTTATTATATCTTTATCTTTTAGACTGTCCCCACAACTATTTATTATGCAAACATGATCATCATTTAATTTTGGTGCCATTTTAATTACTTCTGCAAAGGCATGAGCCGGTTCTAAGCTGGGAGATATATCCTCTAGCTCTGTAACTAATTTATAGGCATTAAAAGCTTCTTCATCTGTAGCATATGTGTATCTTGCTCTTTTTGTATCTTTTAAAAAACAGTGGATGGGAGAACAAGACGGATAGTCAAGTCCAGAACTACAACTTTCTGTTTCATCAATTTGCCCTTCTGAATTCTGAACACAATAGGCAGCGGCACCATGCAAAATACCTATCTTGGAGTTTTTACTCAAAGGTGCTGCGTGTAATTTACTTTTTGCAGATCCTCCAGCTTCGACACCTATTAGCTCTACATTGCTCTTTTCATAATCAATAAATTCGCTCCAAAAGCCATAGGCGCTAGATCCACCGCCCACACAATTAATTAATTTTAGTTTTTTTGGAATTTGTCCAAACTCATCATTTAACTGAAATTTTAACTCTCTAGAAATTTGTGCTGTACTCCACCCACATATTTTTACGAAGACGTTCGGGCCAACCAGACTACCAATTCCCATATGTGTTTTATCACAATTAGCTACCCAATATCTGATACACTCACTTACAGCATCAACCAATGTTTTACTTCCAGAGTCTACTGGGATTATTTCAGCTCCATTACTTCTCATTGCATCACAATTTGGTTTTTGCCTTTTGATGTCACGTGTACCCATGAATACTTTAAGACCCAGGCCAAATTTTTTAGCAACCATAGAAAACATCTTTCCATTGTAGCCTGCACCTGTATCCGTACATAAATATTTTTTGTTTGCTCTTTTGCAAAGCATTGCATGAGTAATTGCGTTATAAATTTTGTGAGCTCCGCCGTTTGCATCTGAAACCATTTTTGCATATATTTGGGCGCCACCTAAATGATCTGTAAGATTTTGTAATTTTATAAATCGAGTGGGAGTTCCTACATAATTTTTATATAAATTATCTCTCTGTTTAATAAAACTTTTTTCATACCTGCATTTTTCAAATAATTTTGTTAAATCTTCAATTGGTTTTTTTAGAGTCTCAGCTACATAATTTCCTCCAAATTTACCACCATAAAATCCGTTTTTGTCATGTTGGTCAATTAGAGGAACTTTTTTTTTAACTTTCATAACTTTTTACTAAATTTAAAAATTTTTCAATTTTTTTATTGTCTTTTATTCCTTTAACATTTTCTAGCCCACTTGATACATCTATTTTGTTTGTATTTTGCATAGCAAATTTTAAATTCTCAGTGGTAATACCTCCTGCCAAAAAATAGCGAGTTATATCTATACCCTTTAAAATTCTAAAGTCGAAAGTCTGCGTTTTTTCCATTGCCGGTGTATCAATTAATATCTCATCTGCAGCTGAATATTTAGAAATTTCCTGAAGAGATGACTTATTTTTAATCTTGATGGCTTTAATGATTTTTATATTAAATTTTGTTTTTATATCATTAATTCTATCGCTTGTTTCGTCTCCATGACATTGTATATATTCACATATATCTTTAATTTGTAAAATTTCCTCATCTTTTGGATTTACCATTACTGCAACTTTATTAACATTTACATTAACTGTTAATATTTTTAGCTCTTTTAAATTGATATTTCTTGGACTCTTAGGGTAGTTAATTACAAAACCTAAAAATTTAGCACCATGTTTGATTGCAGTATCAATAGAGCTTTTATTGTTAAGTCCACAAATTTTTATTATAGATTTCATCTTTCAAGATGTTTTAAAAGCTTTTTAAAATTATTTTTTAGATTCCCAGAGGTTACACTTCTACCTATAACTATACCGTATGCATTTTGTTTAAAAAATGCATCTTTTGGTGTTGTAACTCTTTTTTGATCATTTTTTTTGTCTCCTGGAAGTCTAATACCGGGGGTAATGGTTTTTAATTTATATATTTTATTAATTTTTAACGACTCTTTTCCACTACATATGACACCATAGCAGCCTAATTTTTTTGCGATTTTTGCTTGTTGCATAATTAGTTGACCTATCTCCTTAGTATGGCCTACTTCTTTTATTGATTTGTTATCAAGATTTGTCAATGTAGTGACACCAAGTATTTTTTTTCCATAAGCGAATTTTTTAACAGCTTTAACACCTTTAGAACCGGAACTTAAGTGAACAGTTATATATTTTACATTCTTCAAATCTTTTATTGATATCATGGCATTTTTCATTGTGTTTTCAATATCGTGTAGTTTAGCGTCTAAAAATACATCGTATTTCTTTAATGAATTTATAAATTCTCTACCACCCTTAGCAAAAAAAATTTGATAACCAATTTTTGGAATAAATACATAATTTTTAACTTTTTTTTTTGGAATTGCTTTAATTATTGATTTTGCTTTTCTCAGATTACAATCAAGCGCAATAAATATTTTATTTTTCAATATTTTTATTTATTCTTTGGTTTAAAAATTTTGAACTTTTCCAACAAATTTTATTTTTTTCTCCAACACTAATACTTTCACCAGTCTTGGGATTTCTAGCTGATTTTGGTTTCATCTTCTTTATACGCCAACAACCAAAATTTCTAATTTCAATCGAGGTTCCTGATACTAGGCAATTTGAAAGATATTTGAAGATTACATCAATGATCCTTTCAATATCTCTTGCTGGTAAATTATTATATTTTGATTGAATAGAATTGACTAAGTCAGATTTAACGTAGGTTTTTGTTTCCATTCGATATGGATTAAATCACAAAAAATTAATTAAACAAGCTAAGATTTCTTTTTTTTTGTTGATTTTTTTTTAAGTGCAGCACCTAAAACTCCAGCTAAAGACTGACCACTAGTTGTGCTACCGTATTTCTTTAATGTTTCATCTTGCTGTTGTTTTTCGTATTCTTTAATCGATAGTTTTACTTTTCTAGTTTGATTTGAGATTTCAACTATAACAGCATCCAATGTGTCACCTGGTGCAAATCTTGAAGGTGAACAATCTTTTTTTTCTAACGCAATGTCTGCTTTTTTAATAAGGGTTTGATATCTATCTTCTCCAACATTAACTTTAATAGCATTAGGTTGAATTTCTACCACTCGTACCGAAACCACACTTCCTTCTTTTTTAGATTCAAAAAACGAAAAAGGATCTTTTTTCAAAGCCCGAATTGAACCATTGACCTTACCATCCTTGATATCAATTATCTTTAATTTAACAGAGTCATTTTTATTATATTCATCTAGATCTTTAGAGGTTTCTGAAAACGATAATTGCTTATAGTGAACAAATATATCAATTTCATTATTACCAGTGTTTAAGAATAATCCAAAATCTTTTTTATTAACAATTTTTGCATCACAAACAGTGCCTATAGGATATTTTTTTATGAATTCGTCTATTGGATTAGGTAAGCAATCTTTATAACTCAAACTAATTTTCCTTTTTTCGGTATTTACCTCTTTTAATTTTACTTTAACTTCATCGTTTATTTTAAAAACAGATTTTGGATTAACATTTTTTTGCATATGTTTAATTTCACTTGAATGGATTAAACCAGATACACCTTCAGATAATTCTGCAAACGCTCCCCAATCAGTTAACTTAATTATTTTTACTTCATATTCTTTACCAATCGTATATTTTTCACTAACTGTTTTAAATGGATCTGGATACATCGAACGAATAGATAAAGACATACGTTTAGCTTCTTTATCAATCTCCAAAACTTGACATTTTAATGTATCACCGACTGTGAACATGTCATTTAAATTTGAAATTTTTAGCCATGAAACCTCAGATGAGTGAAGCAAACAGTCGAGTGTCTCAATGCTGACAAATAGTCCATAAGAAGTTATAGCTTTTATTCTTCCTTCAATAATATCTTTCTCTTTATAATTTGAAATAACCTGATCTTTATTTAAATTTTTTTCCTCCTCGAGTATTGCACGTCTACTAACAATCACATTCATACGAACTGGATCAATTTTAATTATTAAAAATTCTAAAGGTTTTCTGATGAACTCACTTGCGTTTTTTATTGGACGGTCTGATAATTGTGATGATGGACAAAAAGCAAATATTTTTTCAACTTCGATTATGTACCCTCCCTTGACCATATTCTGCACTACACCGCTCACTTTTTCTTTTTTTTCGAAAGCATCTTTTATTTTTTTCCAAGATCTTGCTCTACGGGCCTTTTCAATACTTAAAACTATTTCTCCATTTCTATTCTCGGTTCTTTCAACATATACCTCAATTTCTTTTCCAACTTCCACAGTATCTAATTCTGATTGAGGTATTTCTGATTTTTCAATTACCCCGCTACTTTTTGCACCGACACAATATACCGTAATGTATTTATCTTCTATTTTTTCTATTGTTCCCTTAACAATAGTATGTTCGACTATCCCGGAGTTAGTTAAATTATCATTAAGTAGTTTTTCAAATTCTTGATTTGAATTGCTGTTGTAGATTTTTAGGTTTTGTCGTGCTACCATTAATTGCTCAAAGATGCTTTTTTTATTAATCTCATAATTTTTATAATCGGCGTTGATATATACTTAGAGCGATTAGAAATCAAGTGTGCAGACTTAACTTTTATTAATGGGCTGATTTTCCTTAAAGAATCGACCTTATCTCTTAGCATGAGCTGTCTCAGCACAGTTTTGTAATCAAAACTTTTGTCAGCATATTTAGCTTTTAACTCATTAAATCTGCGTCTTGCTCTAATATGAACCGGAGCGTCTATAAAAAGCTTTAAGTCTGAAAAATTGTTTGGAAGTACTTTGGATCCAATATCTCGGCCAGCAACCAGGACTATTTTATTTTTATTTTTAAAAATAATATTTCTCTGAACTTGTAATAATGCTGTTCTTATAGATTTGATTTTGGCAATTTTTGATACAATCTTAGAAACTTCATTGGAATGCAGCTCAGGATTTTTTAGATCCTTTAATTTTATTTTTTCAGCACTCTTTACTAAAAATTTGACATTTATACGTTTGTTTTTCTTCTTTAAATGTATAAGGCTTAGTTTTCTATATAATAAACCACTATCAAAAAAAAATGCTTCATTTTTATACTTTTTTACTAAACTTTTGCAAATAGATGTTTTTCCAGAAGATACAGTACCATCTAAAGCAATAATGATTTTATCTTTTTTTTTGTATAATTTTTTAATTAACTTTTCTACATTTGGGAAACTAACATTCACAGTATCAAAATTATCAATTATAATTTTTTTTCTTGATACCGCAGAAAAAACCAAGAATGATAATGCTATTCTATGATCATTAAAAGTATCAATTTTTGGAATTTCATTACTAAAATACCTTTCTGACAAGCCTTTTATTATTAATGAATTTTTTTTAATCAAACAATCAACTCCACATTTTTTTAAATTTAAGTACATAGCTTTTAATCTATCTGACTCTTTAATTTTCAATTCATCTAAATTTGGAAATGAACTTTCTCCTTTTGCAAATGATGCGGCAATAAATAAAATTGGAAGTTCATCAATTATTGATGGCACTATTTCTGGCAAAATTTTAATTCCAGATAATTTTGAAGATTTAACATTTATATCAGCTATTTGCTCACCAAAATAATTTCTTTTTTTAAAAATTTTTATTTTAGCTCCCATCTTTAGTAAAATATTTATAAAATGAATTCTGAATTTATTAATTAAAACATTTTTTATCGTCAGATCACTATTCTCTGATAGAGTGCTTAATACAATTAAAAATGCTGCAGATGAAGGATCAGATGGAATTCGATAATTATTTATTGTTTCTAATTTTTGTTTACCAGTTATAGAAATTTTTTTAATTTTATTATTTTTTTTTAATTTTATATTTATTGGATACTTTAAATATTTTAATAATTTTTCAGTATGATCTCGTGAGTCATTTTTCGAAATTATTTTTGATATCCCATAACTATTCATAGCACAAAAAATAGCTGAAGAAATAATTTGTGCTGAGGATTTGTTTATAGAAATGTTTGATTGAATAGTATCAGGGTTACCATATATCTTTATAGGCAAAAATTTTTTTTTATTAGCTTTAATATTACAGCCGAATTCACTTAAAACATCGATTATTCTTAGTGGTCTTTTTGATAACGATTTGTCGCCGTATAGTCTTGATGTAATTGCACTAGAAGCAAGTTGGGCTGTAACTAATCTTGTACACGTTCCACTATTACCCATATTTAGATTGATACTATTTTTAATTTTATCGTAACCAACACCGCAACCGAACACTGTAAATTTACTTTTATCGTTTACTACTTTGATACCTAATTTTTGTATTGTTGTAAGCGCTGTTTTAACATCATCACCGTTTCCTAAATTATAGAAAGTTGATATACCATGAGCCCAGGCAGACAATAAAATCACTCTAATTGATATTGATTTATCCCCACTTAGCTCTATAGAGCCCTGTAAATTTACATTGTTTGCAGGAGATTTTTTAATTGCCATTTTTATATTCAATTATATAACCCGATATTAAAATTAAAAGATAATTATATAATTATAATGGATCCTAAATTTGGAAAAAAAATTACCTGTGAGTGTGGAAAAAAATGGTACACGTTAAAAAAAACTAATCCTAAGTGTTCCTGCGGAAAGATATTAACTGATCCAATTACAGAAAGTCAATCTCCTATCATTCCAGAAAAAATTCCAGTAAAAGAAGCTCCTAAAAAAGAGGATGATATTAGCAAGATTGATGATACGGAACCAAGTGATGACGGTATAATTAGTTTAGAAGAGCAAGCTGAAATTTAAAATGAGGGAGAAATTAATTAGAAATTTTTTGTCCTAAATAATATTTTATAGCCTTTTCATCTTTTTCAATCTGTTTAGTCGAACCACTAGTTATAATCTGTCCTTCCTTCATGATATAAACCTTATCAAGTATATCCTCTATTAAAAAATAATTATGATCAGTAATTAAAATTGATATACCTGATTTTTTTAATTCTAGAATAAATTGTTTTAAGCTATTTACAGAAATTAAATCTAATGCAGCGCAAGGTTCGTCTAATAAAAGCACAGATATATTTTTATTACAGATTCGTTGTAATATTCCGCATTTTCTATATTCCCCACCCGAAAGATTTCTAGCCAAAATATGTTTTAAATAGTCAAGATTAAATTTAGCTAACAATTCATTGGCTCTTTTTTGAATTTTAACTTCATCATCAATATAAAGTTCTAAAATAGCACAAAGATTTTCGAAAGCGGTAAGATTGTTAAGTAAGCCACGATGTTGCTCTAATAAACTAATACCCATTCTGCTTCTTTGATAAATCGGATAATCATGTATCTTTTTGTTGTTTAGAAGTATTTCTCCCTTATCAACAAAATATTTACCTACAATTAAATTATAAAGTGTTGTTTTTCCGCATCCATTTGGGCCTAAAAGTCCAACAATTTTTCCTGGTTCAACACTCAAACTCACGTTCTTTATGATTGATCTATTATCTAAAATTTTTGAAACATTTTTAATCTCTAAATTTGCTTTAGATGTATTTTTAAATTCAAAAATATTTTTTACTGGTGTTAGTTGTTTGTTGACTAAATATTCTTTCTTAAGAATTAACTTGTCTTCAATTAAATACCTTTTATCTAATAATAATTTTTTTACCTGACTATTACTTGATAAAGCTTTTACCTTAATTCTTTGTTTTTTTTCCATACACTTTTTTATTTTTATCTTTCATTGAAAATTTCAAATTTTTTGTAATAGTATTAAATGTAACACTGTCAGAAGTCATGAAATCATTATTTTTCATTACTTTAACATTACCGTACAGAGTTAACAGATTATTTTTTGTTACATATTCTGCATTTTCAGATGTAATAGACATATCTTTATTAATTATTTTAACATTATTGTAATAAACAATATTTTGGGATTTTCTGTTATAAATAGCTTTTCCAGAAGTTAGCTTGATTATTGAGCCATCGTTTAATTTTGAGAATGAGTAAACTTCTTCTAAATCTAAAATATGAGGATCTTCTTTATTTTGAAACGCTATCTCGGATTTTATAGTTAATGAACTGCCATCACCAGTTTTCCAGATATATTCAGGTTTTATAAAGGTATTTTGTGCATCACTTTGTTTAGTATTTTCTGAAACAACTTCCTTTTTTTGTTCTATAGTTCCAGGATTAACCAATGGCAAATAAACATAAACAATTACAAGGGTTAAAATAGCTAAAAATAATAGACTAAGTTTCTTCATTACTAAATTCCTAAAAAAGAAATAATATCATGCATATGTATTAATCCTCGAATTTTTTTATTTTTTTCAATTACCAAAACAGTAATTTTTTTTTCATTCATTAGTTTTAATGCGTCAATAATCAATGTACTTTCACTTATAGTTGTTGGTTGTTTAGACATCATATCTTTAGCTTTTTTACTTATAAAATTTTTGCTTTTTTTCATAAACCTACTTAAGTCTCCATCTGAGCAGAAACCTACAATTTTGTTTTTTTTATTAATAACTAATGCACACCCTAATCTTTTAGTTGAAATTTGAATAATGACATCATAGATCGAACAATTTTCCTTAACAACAGGTAGTTCTTTTCCTTTCATCATAATATCACTTACGGGAGATAGGTTTTTTCCTAAGCTACCGCTCGGATGGAAGTGTCCAAAATTTTCTTTTTTAAAACTTCTTTTTTTAGCAATAGACATGGCTATGGCATCACCAAGTGCTACCAGCATAGTACTTGAAGCGGTTGGCACAAAATCTAAATCTTTATTACCAGCTTCCTTTATTTTTGGAGTGACTAATTTAATATCAGCTACACTTATTAACTTTGATTTAATATTTGAACTTATCCCAATAATTTTAATTTTAAACTTTTTTGCAAATTTTAAAATATTTAAAAGTTCACTACTATTACCACTAAATGATGCAATTAAAAAAATATCGTCTTTTTTAATTGCACCAAGAGAACCATGATTAGCATCTGTAACATCTAAAACAAAACTTGAAATTCCGACTGATGAAAATGTACTAGAAATTTTGTCTAAAATTTTTGCAGATTTACCTACACCACAACAAATGACTCTACCTTTAACATTGTTTATTGCATTTACTGTTTTTAGATATGAATTCCCTAAAGATGAAGATAATTTTTTTAAAGCAACTATTTCTGTATTTATGGTGCTTTGTGCTTGTTTTATAATTGCATTATTTTTCATTTTAATGAGAAAATATATCTTCTTTAAAGTCTTTTAAATCTAGATCAACAATTGTTTCTAAAAAATTGAAGCATTCATTAGCCGTAATATCTCTTTTTTCTCTGATTAACATTTTATCTAATTTAATCTTGATCTTATGTAAATTTATTACATCTGTAGCTGCATAATTTAATTGCTCTTTAGAAAGTTCATTCGCACCCCAGTCAGAACTTTGCATAGCCTTATTAATTGTTATTCCTATTAAATCTTTGGTTAAATCAAACAATCCATGTTTATCAGTATATGTTCTTACAAGTTTACTTGCTATTTTTGTGCAGTAAACATTCTTGGTTTTTGCATTTAAGTATCTGTTAAATATTCCCATTTCGAATCTTATAAAATGACCAATTTTTTTTATTTTGTCATTTTCTAAAATTTTCACAAAATTTGGACAAGAGTAGTCTTTTCTATTAAATTGGATTATGTGAACCTCATCATCTCCAGAACATAACTGTGCAAGGCATAATTTGTCCCTTTGTAAGTAATTAAGCCCTAAACTTTCAGCATCAATTGCTACACTATCGGAGTTTTTAAATTTTGAATTTTCTGGTAAATCAGACTTATGCAAAATAATTTTCATATATTAATTACAATTGTGGATTGTATATAACATGTTGCAAGAATTTAATAGTAAAACTGTAGGAATATTTGGTGCCGGTTTTATTGGCGAAAATATAATAAAAAAATTAGCTAAAAAAGGGCATAAAATTAAAGTAGCTACAAGAAATCCTTATCTTAAACAAAATTTAAAATTACTAGGGGAAATGGGCCAGATTGAATTAGTTAAATTAAGCATATTCGACAGAGAAAAGGTAAGTAATTTTCTGGAGGATGTAGATGTATGTATTAATCTAGTTGGAATATTATATGAAAAAGGCGAAAATTCATTTGAAAAGGTCCACTATAAATTTCCAGAATTATTAACAAAAATTATAAATGAAAAAAAAAATATTGAACAATTCATACATTTTTCATCACTTGGTGTTAAAGATAATACTCAGTCAAAATATATACAGACTAAATTTGATGCTGAAAATTTAATAAAAAGCCAAAGTCAAAAATATGTAATATTAAAGCCATCAGTAGTTTTTGGACCAGATGATAATTTTTTTAATACATTTGCTAAGCTTGCAAAAATTTTCCCTGTTTTGCCAATAGTTGGAAGCAAAGTAAAGTTTCAGCCTTGTTACGTTGGGGACATAGGTGATGCGGTAACTGCTATAATAAAAGATAGTATAAAACAGGATTTTTATGAGCTTGGAGGTCCTAGACAATATACTCTGGAGAATTTAATAGGAATTATGCTTAAAGAAATAAGACGTTCAAATATGATCCTTCCCATGCCTTACGGTTTATCTAAATTACAAGCTTTCTTTTTACAACTCGCACCGAAACCATTATTAACAATAGATCAAGTAAAAATATTAGAGTCTGGCGATAATATTATTACCAATAAATATAAAACCTTTATTGATTTAAAAATAAACCCACGTTCAGTAGAAAGCATAATACCTAGTTATCTAACAGTTTACAGGCCGGCAGGTCAATTTACTAAATAAAGAAAAAAAATAGAGTAAACCCTAAAACTAATCTAAATATAACAAAAACATTAAGTGTGTATTTTTGCAAAAACTTGAATAACAATTTGATGGTTATCAAAGACACAAAATATGAAACCACAAATGCTATTAGAAGTAAAAAATATTCATCTTTTAGATTGATGAAACTGGTGTTAGTAAAACTAATACTATTTGCTCCCAGAATAGCTGGGATAGAAATCAGGAATGAAAATTTTGTTGCATCCACTCTTGAATAACCCAGTACCCTTGCGCAAGATATTGTTATACCAGATCTTGACGTTCCAGGTATTAAAGCAAAAATTTGAGATAAACCAATATAAAGCGAGTCTTTAAACGGAATGAATAATAGAAATTTTTTTTTTATTTTAACCTTATCACAAAAATACATGACAATTGCAAAAAAAACTGTTGTGAAGGCTACAGTTTTTATATTTTGAAACTTAAAAATAAAATCACTGATAGATAAAAATCCACCAACTATAATTACAGGTATAGTCGCTATAATAATGTTTTTAATAAGTTTTTTGTTTTTAATTAGATTTTTTAAATCATTGAAAAAGTGCGTAATTACAGCGAATAAAGATCCAAAATGAACAATAACATTTAAATTAAAATTAAATATTTCATCATTTAAATTCAATAGATCTTCAAAAATTATCAATATGCCACTCGATGATATTGGAAGCCATTCAGATATACCCTGTATTATTGATAAAATAATAATTTTAATAATTAATAAATCCACTTTTAAATACTAAATATATATTTATATTTGACCTTTTAGAGACCAGTTTTTTGTAAACTATTCTTACCTAATCGCAATATTTCTTATGAATTATTTGCATACCTGATATTTTATACCTTATTATAGGTAAATAAATGTTACCTATTTAGATCAATTATTTTGTATTTTTTTCCAAAAATTGATAAATACAGAATATTATCGGAAGGTTAATATAAATGGCTAAAATGTTAAAATTCACTGAGTTAAATAAAGAAACTCCTGTTAAAGAAGAGATAAACAGCAGAGTTTCAAACTTTGATGAGATATACAGAGAATTTATTGATAAAAAAGCTAAAGAGCAGGCTAGTAGGTGTAGTCAATGTGGAACTCCATTTTGTCAAGTTCATTGTCCCCTTCATAATAACATACCAGATTGGTTAAAGATGACAGCAGAGGGTAGGCTTCAAGAAGCTTACGAAATTTCTTCATCTACAAATAATATGCCAGAAGTATGTGGAAGTATCTGTCCTCAGGATAGACTATGTGAGGGAAATTGCGTTATTGAACAATCAGGTCACGGTACCGTAACTATTGGTGCTGTAGAAAAATTTCTTACAAATACAGCATGGGAAAATAACTGGATAAAGCCTATTGTACCCAAAACTGAATTAAAAGAGACTATAGGTATCATAGGTGCTGGACCCGCAGGTCTAGCAGCCGCTGAGCAACTAAGAAAGCAAGGATTTCAAATAACCATATATGACAGATATGATAGAGCAGGTGGGCTTTTAATTTATGGTATACCAAATTTTAAATTGGAAAAAGATGTTGTTTTGAGAAGGATTAAGCATTTAAAAGATAGTAAAATTAAAATTATTCACAATTTTGAAGTTGGTAAAAATGCAAAATTAGCTGAGTTAAAAATGAAACATGATGCAATTTTGATTGCCACGGGGGTATACAAACCCAGAGAGATTAATTTAAAAGGTTCAAATTTAAAAAATATTTATCCTGCTATGGAGTTTTTAACAGCATCTAACAAAAAAGGTTTAGGTGATGCAGTTAAAGAATTTGATAATGGTAACTTAAATTGTGAAAATAAAAATATAGTTGTAATTGGCGGTGGTGATACAGCAATGGATTGTGTTAGAACAGCAATTAGGCAAAAAGCAAAAAATGTTTCATGTTTATATAGAAGAGATAAGGAAAACATGCCAGGTTCAGCAAGAGAGGTATTGAACGCAGAAGAAGAGGGAGTAAAATTTATTTGGTTATCTAGTCCTAAATTATTTACTGGAGATAAAAAAGTTGAAAGCGTCCTAGTACAAAAAATGAAATTGGGTGAGCCAGATACTTCTGGAAGGCAAAGACCAGAAATAATTCCGGGCAAAGAAGAAATAATTAAGGCAGACATTGTTATAAAAGCTTTAGGATTTGATGCAGAAGATATACCAACATTATTTAATGAGCCGGAATTAGAAGTAACTAAATGGGGAACTATAAAAGCCGATCTGAAAACATTAAAAACTAATATTAGAGGTGTTTTTGCTGCGGGTGATATAGTAAGAGGTGCATCACTTGTTGTGTGGGCAATTAGAGATGGTAGAGATGCAGCAGAAGCCATATCAGATTATTTATCGAATAAGAGAAAAAAAATTATTGCAGCATGATAAAAAATTACAAAAAAAATAAAAAAAAGCTTGAAGATAATTTTGTAAAAGTAACCGATCATGACGCCTGTGGCGTAGGATTCATTGCTTCAACAAATGGCAAAAGTAGAAGAGAAGTTGTAATTAATGGTATTGATGCTCTAAAGGCCGTTTGGCACAGAGGAGCTGTAGATGCTGATGGTAGAACAGGGGATGGCGCTGGTTTGCATATAGAATTTAATAAAGATTTCTTTAAGGAAGAAATCAAAGAAACAGGTCATGAATTACTCGAAAATCAGAAATTATGCGTTGGAATGATATTTTTACCAAGAAGTAATTATGGTAGTCAAGAAAGATGCAGGTCAATTGTTGAACAGGAGTTATTAAACAATAATTTTTATATCTTTGGTTGGAGACAGGTTCCGGTAAATGCAAAAGTACTTGGACAAAAAGCTAATGATACCAGACCCGAAATTGAACAAATTATTTTTGCCTTTGATAAAAAAGATAAAGATTTTACTGATATAGAGACTAAGCTTTTTGTAGTAAGAAAAAAAATTGAAAAAAAAGCTCTAAATGAACAATTAAATGATTTTTATATTTGTTCATTAAGTTCAAAGTCAGTAATTTATAAAGGTATGTTTCTGGCTGAAAATATTTCAGATTTTTATCCAGATTTACTTGATGATAGATTTACCTCTAGATTTGCAATATTTCACCAAAGATTTTCTACAAATACATTTCCATCATGGGAACTAGCTCAACCCTTCAGAGTTTTAGCTCATAACGGGGAGATAAATACATTGAAAGGAAATGTAAATTGGATGAAAACTCATGAAGCTGGGTTTGAAAACAATTTAATAAAAAATATCAACGACATAAAGCCTGTAATTAAATCTAATAATTCAGACACAGCTTCTCTAGACGCAACATTTGAATTACTTGTTAGATCTGGTCGTACATTGCCAATAGCCAAAATGATGGTGATCCCAGAGGCATGGTCTAAAAAGAGCAAAATAATCCCAAAAACCCATAGAGATATGTATAATTATTTAAACTCTGTTATTGAGCCATGGGACGGTCCAGCAGCTATAGCTGCATATGATGGTAAATGGATTATTGCAGCATCAGATAGAAACGGGTTAAGACCCTTAAGATATACTATTACGAAAGATAAAATGATTTTTGCTGGATCTGAAACGGGAATGGTACAAATAGATGAAAATAATATTTTGCATAGAGGTAGAGTAGGACCCGGTCAAATGATTTCATTAGATCTTGAAAAAGGTAAATATTTTGATGATATAAAAATTAAAGATAAACTATCAAATAACAGTATATTTAAAAAATTTGCAAATAATCATATTGAACTTGATAAATATTTTAAATCTTTAAAAGAGTTTAATATATTTGAGGGTAATGAATTAAGGCAAAGACAATTTTTAGCTGGATTAACCATTGAAGATCTTGAAATCATTTTGCATCCGATGGTCGAAGATCAAAAAGAGGCAGTAGGATCTATGGGTGATGATACCCCGATAGCTGTACTGTCTAGTCAATATCGACCCCTGTCTAACTTTTTCAGACAAAATTTTAGCCAGGTAACTAATCCACCAATCGACTCCTTAAGAGAAAATAGAGTTATGTCTTTAAACACGAGGTTTGGAAATTTAGAGAATATATTAGATGACAAACTTACAGAGCAAAAAAGTTATTTATTAAGCAGTCCAGTTTTAACCAATTCTCAATTTAAAAAAGTTTTTGAAATATTTAAAAAAGATATAAAAGTTATTGAATGTAGTTACGAAATACAAAGTAAAAATGATCTCAAAAAAGAAATTGATAGAATTAGGCTTGAAGCAGAAAATTATGTGCGTGAGGGAGCAAAGCACTTAGTTCTTACTGATGAAAAAGTCTCGAAAAATAGTATCTCTATACCAATGATATTGGCTACAGGGGCCATACAATCACATTTGACGAATCTGGGATTAAGAAAATTTATCTCACTTAATATAAAGTCTTCTGAGTGTATTGATACTCATTATTTTGCTGTTCTAATTGGGGCTGGAGCAACTACAGTTAATCCATATTTAGCAATCGACTCAATATTTCAGAGATATAATAAAGGACTGTTTGGTAAATTAACCTTTAACGATTGCGTTAATAGATATGTTCTAGCGATAAATAACGGCTTGTTAAAAATAATGTCTAAAATGGGTATATCAGTTATAAGTTCTTATAGGGGCGGACTTAACTTTCAATCACTTGGTCTAAGCAGAGCATTAGTAGCGGAGTATTTTCCAGGTTTAGAGTCAAGAATTTCTGGCATAGGTATAAGTGGGATTGAAAAAATGATGCTTAATCAACATGAAAAAACTTTTAGAGAAAATATCATATCGTTACCAATCGGAGGTATCTATAAATATAGAAAAGATGGGGAATTACATGGTTATCAAGCAAAGACTATTCATATGTTACAAAATGCTGTGACGAAAAATTCTTACAGATCATATAAGAAATATTCCGAGGAAGTCCAAAGTTTTCCACCAATTCATTTAAGAGACTTGTTAGATTTTAAATCAAAAAAAAATTCTATATCTATAGATCAGGTCGAATCAATTACTGATATACGAAAAAGATTTGGTTCTGGAAGCATGTCTATGGGAGCATTGTCCAAAGAAGCACATGAAGCTTTAGCTATCGCAATGAATAGAATAGGAGGAGCATCTTGTAGCGGGGAAGGTGGCGAGGATGAAACTAGATTTAAAAAAATGGAAAACGGTGATAGTGCAAACTCAAGAGTAAAGCAGGTTGCCTCAGGACGATTTGGTGTAACAGCAAAATATTTAAATAATTGTAATGAAATTGAAATTAAAATTGCCCAGGGAGCAAAACCCGGAGAAGGTGGACAACTACCTGGTTTCAAAGTTTCTAAATATATTTCTAAATTAAGATACTCAACTACTGGAGTAACACTAGTATCACCTCCTCCTCATCATGATATTTATTCAATTGAAGATCTAGCTCAGCTAATATACGATTTAAAACAAATTAACCCAACTGCTCGTGTTGGTGTAAAACTAGTTGCATCAAATGGAGTTGGCACTATTGCTGCAGGAGTTGCTAAAGCAAAAGCAGATATTATTCTAATTAGTGGACATAATGGAGGATCAGGTGCAACTCCACAGACTAGTGTAAAATATGTAGGTTTACCTTGGGAGATGGGATTAACTGAAACTAATCAAATTTTAACTTTAAATGGTTTAAGACATAACGTGGTATTAAGAACTGATGGAGGTATCAAAACAGGAAGAGATGTGGTTATGGCAGCAATGATGGGTGCAGACGAGTTTGGTATAGCTACCACCAGTCTAATTGCCATGGGATGCATCATGGTTAGACAATGTCATTCAGATACATGTCCTGTTGGGATATGTACACAAAAAGAGAGTTTAAGGGCAAAGTTTGTAGGCACGCCTGAAAAGGTCGTAAATTTATTTTCATTCATAGCTGAAGAAGTTAGAGAAATCCTAGCTTCATTAGGTTTTAAGTCATTAAACGAAATAATCGGTAGAACTGATTTATTAGCACAGGTTTCAAAGGGCTCCGAGAACCTCGATGACTTAGATTTTAACCCCCTTTTAGTACAAGCAGATCCAGGAGATAACCCAAGGTTCTGCAAAGATAAATTAAGAAACACTGTGCCCGACACACTTGATGAAAAAATTATAAAAGATACCGGACATTTGATAGAAAAAGGCCAAAAGATAGAAATTACTTATAATGTTAAAAATACTGACAGAACCATTGGAGCGAGATTATCATCTTTGTTAACTACGAAATACAGTGAAAGAAAATTATCAAAAGATCAAATCAATATCACTTTACGTGGGTCTGCCGGACAATCTTTAGGCGCCTTTGCAGTATTAGGTATTAAGATAAACGTCATTGGTGATTGTAATGATTATGTAGGAAAAGGTTTATCAGGAGCAACACTAGTTGTTAGGCCGTCAAAATTATCAAATTTGGAAACCAACCAAAACACAATTATTGGAAATACAGTTTTATATGGCGCTACATCTGGTAACTTATTTGCAGCTGGTCAGGCCGGAGAGAGATTTGCTGTTAGAAATTCAGGAGCCAATGCCGTTACGGAGGGAGTGGGTACTAATGCATGTGAATATATGACGGGTGGAAATGTAGTTATATTAGGTGATGTAGGAGATAATTTTGCAGCAGGGATGACTGGAGGTATGGCATTTGTCTTTGATCCAAAAAACAAAATACAAAATATTATTAATTCTAAAACTGTTGTTTGGAATAAAATTGAGATTAGTTATTGGGAGAACCTTCTAAAAGATCTAATAACAAAGCACCAGGTTAATACTAAATCTTCTTTTGCAAAGAACATTTTAGATAATTGGGAAGAAAATATTAATTATTTTATTCAAGTATGTCCAATTGAGATGTTAGATAAAATTGAGCACCCAATTACTAAAAACAAAATAGATACGAAAGCTGGTTAAGATATTTGAAGTTATTTTGTTTTGGATTAGGTCAAACAGTAAAAAATTTAATAAGTGAGCTTAAGAAAAAAAATTTCCATAATATTTCTTTAATTAGTAGATCACATTGCAAAGATGTTGAGAATTATTATAAAATAAATGAAGGTTATATTGATAAAGAAATTATTAAAGAAGTAATCGAATCAACTCATATATTAATATCTCTACCACCACCATACGAAAATTTTGTTTTAAAAAATTTTAAAAATATTATCAATGAGTCAAAAAATCTTAAATGGCTTGGTTACCTATCTTCCACAAGTGTATACGGAAATCATGATGGTAAATGGGTCGATGAAAATTCAATTACAAAACCACAAACCACTTTAGGCAAAAAAAGACTTTCTGCTGAAAAAAATCTTCTAAAATTAAAAAAATTAAGAATTTTTAGATTATCCGGCATTTATTCAAAAAAAAATAATGTATTTAACAGGATTAATAATAATCAAATTCGTGTCATAAAAGGTAAAGATAACTATTTTTCAAGAATATATATTGATGATATAATCGAAACGTTGATAAAATCATTTGAGAATTTAAAAGATAATCAAATTTATAATGTATGCGATGATTTACCTACTAAATACGTTGATGTAATTAAGTATGCATGTCAATTATTAAATAAAGATTATAATTTTCCAGAAATTGAATTTAATCAAATTGAAAACAAAATACTTTCTGAATTTTACAAGGATAATAAAAGAGTATCAAATAAAAAAATTAAAGAATCTTTGGGTGTAAACCTAAAATTTCCTACATATAAGCATGGCTTAGATTATATTTTTAAGAATATCTAAAATTATTTCTTTTATTCTTTTAAGATCTTGTATTTTAGATAGTGAGTGATCACCATCTTTTTGTAAAAAAATTTTTTTATCTTTACTATTTAAAATCATATTCATATCTAATGTGTCTTGAAATGAAACAACCTTATCTTTTTGACCGGTTATTAATTTTATAGGTATTTTTAAATTAATTTTTTTTTCTTTAAGTAAATATTTTTTGCTATTTCTAATAAGATTAATAGAGATAGGATAATAACCACCATAACTATTTTTCAAATAATGTACTTTTCCATTTGATATTTTTTTTTTATTTTGGGAGAAAAATTTTTCCACATCTTTTTTTCAGTAAAATCGTAAGCTGCCGCTATACCAATAAATGCTATTATATTCTTTAATTTTTTTAGTAATAAAATTCCAATCCATCCACCCATTGAAGATCCGATTAAAATTATTTTTTTATTTTTAACTAAGCTTTTTATAATTTCTTTTGATTGGCCATACCAATCACTAATCCCAAAATCTAAAAAATTTCCTGAGGATTTTCCATGACCTAATAAATCAAAAGCTAAAAAATTTATATTTAATTTTTTGCTGAGTTTATAAATATATTTAACTTTTTTTCCGTTTATATCAGACATCATACCGTGCAGAAAAATTATTACTATTTTTGATTTTGATTTATTATATATATATCTAATTTTTTTCCCGTCATTGGTATTATAAAAATAGTACTTATTTTTTGTCATAAATAAATATCATGATATATGATTAACACTTAATTTATGACAAAAAAAATTAAATTATTACAAATCATACCTCGAATGGATATTGGTGGAGCTGAAACTGGTTGCCTGCACATTGCTGAGTATTTAGCTCGTATTGGTCACAAATCATTTATACTTACATCAGGGGGTAATTTATTAAATTTAATAGATAGAAACAAAATAGGTATTTTAAATTGGCCGGTCTCAAAAAATTTTTTTATGATATTTTTTAATATTTTTGTAATTTTATTTTTAATTTTATTTAAAAGTATAAATATATGTCATGTGAGAAGCCGAGGACCAGCGTGGTCTGCTTATTTTGCCTGTAAATTAACTAATATTCCGTTAGTTTCTACTTTTCACGGTACTTACAATTTTAAATCTAATATTAAACTATTTTATAATTCAGTTATGCTTAGAACTAATCATGTAATCGCAGGATCTGATTACATTTTAAATCATATTTATAAAAATTACAAAACAGAAAAACAAATATCAGTTATAAAAAGGGGTATTGATACTAATTATTTCTCAAATAAAAATGTTTCAGAGACTGAAGAAAACAAATTAAAAGATTTTTTGCAAATTCCAAAAGATAAATTTTTAATACTATTGCCAGGCAGATTAACATACTGGAAAGGTCAAAAATTATTTATTGAAGCTATTAACTTTCTTAAAACTAGTAACAAATTTGAAAATTGCTTTGCTTTGGTTATTGGTAGTGACCAAGGTAGAAAAAAATATAGAGATGAGTTAATAAATATGGTGAACAAATACAACTTAAAAAATACACTTAAAATAGCTCATGGAATTAATAAAATGCCAGTAGCTTACTCAATTTCTAATTTAATAGTATCATCCTCAATTGAACCAGAGGCCTTTGGGAGGGTGAGTGTTGAAGCTCAATCTATGGAAAAACCAATATTAGCCAGTAATCTTGGAGGATCTACTGAAACTATTATTCCTGAAAAAACAGGTTGGTTATTTAGAAGTGAGAGTGTTTCAGAATTAGCTAATTCGATTGAAATGATTACAAAATTAGATAAAAAAGTTTTAGACGCAATTGGAAGACAAGGTAGAAAAAATGTATTGGAAAATTACTCGAAAGACAGGATGTGCTCAAAAACACTAGAAATTTATAACTCATTAGTTTAGAAACTTATATGCCTTCAATTACATTAGATGATGGAAAAAAAATTAATTATAAAAAACCTATAACTGGTGAAGAAATTGCTAAGAGCATAAGTCCTTCACTGTCTAAAAAGGCTCTCGTAATTAAGGTGGACAATGATTTTAAAGATTTAAGCACAATCATTGAAAAAGATGCAAAAATTAAAATAATAACCATCGATGATGATTATGCCTTGGAGTTAATAAGACATGACTCGGCTCATACAATGGCAATGGCTGTTCAGGAACTTTATCCAGGAACTCAAGTAACAATAGGACCGGTAATAGAAAATGGATTTTATTATGATTTTGCAAGAGATGAACCGTTTACAAAGGATGATCTAGCAAAGATTGAGAAAAAAATGTATGAAATTATAGACAGTGATCCTCCTACAAGACGAGAAGTTTGGGACAGAGCTAAAGCTATAGATCATTTTAAAAGTATAGGCGAACATTACAAGGCAGAGATTATTGATAGTATCCCACCTAAAGAAGAAATATCAATTTACTTTCATGGTAAATGGCATGATTTGTGTAGAGGACCACATTTACCAAGCTTGGGTAAAATTGGAAAAGCTTTTAAATTAATGAAGGTCGCAGGTGCATATTGGAGAGGTGACTCAAAAAATCAAATGCTTCAACGAATATATGGAACTTGTTGGAGAAAAAAAAAGGAATTAGATTTATATTTAGAACGCATATCGGAGGCGGAAAAGAGAGATCATAGAAAAATTGGGAAGTCTATGGACTTGTTTCATTTTCAAGAAGAAAGTCCAGGTGCAGTTTTTTGGCATAAAAAAGGTTGGAATTTATTTCAGTCTTTAATAACGTTTATCAGAGAAACGCAAATCAATGCTGGTTACCAAGAAGTAAATACACCTGAAATACTTGATAAGTCACTATGGGAAAAATCAGGTCACTGGGAAAAATTTAAGGATTATATGTATACTACTGAAACTCCAGATGAGAGAACTTTCGCAATCAAACCCATGAATTGTCCTGGTCATTGTCAAATTTATAATCAGGGTTTAAAGAGTTATAAAGATTTACCAATAAAAATTTCTGAGTTTGGAAAAGTACATAGATATGAACCATCAGGATCTTTGCATGGGTTAATGAGAGTAAGAGGGTTTACTCAAGATGATGCACATATATTTTGTACCGAGGAACAAGTCACTGAAGAGTCTGTCAAAGTTACAAAATTAATATTACAAATATATAAAGCCTTTGGATTTAATGATGTGATTTTAAAGTACGCAGATAGACCAAAAATAAGAGTTGGAGACGATGAAATTTGGGATAAATCAGAAAAAGCATTATTAGAAGCCATCAAAGTATCTGGAATTAAATACGAAATTAATAAAGGTGAGGGAGCTTTTTATGGTCCAAAAATTGAATTTGTTTTAAGGGATGCGATTGGCAGGGATTGGCAATGTGGAACCTTGCAAATTGATTTAAATTTACCAAAAAGGCTAAACTCTACATACATAGATTCTAATGGATCAAAAAAAGTACCAGTGATGTTACATAGGGCAATGTTAGGTTCAATAGAACGTTTTGTTGGAATTTTAATTGAAAACTATTCTGGAAAATTACCTATATGGTTGTCACCTATTCAAGTAGGAGTTTTGCCGATATCAAATGAGCAAAATAATTATGGAAAAGAGGTTATTAACCTACTTGCAAAAAACAAAATAAGATCTATTATTGATGATAGAAATGAAAAAATTAACTATAAAATACGAGATCATTCGTTATCAAAATTACCTATCTTATTAATCTGTGGTGCAAAAGAATCTAAATCAAAGTCAGTTACTATCAGAAGACTTGGAAGTGATAAGCAAGAAGTAATGAAGCTCACAGAGGTAATAAAAGTTTTGTCAGAAGAAACCAAGATGCCATCCATAGTCTCAAAATAAAATTAATGAGAAAACCAAGAGTTAATAATAAAATAAGATCAAATGAAGTTCAGCTAATAACTCATGAGGGAGAGAATATTGGTGTTGTCCCGATTGGAGAAGCCATAAACAGAGCTCAAGAAGTTGGTTTAGATTTGATTGAAATAGCACCAAATGTAAAGCCACCTGTATGCAAAATTATAGATTACGGCAAATATAAATACGAATTACAAAAAAAAGCAAGTCAAGCAAAAAAAAAACAGAAGATCATCAACCTTAAAGAAATTAAACTTAGACCTAGAACTGACACACATGATTATAATTTTAAAATTAAAGCTGCTGATAAATTTTTAGTAAAAGGTGATAAAGTTAAGTTTACTATAAGATTCAAGGGTAGAGAAATGGAGCATATGGAGGCCGCTAATAACTTAATAAAACGTATCATAGAAGATACAAAAAAGGCGGGAAAAGTCGAACAACCCTCGAAAATGGAGGGCAGGCAAATGACGATGATTATCCAGCCAATATAATTTATTTATTTTATTGTGATTAGTTTTTTTTTTAGTATATACCATTACTCATGGGAAAATTAAAAACAAAAAGCTCAGCAAAAAAACGATTTAAAATCACAGCTAAAGGAAAAGTAAAAATGCCTCAAGCTGGAAAAAGACATGGAATGATCAAAAGAACAAATTCACAAATAAGAAAGCAAAGAGGTACTACGATAATGTCCAAACAGGATGCTAAGATTGTTAAATCATACATGCCTTATAGTGTCAGAGGATAATATATGGCTAGAGTTAAAAGAGGGAAAACAAGTAACAAAAAACATAAAAAAATTCTCAAAGCCGCAAAAGGTTACATTGGTAGAAGAAAAAATAATATTCGGGTCGCTAAGCAATCAGTCGAAAGGTCACTTCAATTTTCTTACAGAGATAGAAGAAGAAAGAAGAGGACTTTTAGAGCATTATGGATTCAAAGAATAAATGCGGGTGTAAGGGCTGAGGGGTTGACATACTCTAGATTTATTAACGGATTGACTAAATCAAAGATGAAAATTGATAGAAAAGTATTAGCTGATATAGCCTTCAACAATCCAGAAACCTTTAAATCTATCGTAAAAAAGGTACAATCTCATTTAAATTAATTAAATTTAGATGATTGATTTAGCTCAGTTACAAGATCAAATAAAAAGCAAGTTATCAGGTATTGAAAACCAGTCAGAACTTGAAAATACAAAGAGTTTTTTTTTAGGTAAGAAAGGTTTAATAACTTTAGCTTTTAAAGGACTAGGAACACTTGATCCCTCTATAAGAAAGGAGCAAGCATCAAAATTAAACGTAATTAAATCACAATTGATTGATAAACTAAATATGCTTCAACAAGAAATTGCATCAAAAGAAATTAACAAAAATTTAAATACAGAAAAATTAGATATTACACTACCAGCAAAAAAAATTATTAAAGGTAAAATACACCCAGTTTCACAGGTTATAGACGAATTAACTTCAATTTTTTCTGAAATAGGTTTTTCCGTTGCAGAAGGTCCAGACATTGAAAATGAATACAATAATTTTACTGCATTAAACACCCCTGAACATCATCCTGCAAGAGATATGCATGACACTTTTTACTTAGATAAAGATAAAAAAACTTTACTAAGAACACATACTTCCCCTGTTCAAATAAGAACAATGCTTAAACAAAAACCACCAATAAAAATAATTGTACCTGGTAGAACATATAGATGTGATAGCGATATGACACATACGCCAATGTTTCACCAACTAGAAGGATTATATTTGGACAAAAATATTAATATGGGTGACTTAAAAGGTTGTTTAGAATATTTTTTGAAAAGATTTTTTGAAAATGATAAGCTAAAAATGAGATTAAGACCTAGTCATTTTCCATTCACCGAACCTAGCGCGGAAGTAGATATTAGCTATAAGATTGATAATAATAAAATTATTGTAGGAGAAGGAGATCGATGGTTAGAGGTTTTGGGATGCGGGATGGTTCATCCAAATGTTCTCAAAAATGTGAAAATAGACTCTAACAAATTTCAAGGTTATGCTTTTGGTGTTGGTATTGATCGGCTTGCAATGTTAAAATATGGAATTACAGATCTTCGTTCATTTTTTGAAGGTGATGTAAGATGGATAGATCATTATGGATTTGATTCTAATGATGTACCAACAAACTATAGGGGCTTAAGTAAATGAAATTTACCCAATCATGGTTAACAAGACATTCAAAAATTAAATTACCATCTGAAAAAATTTCTGAAGCTTTAACAAATATTGGACTTGAGGTTGAGAGTATTATTAAACCAAATAAAAATTTAAAAAATTTTAAAGTCGCTAAAATCATAAATATTTCAAAACATCCAAATGCAGACAAACTTAAAGTATGTGATGTTGATATTGGAAAAAATAAAATAAAAGTAGTTTGTGGCGCAGATAATGCGAGAAAAGATCTTGTAACTGTTTTTGCTCCACCAGGTACAATTATACCTAAAAATAATTTAAAGTTAGAAGTTGCTAAGATTAGAGGGGTTGAGTCTTTTGGCATGTTATGTTCAGAAAGTGAATTGAATATTTCAAATGAATCTAGTGGAATTATAGAGCTTAAAAATTATAAATTGGGAGAAAATTTTTTTAAAAGTGAGGAAGATGTTTTTGATATTAGTATTACCCCTAATAGATCTGACTGTTTAGGAGTAAAAGGTATTGCTAGAGATTTATATGCATCGGGTTATGGAAAAGTTTTGAATAATTCAAAAATATCTTTAAAATTTAGTTCTAAAAAAAAAACAAAGGTTAGTATCCAAAAAAATTCTGGATGTTTGCAATTTGGAAGTCTAGTAATTGAAGGTGTAAAAAATTGCGAAAGTCCGTCATGGCTTAAAAATCATTTACGCTCTATTGGATTAAAACCTATATCGGCAATAGTGGATATAACTAATTTTGTGATGATAGATCTTAATAGACCTATGCATGCTTATGATCTAGACAAGATTAATAAAGAAATAATTGTCAGAAAAAGCAAAATTAATGAAAAATTTGAAGCATTGGATGATAAAGAATATACCTTACCTGAAAACTCATGTTTAATAACAGACAAAAGTAGAATTTTAGGTCTGGGTGGTATTATTGGTGGAAAATTTAGTTCAATATCAGAAGATACAAAAGATATTCTTCTTGAGGCGGCAGCTTTTGATCCGATTAGTATATCAAGGACCTCTAAAAAATTATCCTTAATCACTGACGCAAAATACCGTTTTGAAAGAGGTGTTGACCCTTTCTCTATAGAAGAAGGGTTAAAATTAGCAGCAAAATTAATTAGCCAAATATGTGGTGGTAAAGTTGGAAAGATTTCAATCATTGGAAAAAAGAATTCTATCAAAACTCAAATAAAATATGACCCAGATTTTTTTCAACAAAAAATAGGATTTAATGCTCCAAAAAAGAAGCAAGTCGAAATATTAAATAAACTTGGCTTTACTATTAAAAAATCTGGAAAATATTTAAATTTACAGGTGCCAACTTGGAGACCAGACATATCAAAACCTGAGTGTATTACTGAGGAAATATTAAGAATTATAGGTTTAGATAAGATTCCATCAAATAAGCCAGATGCAAAAAAAATTAATGAAACTTTAAATTATCATCAAAAACTATTTCACTTGTTACAACGATCATTTGCTACCAGAGGTTATAAAGAGACAATTTCATGGACATTCACAGATAGCAAATTAGATAAATTTTTTTCTAATAACATAAAAAAAATTGAAAATCCTATATCATCTGATTTAGATTGCTTAAGATCATCAAATTTTACTAATTTGTTAATTCAACTTAAAAATAATATAGATCGTTCTTATACAAATATTCCAATTTTTGAAATCGGACCGTATTTTAAGGAAGATTATAGACAAAAAATTGCAGCAACAGCTATTTTTTCTGGTAATAAAACTTTTTCATCATGGATAGAACCTGACAAAGAAATAAGTATTTTCGACATAAAAGAAGATCTTTTTTATATTTTATCTGATATTGGTTTTGATATAGAAAATTTATATTTAAAAAGATCATTAAAAAATTATTATCATCCTGGTAAATCTGGGGAAATTTATTTAAATGAAAATTCTAAAGATTGTCTTGCATCATTTGGGGAAATTCATCCACTAATAACTAAAAACATTGGAATAAATAAGTTCAAACCGTGTGGTTTTGAAATATATCTTGATAACATACCTGCACCAAAATTATCTCAAAGATTAAGCAAACAAGAATTTAAAAAATCTAATTTACAAATAGTTGAGAGGGATTTTGCGGTGATTTTTGATAAGAACGTTACTGCACAAGAAATCGAAAAACAAATTAAAAATACCAATCCATCATTAATAAAATCTATAGATTTTTTTGATTTATATGAGGGTGAAAATATTGATCCAAAAAAAAAGTCATTAGCTATAAAAGTAGTTTTTGAACCTAAAAATGAAACACTTAAAGATCAAGAAATAGAGGGATTTTGTAATGATATAGTTTCCTCTTTTAAATCATTGGGCGGATCACTGAGATCCTAATGTCTGATATTAATCAAATTAGAAACTTTTCGATTATTGCACATATCGATCACGGAAAATCGACTTTAGCAGACAGGATAATTCAATTATGTGGTGGATTATCAGATAGAGAAATGAAGGAGCAGGTTTTAGACTCAATGGAAATTGAAAGAGAAAGAGGAATTACCATTAAAGCTCAAACTGTAAGACTAAAATATAAATTTAAAGATAAAAATTATATATTGAATATAATTGATACTCCTGGCCATGTAGATTTTAGTTATGAAGTAAATAGATCGCTAGCAGCATGTGAAGGTTCTGTACTTGTTGTTGACAGCACACAGGGTGTAGAAGCGCAAACATTAGCGAATGTATATCAATCAATAGAAAACAATCACGAAATCATAACTGTTTTAAATAAGTCCGATTTGCCTGCATCTGAGCCAGATAGAGTTAAAAAACAAATTGAAGATGTTATAGGTATCGATGCAAAAGACTCTATATTGGCATCTGGTAAAACAGGAGAAGGAGTTGAAGAAATTTTAAAAAATATTATTGATAAACTTCCGTCACCAAAAGGAACTGAAAATGAAAAATTGAAAGCACTATTAGTAGATAGTTGGTATGATAGTTATCTCGGTGTTGTTACCTTGGTCAGAGTAATCGATGGAAAGATAAAAAAAAACGATCAAATTATTATGATGTCCTCAGGATTAAAACATCAAGTTGAAAAAGTAGGTTATTTTACTCCAAAACCTTTTGACACCGACGAACTTGCCCCAGGAGAAATTGGTTTTATAGTAACTGGAATTAAAGATTTATCTGATACAAAAGTTGGTGATACGATAACTCATGCAAAATCTCCTGCCAAGAAACCTTTACCTGGTTTTAAACCAAGTAAACCTGTTGTCTTTTGTGGCCTATTTCCTGTAGACAGTTCAGAGTATAGTTTACTGAAGGATAGTATTGCAAAATTGAAATTAAATGACTCATCAATAGTTTATGAACCTGAAAATTCAACAGCACTAGGTTTAGGTTTCAGGTGTGGTTTTCTTGGTTTATTACATCTTGAAATTGTAGTTCAAAGATTAAGTAGAGAGTATGGAATTAATTTAATTACCACAACACCTGGTGTTGTTTATAAATTAGAAAAAAATGATGGAAATATCACGGATCTACAAAACCCCTCGAGCATGCCAGATCCAAATTTTATAAAACAAATAAAAGAGCCATGGATTAGTGCAACATTAATTACACCTGATGAGTATTTAGGTTCAATAATAAAACTATGTGAGGAAAAAAGGGGAATTCAAAAAAATCTTAGTTATTCTGGATCTCGAGCAGTTTTGAAATACGAAATGCCTTTAAACGAGGTTGTCTTTGATTTTTATGACCGTATAAAATCAATATCAAGTGGATATGCAAGCTTTGATTACGAACTGAGCGGTTACAAACAAGGTGATTTAACAAAATTAAGCATTTTAGTTAACTCTGAACAAGTAGATGCTTTATCAATGATTATACATAAAGATTTTGCAGCTAAACAAGGTAGACTTGTCTGTGAAAAATTGAAGGATCTTATTCCAAGACACCAATTTCAAATACCGATACAGGCAGCTTTAGGAGGTAAAATAGTAGCAAGAGAGACGATAAAGGGATACAAAAAAGATGTACTAACCAAAATCCATGGCGGTGGAGCTAGAGATAGAAAAAGAAAACTTTTAGATAAGCAAAAAAAAGGAAAAGTTCGAATGAAACAATTTGGAAATGTTGAGATTCCCCAAGAGGCATTTATTGGTGTACTTAAAATTAATAAAAGTGATTAAGTTATTTTCGGATTTGGAAATGGGATTAAAAACTTACCGCCTTTTTTTTTAAAAGTAATATTTTTTTTAATTATAAAATCTGCATAATTCCAAGCCAAAATAACTAATACATTTACGTTAGTTGATAATAATTTTTTTTTTATTTATGATTTTAATATTTTTACCAGGCATATAAAGGTTTTGTTTTAACTCGTTATCATCATAAATATACTTGATCTGTTTCTCATTAATATTAAAGTAACTCATGAAAGTAGTAGTTTTTGCAGCTGCACCATATCCAATTACAATTAGTTTTCTTTTTAAAAGATTTTCTATAATTTTTTTAAATTTTTCTTTTGCCTTGTCTACTCTACCTTTAAAAAGTTTATAAGTACTAGTATCAAATAATTTGATTTTATTTATTTCATAATTTATTTGTTTGTTAATCTTTACTGTATTTAGTTTTATATTTTTATTTTTAGTACAGTATAATCTAATAGAACCTCCTTGCGCTTCAAGAATATCAAAGTTTACAAGTTTAAATCCAAATTTGCTTATAAATTTATTTAAAGGTTTAAGCGCGTGGTAGTCATGATGTTCATGATATATTGTATCAAAGGTATTCTTTTTTATAACACTACCTCTATAAGAAACCTCAAATACGAAGTAGCCTTTTTCGTTAATAATATTTGATACACCTTTAAAAAAATCTTCTAGATTAGATACATGCGCGCAAACATGATTAGCTGTAATTAAATCAAAGCTAGTAAATTTTTTTTTTAGATAAAAACTACTTTTAAAAGTAAAAAAATCGCAAATTTGATTGATACCCTTTCTTTTGGCAAATGTTTGAAGATTTCTTGCTGGGTCAATACCTACTTTTATGCATTTTTTGCTACAAAAAAAATTCAAAAAAGTTCCATCATTAGAGGCAATATCCAATACTTTAATATTTTTTTTTTTAAATAATTTAGATACTTTTAAGTAATATTTTTTAAAATGATCATAGTTTTTCTTTGATGTGTTTGTTTTGTATAAATAATTTTGAAACATTTTTTTTGGATCCACAGATACAGAAAGTTGTAAATGGCCGCAATTTTTGCATAGGTTTAATGCTAAAGGATATTTTTTTAATTTTAAGCTTTTTATTTTTGAACAATAGGAATTTGCAAGTGGAGTAGAGCCTAAATCAAAAACTTTTGTTAAATTCTTTGATTTACATAGTCTGCAAGTATCAATTTTAATGCTATCTTTATTCTGCATTACTTTCTTCGATATTTTGATATTATGCTTTTTACCTTTGGTTCTAGATCCATTCTTAATCTAACTAGATCCTTTTCGTAATCAAACTTAAATCTTTTTCTACTACTAAATGCAAAAAAATGTGTATTTTCTAAAAAATATGCAAGATGATCTTGTTTGTATGTTGTAAAAAATAATTCCCCTTTTTTCATAATTTTGTAATTTAGTTTTGCGCCCCTTTTCCTATCCCTGTAAAAAAATAATATTTTACCATTCATTATATAAATAAAATGTTCATCTTTTTTATGATAATGATTTGCTCTAATAGTCCCCTTCTTAGAACTAACTTCCAAGCAAGCAGAAAATCCACCATTTAAAATTGTTTTAATAAATCCTCTTTTATCCTTATAAATTTTTCCAATTTTATGCTTAAAAATGAATTTTTTACTCATATTTTAAAAACTCTATAGTTTTTTTTATACCAATCAATAATTTGTGGTAAATCTTCCGTTAATTTTTTTTGTGGTTTCCATCCAAGCCTTCTTACTTTTTTTGAGGATACTGAATATCTTTTATCATTATATAATCTATCCTTAGTAAATTGTATATGTTTGTTAGGATCTTTGTTAAAAAATTTGCATATTAATTTGGCAATGTTTATATTTCTTTCATAAAAATTACTCCCTACATTAAATATACCTTTATTTTTTTTTGTGACTATTTTTATTAGCGCATTAGCAAAATCAGTTGCTGAAAGATAGTAACGAATATTTTTACCATTGCCATGCAACGGTATCTTTTTGTTTTTTATTAAACTTAATATACTGGTTGAAATCAATTTCTCAGGAAATTGTCTTATTCCATAAATATTGTTTGCTCTAACAATTATTATGTCTCTTTTATAGGTGTACTTATAACTATTTATTAAAACTTCAGCTGCAGCTTTAGAGGCAGAGTATGGATTTGTAGGGTTCACTAATTGAGTTTCTTTGCAGGTTCCGCTTATTTTTTCACCATAAACTTCGTCAGAACTCACATGTAAAATTTTTTTAACATTTTTTTTTATACATTCTAAAAAGAAAGTGTGGGCACCCAAAGTGTTTGTTAAAGTAAAATTTATAGGTGATATAAATGAATTATCTACATGACTTTCTGCAGCAATATTAATTGCTAAATCTGAATTACTTAGAAATTTTGAATATGACTGCGCGTTACAAATATCTCCTTTTATAAACTTAACTCTTTGTGATGATAATATTGATTTTAGAAAAATTTTATTACCTGCATAGGTTAGTTTATCTAAAATTACAAAATTACAATCTTTGAAGTGATTAAAAAAAACTTCACATACATGGGAACCTATAAAACCTGCACCGCCAGTGATGAAAATTTTTTTAAATTTTTTTTTCATTATTACTATAATAAATATATACCTATATTAATCTTAAATATATAATAATTGTAATTTTATGAAAGTTATTGATTGCTTCATATACTTTGATGAAGACCTTCTTCTCGATTTACGTTTAAATATGTTAAATTCCGTAGTTGATAAATTTGTAATAGTTGAGTCCAAAATAACACATAGTGGAAAAAATAAAGATTTACAATTTGATATTTCAAAATTTGATAAATTCAAAAAAAAAATTTCTTATCATGCCTTGGAAAACTTAAAAGTTGACGAAAATATTAAATTAAAAAAAAATTGGTCTAAATTTCACCTTGTTGATCAATCTATCAGAAATTCTATCGCAAAATTTATATCTTTTGCTTCAGAAGATGATTGGATTATTATTTCAGACTTAGACGAAATCCCAAATCCTGAAGTAATTATGAAATTCGATAAATATCAAAAATACGGTTTTTTTGAACAAGGATTATATAATTATAAATTTAATTTAAAAAATATGACTGAACCACTTTGGTATGGTTCAAGAATATGCGTAAAAAAATACCTTAAATCTCCGCAATGGTTAAGAAACTTTAAAATAAAACAAAATCAAAATTTTATAAAAAAATTATTTTATAATTTTCAAATTTTAGAAAATGGTGGTTGGCATTTTAATTCAATTAAAAAACCAAAAGATTTGATTAGAAAATTTAAATCATTTGCACATAGTGAAATGATAAACAATCAAATGTTAAATATTGATTTTATTGAGAATAAGATTAGTAATTACGAGCATATTTTAAATAATAAAGTTATTTTAAATAGAGTTGATTTAGATGGTAGTTTTCCTGAATACTTACTCGAAAATAAACCAAAATTTAAAGAATTTATAATATAAATTATAGATGTTTTTTATTACATAAAACAGATGTCATTAGTTGTTCATATACCCTTTTACAATCCTAACCCTGAAAAATTGGAGGGACCTAATAAGAAAAATAGATTTTATTTTTTAAAAAAAACAATTGCTAGTATCAAAAAAATAAATCTTAGAAAAATTGATATTTTTGTTCATACGCACAATGATTACTTAAAATCAAAAAAAATTAACGCTAAAGTAATTATTCACAAAATAAATAATCATGATTTAAAAAAGGGATATTTGACATGGAAACCAAGAAAATTAATGCAAAATCAAAAGCATTTGTATAATTATTTTATGTATATCGAACATGATATAAATTTTGATAAAAAAAATTTTCAGTATTGGTTAAAGTATAGTAAAATTTTACTAAAATATAATTATAATCTAGGTTTCATAGTAACCGAAAAAAATCCAGAAGATAAAAAATACAGCCTTCATATTAAAAATAAATTCAAACATTATGTATTAATAAATAATAAAAAATTCATTGTGAATGATGATCAGCCATATTGTTGTATGTGGATATATGATAAAAAAAACTTTAATAACTTTGTGAATACAAAGTGGTGGAATTTTAACTGGAGGGGAAAAAACTATATTTCATATTATGGTGTAACCGAAATGAGCTCTATTGGTTGGCATGGTAAACAAATGGATAATTTTAGGTCAACAATTTTACCATTGAGGGACAATATGTTAGACAATGGATGCTTTATTTCACATAACACAAATAATTATATTTTTAGGAAAGTAAGAACAAAAGAAAATCTTAAATTCTATTGTAGATATAAAATTGAAGATCTGATCGATACAAAAAATTTGAAAGTACATAAAGAAATTTCAGTTATTAAAATCTTTTTGCTAAAATTAAAATTTTTCTTTCGTTTTATAGAAAAAATTAGAAAGACAAAAAAGGAGAGATGGCTGAGCGGTTGAAAGCGCACGCTTGGAAAGTGTGTAAAGGGGCAACTCTTTCGCGGGTTCGAATCCCGCTCTCTCCGCCATTCTTGTCTATGAAAGAAATTTTTACTGACCTAAAAAGTCAATTACATCCTGTCTTTTCTCTCTTTTGGCTTCGTCTAAAGGAGTGGCTCCCCATCGATCACGAACATTTAACGGGTGACCATGAGAAACTAAATACTTAACTGCTTGTAAATTTCCTTCAGCTGCAGCAAGATGTAAAGCTGTTCGAGAATCATAATCTCCTGCGTGAACAGGAACTCCTTTAGCTACCAATTGCCTTAAACCATTAACATCATTTTCAGCTGCAGCAAAAAGCAATTCGATTACCATTAATTCATTATCGAAGGAAACCATTTCATCGGTTATTCCTTCTGGCTCTTCAACAAAATGAACAGGTTCTGTATATTCAATATTTAATTTATTAAATTCATCGATAATTTCTTGGTGATTGTTATTTCTTGCATCAGATATTGGATAACCTCCCCAGCGATCAGGTATTGGCTTAACTCCCTGGCTTAATAAAAACTTAACAACTTCTAATTGTCCTTCAGCGGAAGCTAAATGAAGAGGGGTTCTAATATCATAATCACCAGCTTCTAAATCTCGCTGCTGGCTTACAAGACGTTCTAGGGTTCTAACATCTCCATTACTGGCAGCCCATATAGCTTCCCCACAACTGTTGGCTCGCCATCTTGCAATTGGAAGTTTAGGATCAATTCTATCAGTATCAGTCATTGTTCCATCAAAAGCATGAACTAAGTATTTCTTTGTAATTTTTCTTGCAACTTCAATGCCTCGTACACTGTTACCAACTAAATCTAATCGAGGTGAAAAAACACAAATCCCCATTAGCTGAGGAACTATCAGTAATATACCACCACCAACACCGCTTTTTGACGGCAAGCCAATTTCTTGAAAGAACTGACCGCTGCTATTATACATTCCAGCTGTTTGGACCACAGGTAGTACGTTTCTAACAGTTTTTTGACTCATTACTCGATCTTGAGTAATAGGACAGACACCACCATTAGCTAGTGTTGCTGCCGCCATGGCTACATCTTTACCCGTCATTTCTAAAGAACAAATACTAAAGTAGACTTTCAAAGCGTTTGTAACTGCTGGCTCAACATAAAAATCATATTCATACTGACTGTCTTCATGAACATCATCAGGTAATAAAGATTCAGAGTAGGGAATATTGCCTGTAGCCATCAGCAAGAAGCCCGTAGCTATATTATTGTAGCCTTTGAAGTTTTCTTGGCGAGCCATTGTTTTATTAAATCGTGGCAAATTAACACCAGAAGTCTTTTCTTTATTCCAACCAATTATACGACCAAACTGTTCTCTTACATATTGGATACGGTCATTTGTTGTATCTCTTGGGTTAATTAAACCAGTGGTCATAATTGCCCCTGCATTTACCATCGGATTAAAAGGAACTTTATTATTAGGAGACAAGCTACTACCTCCCATACCTTTTACCATAAGTGTTAAATCGTCAAACTGGCGACCTGAGGGTTCCACCCCCACATGACGATTCACTTTTTCTAACCCAAGGTTTTCAATTGCAAAAGAGTAATTGAAAGGTTTACACATTGACTGAATTGAGAAGTCTACATTCGTATCACCTCGCTGATAAATTTGTCCATCAGTAGTAACAACCGCTATACCGAATTGTTCTGGATCTACCTCTGCAAGTGGAGGTATATAACGAGCTAAGTCTCCAGATCTATTTGGAAGAACTTCGTCATAGATTTTATCCAAGTTTCTTGAAAAATCCCTGAAGTCTGGAACTGCAAGTTCTCCGCGAAGAGCTTTTTCAGCAAGCAATCCACCTATTCTTGTGAAATACTTAAATTCTTCAAAATTTATCTGATCACCATGTTTTTCTAATTTCTCAAATAGACTTTTTAGACGATAGTCTAAAGAACTTAATCCCGCATTAAATAATGCTTGTTTGAATTGAGTTTTGTCAATTGTGTCTTGGCCATTTTCACATAATGAATAGAATAAGTTTGCTTCTCTTGGTCCAGCTTGTGCTTTTAGCTTTTCCAACTGGGAAATTGACTTTGCTTTTTTTATTTGTTTAACCTGTCCCATAGTTTTTTATAAAATATTTGAAATTCTCACTAAATTTTAATTCATTAAAACAAATATACGGTTTATTTCAAGTATATTTTATAAATAGTTAAATCAGACAATCCTTGAAATGAGGCAAAGTTGGGCATTAATATTCTAATCTTAGCCCACTACTTTTCGATTCACTTGCAGTGATTAGTATAATACAATCCCGTATAACAAGGATTATTTGTACATAAAGAAAGCCACAAGGTTCACGGCGATAGCTTGGAAAGCGTGTAAACGGTAAACCGTTTCGAGGGTTCGAATCCCGCTCTCTCCGCCATTATATAAATGTTGATTTTTTATATGTTTATTTATTATATGCTTTAAAAAAATGAATAAGTTTAAACTTAGATTAATAAATATTTACCATCATGTATTTGGTGAACGTTTTTATGAAAAAATAGATTATAATTTTCCAGAAAATTTTATGAGGTGGGATCTAGTTAATAATGCTATTCAACAAGAAAACTATAAAAACTATTTAGAAATAGGTTGTGATGATGATACTTTGTTTTCCAAAGTTAATAATGTAAAAAAAAAAATTGGTGTTGATCCAACAAAAGGTGGGAATTGCAGAAAAACAAGTGATGAGTTTTTTTTACAAAACAAAGAAAAATTTGATTGTATTTTCATTGATGGTCTTCATGAATATAAGCAAGTTAAAAAAGACATAAATAATTCTTTAAACGCTCTAGATGATAATGGAACAATCTTTATACATGATTGTTTGCCTACAAATTTTTTCCAGCAAGCTGTGCCAAGATGTAGAATGATCTGGACGGGCGATGTCTGGAAATCAATTGTTGAGATGAGAACTTTAAGAAATCTTGACACTTCTGTTTGCAAGATTGATTACGGAATTGGGATAATTAAAAAAAGAGAAAATAGCAACGAATTGAAAATAAGTGATCAAAATTTTTCTCAACTTAGATTTAAAGATTATTATCATAATTATAATAAATACATGAGATTAATCGATCATGATGAAGCTTTAAAATTTTTGAAAAATTAAATCTAATTTTTTAAGGATCTCAATCTTTTTAAATCATTGACTTTATCAACTGTAAACCATCTTGACGGCATATAGTTCGATACATAAAGTTTTCTTTTTTTAATTAACTGAGACCAAAGTTTTTTAAAATCATCACAGGGTCTTGTAATTTTATTGATAATATATGGGTTTAATATTTGTACACCCGAACAGTAAATATCTGATTTTAAATTTCTAGTTAATTTTGAAACAATATTTTTTTTACTAAAAATATAGTCTCCTTCTAGTCCAAATATTGGATTAACTGGTATTAACATACAAGCTGGTTTTCCGAGTTTTAAATAGTCCTTTTCAATTTTTACAAAGTTAATATTTGTTACGTTATCACAAGTTAGAACAAATAAAGGTTTATTCAATAATTTGAAAATTGAATTATAAATCCACCAACAATTTCCTTTACCCTCTGTATTAATTATTGACGATACTTTATTTTCAATGACATGCTTAGCTAATATTGGTCCTTTATAACCAACTGATACATGTACATTTTTTATTTGCTTTTTAATTTTCTTTATACCATTTGAAATCAGTGTATTTTGTTTATACTTTACCATGCCTTTTGGAATTTTATTTGTGATTGGTTTTAATCGTACACCTCTACCAGCAGCCATTATAAAGGCGTCATTAACTTTATTATTCTTCTCCATTTAAACCAAAGCTTAAAATTTTTAATATTTCTTTTTTAGATAGTTTTTTCGTGTTTGAAGAGGAGATTATTTTTTTTAAAGGTTTTTTTGATGACTTGTTAAAATCAATAACGAAATAATTTTTTCCATGAAAAATTTGTTTATATGCAAATTTTAATTCTTCATTGCCTATTAAATATTCATCTAATCTATCACCTTTTCTTTGATTGATTATTTTATATTTGCCTCCATATTTTGATATCCAACACTTTAAAATATCAATCATTCGAGCAGATCCCATATTAACAGATAAAATTTTACCATTGAGCTTTTTTCTATTATTCAAAGAAACTGTCACAAGATTTACTGCTTCCTCTACACTAAAAAAAAATCTTCTCATATACGGGCCAGTTGTGTAAATAATTTTGTTTTTTTCAAACATTTCTTTCCAGATAGGCAATACTGATCCTGTGGACCAAGCAACATTCCCATACCTGACACATAAAAAATTAGTTTTTGATGATTGCGCAGATGATACGAATGTTTTTTCCATTATCGATTTGCTCATTCCATATATATTTTTTATAGGAGGCGAAGCTTTGTCTGTTGAAATACCTATTACCGACTCTATTTTTTTATCTATAGCTACTCTTGCAACATTACTAGATCCTAAAATATTACAATCTATGCATTCAAAGGGAAATTTTTCTGATAAATCTACAAATTTTGTTGCAGCTGCATGTATGATAATATTTGGTTTAACAATATTTACTGCATCTCTTACTGAATTGATATTTGCTACATCTAAAGGGATTATTTGGCAATTTGTGACTCTTTTAGCTTTAAAATTTTGCTTATTATTTCTCGCACCTAAAATTACTTTAAATTTTGATTTTAGTTTTTTTGCAAGGTTAATACCTAAAAATCCTGTACCACCTGTAATCAATATTCTCTTCATTTTATAGTCGACAATTAATTTGATAACAGACTCTATAGGGTATAAAAACAAAAATATAAACATATAATTAACTATAATTGAACTATTTCGACAAGCATGAGTGAAATTTACAAAAAAGTTGCGATTGTTATACCCACTCACAAAGCTAAATTAAATTCTGATGAGGAAATTTCAATTAAATGTCTTGATAAGAATCTAAATAACTTTGATAAATATATTGTTTGTCCACAAAAAATTAATCCAATTTTAGATTTAAAAAAATTTGATACCATTAAATTTGATGACAAATTTTTTGCTAATTGGCTAAATTATAATTCATTATTAAAGAGTGAAGTATTTTGGAAAAAATTCACAAATTATAAATTTATTTTATTATATCAGTTAGATTGCTTAGTTTTTAGGTCGAATATTGAAGAGTGGATAAACATGAATTTTAGTTTCATAGGACCACCACAAATTAATAGAAAGAAAAGAAAATTAGGTTTTGTGGGCAATGGTGGATTTTCATTGCGTAAAGTGGATGATCACTTAAATGCAATTCAAAGTAACAAAATAAATTTTTTTAATTTAAAAAAACAAGCAATAAAATACTTTTCAGCTAGAAAAAGACTATTCTATTTAATTAAGACTTTAGTGTTAGTTTTAATTAAATACTTCAAATTTAGATTTGCTAAGAAAAAACTATCTTTTAAGGAGACATTTATAACATATTCTGTTTATCCGGAGGATGTATTTTGGTGCATGTTTGGACCTATTTTAAATAAAAATTTTATTATTTGCCCACCAGAAAAGGCTATAAATTTTGGATTCGAAAGTGATCCGAGAATTGCATACGAAATTAATCAGAATAAAAAACCTTTTGGTTGTCATAACTGGACAAGATACGACAAAGTTTTCATTTCAGGGCTATTAAATGATAAATAATAAAAATAAAATATGTATTATTTATTCTCACCACAAATTAGGTGATATAATATGGCAGTTACCATACATTAAATCTATTAGCGAGCATTATGACAAAAGCGTTACTTTAATAACAAGACCTCAGACTCAGGCAAAAGATATTTTTAAAGATATAAATTATATAGAACAAATTGAATATAATAAATTTAGAAAAAATTTATATTATTGGATAGATGTGTATAATTTATACAAATTTTTTAGAAAAAATAAATATAGTCACGTATATTTATTAGATAAAATTTCTAGACCAGCTATTTCTGCACGACTTGCAGGAATCAAATATATAATAGGCATTGGTATTGGATCACAATCAAAATGGATAACTAATAAAAAATTTTTATTTAAATCGGAGTTTAAATACAATTTTTCAACTCAATCTAAAAAATTTTTGGAACTTCAGGGTATAAAAGTAAATGATAAAAAGCCTTACATTGAATTTAGCGATGAAAGTTTAAATAAAATTCAATTAACTTTCAATCTTGAAAATAAAAAATATATTGCATTTGGTATTGATGCCTTCGATAAGTGGAAAATATGGTATGAAGAATATTTTGCAAAACTTGCAGATCTAATAGTTGAAAATAGATTAGCAGAAAAAATATTTCTTATTTGTAAAAAAGAAAACCAAAGATATGCAAAAAAAATAATTGAATTATCAAAGCATGAAAATTTTATAGATTGTAGCGACTTAAAACTCCTTGAAATAATTAAGTGCTTAAAACATTGTAACTTTTTTGTAGGCAATGATAGTGGACCGTTAAATTTGAGTTCAGCACTTGGTATTAAAAGCTTTGGTCTTGTAGCAAATACAAGTGTAAAACAATTAGAAAATAGTAATGCAGACATAATTCTATCAAAAAATTACGATACATCCGTCGATGTAGGTATTTATAAAATCGGTGATAATTTTAAAAAAGACAGAGAACTTATGAGAAATATAACTGTCGATCAAGTATTAACGCATATACAAGGAAAAATTTAGTTGGAAAATTTAGTAATTATTGGTGCTGGTTTTAGTACGGCGGTATTAACAAAATATTTAAATGTAAAGGACCCTTTGATTATTGATAAGGGTAGAGGTCCAGGAGGCAGGTGTTCATCGAGAAGAGTGGAAGATATTGGAATATTTGACCATGGGTTACAATATGTAAGTGATAAAAATAGTCAGTTTATATATTTTTTAAAAGATCAATTAAAAAGTAATTTAGTAGAATGGAATGGAACATTTTATAATGAAAATAATGAATTAAATAATTCTAAGAAATTTATTGGTAAAAATGGTAATAATGAATTAGTTAAATGCTTATTAAAATCTAAACAACAGTTATATGAAACAAAAGTAAATCAACTAATTTTTAAGGATAAATATTGGAAAATAATTTTAAGTGATAATAAGCAATTGGAAACTAAAAAAGTTATTATTACAATACCCGAAGAACAATGCTGTAATTTATTGGAGGATATATATGAAATAAAAAATAATAATAAAACCTCATCAAATATTACTTTAATGATCGCAACAAAAAAAAATAAAAATAAAGATTTTGCAGGTAGAAAATATAATAATAAAATTATTTCATGGATTGCAAATGAAAGTTCAAAAAATAGACAAATTAATAATAATTCTTTAACTCTGTATACAATTCAATCGACTGATGTATTTGCTGAAAAAAATTGTTTAGATTATTACAATCAAAAGCAAGTCATTAAAAATGAGATGCTTAATAAGTCCTTAGATATTTTAGAATTAAATAAATCTGAAGTTCAACATTGTGATATCCATAGTTGGAGGCTGGCCTATAAAAAAAATGATTTTATTCATGACGTTATATGGGATCAAAACAAGGGTCTTGGTGTATGTGGTGATTGGATTTCTGGACCAAAATTAGAAAATAGCTGGTATAATGCAAAAAAGTTAGCAGACATTTATAACAATTCGTAAAGTTTTTTAATTAAATTTACTCCTCTAGCATCAGAACCCATCGTAGGATTTATCTTTCTAGTAATAAATGAAATACCAATACCTTCTTTTGGATCTGCAAATCCTATAGAGCCACCCCATCCGTTATGACCAAAAGAATCTTTGTTTTTTCCAAACATCCAACCACCTCTCAAAATTAGTCCACAATGGGTCCATTTAATATTCATTTTCAAATTATTATCAATTTTATTACTTGTTTGTTTAAGTAACATTTCAAAAGTATTTTTTTTGATAATATTATGAGTATCATTCTTTAAATCATTTGCTAAAAAATCGAAAAAACTCGCAATTGCTAAGGCAGAGCCATGTCCACCCAAAGAGGGTACTATACCTTTTCTGAAATTTTTAGAATTAAAAAAATTTATATCATGAGAAGGGTTGTTGAAAGTTGTCAACTCATCATAATTTTTAATTTTATTACTTACTTCCGGACAGATTAAATCATAACAATTTCTATTATTGTTATTTTTAAAATAAAAATTAAATTTTTTATCTTTAATAACTTCTTGGTGTAAAAAATCATCTATATCTAACCCTGTAACCAACTTGATTACATTGCAAATAATATATCCATGTGTTTTTGCATGATAAAAATTAAATTTACCTGGTATATGATCTGGCTCTTGGTTCTCTAAAAGGGTATTAATCTTTTCCCAGTCAAGAAGATCTTCATTGCTAACTTTAGTTTTAAAACGATAAACACCAGACTGATGAGACAAAACATGTCTTAATGTTATGTTTTTTTTGTTAGCATTTCCAAATTTCTTCCAATAAAAAGATATTTCTTTATCAATATCAATTTCTTTTTTATCTAATAATTTTAGCAAGCAACCGCAATATATACCCTTGCTTAATGAGAATGTGTTAACAATAGTATTTTCATTCCATGCGTTATCTAAGTTTACAGATTTACCAAATATATTTACAAGTATTTTTTGATTCTTAACTACAGAAAAACTTGCACCTTCATCTTCTTCTCTTAAATATTCTTTAAATAAATTTTTAATTGGTAAAAAATTGTTCTCATAATTTCCTTGCACTCGCATTAAATCGCTAATTTGAACGCAAAATTTCTTCCAAGGCTTGTTTTCAAATCCTGACAAAATCTTGCAGCCTCAGCACCATCAATTATTCTGTGGTCATAAGAAAGAGAGATCGGCATCATCATTCTTCTTTGAAATTTCCCATTAATAAAAACTTGTTTATTCTCGGTTCTTCCAACTCCTAAAATACAAACTTCTGGTGGATTTATAATTGGGGTAAAAAAACTTCCACCAATACCTCCTAAAGATGAAATTGTCATAGATCCTCCAAAAAATTCTTTTTTATCTATTTTAAGTTCTTTACACTCTTTACTAATTTTCCTTAACTCTTTACTAATTGTTAATAGATCTTTGTTATTCACATTCCTTATTTTTGGAACCATCAAACCATGCGGGGTATCAACCGCAATTCCTATATGAAAATACTTTTTAAAAATTATTTCTTCTTTTTTAGGATCAATCGAAGAGTTAAAATTTGGATACTTTTGCATAGCGTTAACTAATGCTCTTATAATAAAGGCTATAGGTGTAATAGGAATTTTTTCTTTAGTATTTAAATCTGTAAGATTTTTTCTGAAGGTTTCCATTTCAGTAACATCAATCTCATCGTGTTGTGTTACATGAGGTATTGTTGACCATGCATTTACCAAATGTGGTCCTGATAACCTTTTGATTCTAGGAATTTTATCAACTTTAACATCTCCAAATTCACTGTGTGAGTATGGAGATTCTTCCAGCATAGCTTTTTTTGGTGAAGGTAAATTATTGGAACTTTTTATATGATCTTTTATATCAATCTCTAAAACTCTTCCGTCTCTTCCAGATCCTTGTACTTTTGAAAGGTCAACTCCCAACTCTCGGGCAAATCTCATTACATTTGGACTTGCACCAACAATTCCAGATGAAGCAACTTTTTTAATAATTGAAGTTACTTCGCTTCTTTTTCTACTTTGGTTTTTTACAGGTTCTTTTATTTCTTTTACTTCTTTTTTTTCGATAATTGCTTTTTCTGGATTGATTGTTAAAATTAAATCTCCCTCAGAAACCTTATCTCCAATACGAATTTTTACTTTATCGATAGTTCCATCATGTGTAGATGGTACTTCTACACTAGATTTATCACTTTCTAGCGTAACAATTGGATCTCCTTTTTTGATTTTTTCACCACTATTTACTAATACTTCTATAATTTCAACGTTTTTAAAGTCCCCAATATTCGGTACTAATATTTTTTCAATCATTAAACTTTTGTTGGAATCGGCTTATCATCCTTAATCTTATATTTTTTCATTGCTTGTTTTGCAATTTTGGATGAGATTTTTTGATCATTTGATAAAGCGCTTAAAGTATTCACAACAATAGATTCTTTATTTACTTCGAAAAATTCTCTTAATTTTTTTCTCGTGTCGCTTCTTCCATAACCATCTGTTCCAAGAGAATAAAAGTTAGATTTTATATATGGTCTTATCTGATCTGCATGAACTCTTACATAATCAGTAGCAGCTATAACTGGTCCAGATCTTCCTTTAAGACATTTTTCTAGATAAGTTGTTTTCCTATTTTTATCTGGATTAAGCATGTTGTTTCTTTCAACCTCTACTCCATTTCTTTGTAATTCACTAAAACTTGTTACACTCCAAACATCGCAATCGACAAAATATTCTTTACTTAAAATTTTAGCTGCTTTTATTATTTCGTTTAAAATTGCACCAGATCCTAATAACTGAACGGTAGCCTTTCCCTTATTATGAAATTCTTTATATAAGTACATTCCACTTAAAATATCTTTTTTATCAACATGCTTTGGCATTGCTGGATGTTTATAATTTTCATTTAAAGCTGTAACATAGTAAAAAATGCTTTCCTTTTTTTGATGCATTCTTTTTAAACCATCCTCTATTATAGCAGACATCTCGTATGCAAAAGTTGGATCATATGATCTACAATTTGGTATAGTTGCAGCCATTAACAAGCCATGACCATCTTGGTGCTGCAATCCTTCTCCAGCAAGCGTTGTTCTTCCAGATGTTGCACCGATTAAAAAACCTCTCGTTCTCGAGTCACCTGCAGCCCAACATAAATCCATTACTCTTTGAAACCCAAACATAGAGTAAAAGATATAAAAAGGTATCATTTCTATATCATGATTTGAGTAACTTGTTCCTGCCGCTATAAATGAAGACATTGCTCCTGCTTCAGTTATTCCTTCTTCTAAGACTTGACCTTTTCTATCTTCTCTATACGAGCTCAATTGTTCGGAATCTACTGGTTCATATTTTTGACCCTCGTGAGCATAAATGCCAATTTTTTGAAAGAAGCCATCCATACCAAAGGTTCTAGCTTCATCAGGAATAATAGGTACCAACCTAGGAGAAATTGTTTTTTCTCTAAAAATTTTTGTTAATATATTAACTAAAGCCATTGTAGTTGAAAATTCTCTATCTCCAGAATCTTTATAAAAAGTTTCAAATATTCCTTCTTTAGGTAGTTTGACAGGATGAGCATTTGAAGATCTAGAAGGAATATACCCACCTAAGGCTTTTCTTCTTTCATTCAGGTATTCTATTTCTTCGGATTTTTCGTCTGGTTTATAAAATTCTAAATCTTCAACTTGTTTATCTTTTAGTGGTAAATCAAACCTATCTCTAAAATAATACATATCTTTAAGATCTAATTTTTTTGCTTGATGCGTCGTATTAATACTTTCACCAGATTGACCCATACCATATCCTTTAATAGTTTTAGTGAGTATGACAGTCGGTTGCCCTTTATGTTTAATAGCGGCATCATAAGCTGCATAGACTTTATGAGGATCATGTCCACCTCTATTTAACCTCCAAATATCATCATCTGTCATGTTTGAAACTAATTTTACTAACTCTGGATATTTCCCAAAGAATTTTTCTCTAACGTAAGCCCCACCTTTTGCCTTAAACGCTTGATATTCACCATCAACACATTCGTCCATTCTTTTCATTAAAAGACCTGTTTTGTCTGATTTTAATAATGGATCCCAATATGATCCCCAAATTACTTTAATTACATTCCATCCAGCCCCTCTAAAAGTTCCCTCAAGTTCTTGAATTATTTTTCCATTACCTCTTACTGGCCCATCTAGTCTCTGTAAATTACAATTAATAACAAAAATTAAATTATCTAACTTCTCTCTAGCCGCCAAGCCGATAGCACCTAAAGTTTCTGGCTCATCTGTTTCTCCATCCCCAATAAATGTCCAAACTTTTCTATTTTGATCTTTAATCAAACCTCTATTAATCAAATATTTTGTGAACCTAGCTTGATAAATTGACATAATAGGTCCTAGCCCCATTGAGACACTTGGAAATTGCCAATAATCAGGCATTAACCATGGATGAGGGTAAGAGGATAATCCTTTACCATCAACTTCTTGTCTAAAATTTTTTAATTGTTTTTTTGTAATTCTTCCTTCAAGAAAAGATCTTGCATACATACCGGGTGCAGCATGACCTTGAAAATAAATCATATCACCTAAAAAATTTTTATTTTTAGCTCTCCAAAAATGATTACATCCAACATCATAGAGGGTTGCAGCAGATGCAAAAGTAGCTATGTGACCACCTAATTCTGATGAAATTTTATTAGCTCTTACAACCATTGCGGCTGCATTCCATCTTACTAGAGATCTAATTTTTCTCTCAATATTTTGATCACCTGGTGAATTTATCTCAAGATCCTCTGGAATAGTATTTATGTATGGTGTGTTTTGAGTAAAAGGAAGATTAGATCCAGCAACATAAGCTTGGTCAATTAATTGACTTAATAAAAAATGTGCCCTTTCAGCACCATCTCTTTTAACTACTGAATTTAAAGACTCGATCCATTCGGTTGTTTCCTCCGGATCAATATCATTAAATTTGTTATTAGATAAAATGTTTTTATTTTTAATTATTTCAATTCTTGGCCTAGATACTTTACCGTTAGATATTATTTCGTTTTCTTCAGCCTGACTAATTATATTTTCTGTGACTTTATTTTCTAATCTTTGATCATTTGCATTATCAGCTATATTTGAGTCTATAATTCCGATTAAACTTCCTTTAGAAACTTTATCTCCAATTTTAACCTTTAGCTGAGATATCTTACCCTCAAATGGTGACGGAACCTCAACACTAGATTTATCACTTTCAAGGGTGATAAGAGGATCATTTTTAGATATTGATTGACCTTCTTTAACAAGAACTTCAATTATTTCAACATTTTTGAAGTCACCAATATCCGGCACTTTAATTTCTGTAGACAAGTTATATTCCTAATTTAGTTTTTAAAATTACTTATATATAATATCATAATTTATGAAAATAAAAATTTTTGATTTAGAAAATGATGACGCATTTAGTGAACTATTTAATTTAAAATCAAAAAAATTAATTAAATCTGTCAATTTTATTGAAAATATTAAAAATCGAGAATGTAAGATAATTGCAAGTTTAAGTAGTATAAATTTAGATATTTTATTTTATGGATTTACAAGTCTTAAATTACCATTGATTTGCGCAATGAATTCTAAAGAAAAATCATGTATAAATTTTTTGACTGATTGCGATGATGTATTGAATAAATCTTTACAATACAATTATCAAGACACAGAAATATCATTAAGAACCTCAACTAATGAAGATAGATATTTTGAAGAAATCAATTCAGGTAATTATGGTAGTAAAATTAAATTTGCATCTTTAAAACAAAATGATTTTGAGACTTCTGATCTTAACTTTATAAACTTAGATAGAAGTTATAGAGAAAATAATATTCAGTATTTGTTAAATTTAATTAAATCTAAAAATCAATTGTGTATTTTAATTAGTAAAAATATTGAAAACAACGAAAATATTATTAATTTAAATTTAAAAGATATATTTAGTATTAGAGATACCAATATAAATATTGTTAGTTTTTTAGACTTATCCGTTTAGACCTATGTGAGTATACTTTGTATTTAAATAATCTTTTATAGCTTCAGAACCACCCTCTCTACCATAGCCTGTTTGCTTAACACCGCCAAAAGGTGCTTCAGCAACGGCGACTACCGGGGTATTTACTGACACCATTCCAGTTTCAAGTGCGTCAGATGTTTGATGTGCCTTTGCCATTGAAGACGTACAAACATATGCAGCTAGTCCCACATCTGAGTTGTTAGCTCTTTCAATTACTTCATCGAAATTCTTAAAAGACAATATTGGTGACAAGGGAGCAAAAGCTTCCTCAGTCATAATAGTGAAATTATCTTTTATATTATCAAAAATAGTTGGTTCAAAATAATACCCTTTGTTAAATTCAGATGGTCTTTTTCCGCCACATAGGACTTTACCACCTTCTTTAATAGTTGTTCCAACAAGTTTTTCGACATCTTCTAATCTTTTTTTTGTCGTGATTGGTCCTAAATCTGCATCACCGAAACCATCTCCAATTTTTAATTTTTTTGTTTTTTCAACAAATAAATTTTCAAATTTGCTTTTAACTTTTTCATGAATAAAAAAACGACTTGGAGAAATACAGACTTGACCGTTATTTCTATATTTAGCAGCCATGGCTGTATCAACAGCCTTATCAATGTTGGCATCTTCATAAACAATAAATGGCGCATGACCACTTAATTCCATAGTTACCCTTTGAACTTTTTCAGCAGCTTGTTTTAAAATTAATTTACCAACCCTAGTAGATCCAGTGATAGATACTTTTTTAATAATATCCGATGAAATTAGTTGCTCTGAAACTTTTGCTGGATCACCTGATAAAAGATTAATAGCTCCCTCAGGAAAACCTGCCTTACTAATTATATCTACTAGTGACATAACGCTTCCAGGTGTTATTACATCAGGCTTACAGATTACAGAGCATCCTGCAGCTAATGCAGTTGATATTTTTCTTGATGCCAGAATACTCGGAAAGTTCCACGGCACTAGAGCTGCCACGACACCAACTGGTTGGTAGTAAACATTTACTCTTGTATCTACAAATCTACTCTCAACTGTTCTTCCAAAAATTCTTTTAGTTTCTTCAGCATTCCATTCAAAAATATCTGCAGATCCATCCACTTCAGTTAAGGATTCTTTTAATGGTTTTCCAACCTCAAGCGTAATCCACTTTGCAATCTCTTCTCTATTTTCTCTTATAAGATCAGCTGCTTTTCTTATTATTTTGCTTCTCTCCCATGCTGAAAAATTTCTCCACTTTTTAAAACCATTATCTGCACTTTTTAATGCTTTATTTACGTCATCAGGTCTTGCATTAGATGCTTCACCTATTATTTCTTCATTTGCAGGATTTATTACTTCATAATTTGATTTATCAGATGATTGATGCCAACTTCCATCGTAGAATTGTCCAAATTTATTATACATTTTTATTTTGATTAGATATATTTCTTATGAACTTAACAAAAATATAAGATAAAAAACATCCTAAAATTATTAACAAAGTGAGACTTATTGGCTTCTTAAAAAATATAAAAGGGTCTCCCAAAGAAATTATCAGAGACATCCTGAATTGCTCTTCTAAGATTTTTCCAAGAATTAGAGCTAAGATCATAGGTAAAATTGGATATCCGTTTCTATTCATATAAAATGCTATGACACCAAATATGATCATAATCCATACATCAAGCATTGAATTTCTTAACGCAAAAGAACCAATAATACAGAGTACAAATATTATTGGCATCAAGTACTTTGTTTTTACTCTTATTGCTTTTAGAAAAAAAGGTATACCAATCAAAGTAAGTATAATTAAAAATAATACAGACACTGCAAAAGATCCTAACAATCCATAATAAGCTTCTGGAAATGATGATATCATCAGTGGTCCCGGTTCTAGTCCATGAATGGTTAAAGCACCAAGCATCACAGCTGTTACTGGGTCACCAGGAATCCCTAGTGTTAGCATTGGTATTAAAGCACCACCACTCATTGAGCTATTAGCAGCTTCAGGTGAAATAATACCTTGAGAACTAAATCTTTCGTTGTTTTCAGACTTCTCAATTTTTTTGGTTAGTTGATAACTTAAAGTTGCGGCAATAGCACTGCCTGTCCCAGGAATTGCACCAATTATTGAACCAATAACTGAAGATCTGATCAAATTAAATTTTGATTGTATAATTTCTTTAAATGCATCGTATACTCCTACTAGACATTGCTTAAAATTTTTATCTAATGTTGGAAATTTAAAATCCTTGCTTATAATTAAACTTTCAATAATAGTTGGTAAAGCAAACATTCCAATCATTACAGGTATAAAAGATATCCCTTGTTGCAAGGCTACAGTATTAAAATTATACCTTGGTGTTGCAGTAATCGGATCAAGACCAATAGTTGCAATCATTAAACCAAAACACATACTTATATAACCTTTCATTACAGATTTTTCTGATAATGCGGATACCAATGAAAGTCCTAATAAAACAAGCGCGCATTGCTCAACAGCACCAAATTTAAGAGCAAAATCTGAAAGCTCAGGCGAAATTAAAAAAAGAATTATAAGGCCTATTAATGCCCCTAATGTACTCGATATCATCGCTAGACCTAATGCAAAGTCTCCCCTGCCACTTTGTGCCAAAGGATAACCATTAACATTTGTAACAATTGAGGCTGGGTTTCCAGGAATATTTATTAAAATTGCGGGTATTGCTCCACCTGCCATACCACCGACAAACACACCCATCAGCATACCAAGAGATGAGGCGCTGTCTAGATAGAAAGAGAATGGAAGCAAGAGTACAACTCCAATTGTAGTTGTAAGACCTGGAATTGCTGACACTAAAATACCAAATGCAACACCAAAAAAAATTAGTGAAATTGTTAAAATATTAAGATTTGAAAAAAGTAAATCTATCATTCGGCAAACCAAATCTCAGGAAAACTTAACTTAAATATTTTAACAAAAATTAAATGTACAGTGATTAATGTTGATAGAGTTATAATTGTATTTTTAATTATGGGTATTTTTAATACATAATTTAAATAAAATAAAAACAGCCCTAAAACCAAATACATTCCTAAAAAATTTATTAAAAACATCGGAATAAAAATTATGATTAAAAAACCAAGTAATATTAAATTTTCTTTTTTATTAAATTCTTGTCTACTCTTTGTAAAAAAATCCTTAATCGCAAATAAGAAAAAGCTTATAGAAATTATTATTGGAAAAAGTCCTGCTCCATATCCTTCTTGCATCGGTATTGCTGGAAATTTTAAAGACAAATAAAAATAAATAACAAAAGATGTTAATATAAGTATTTTAAATAATAATTCTTCGGTAATTTTGAACATGGATTTAACTAGCCCTGTATATTTAATACAGGGCTAGAAAATTTAACTATTTATTTTATGCTAGCCATTGCTTTACGTAATAAAGCATCTTGCTTAGCTACATACTTAGGGAATTTACTGTGAGGGATAAAGTTAATTCCAAAACCTCTTTTTAAAGCTGCGTCTGCTAATGCTTTGTCTTTAGAAGCTGCTTTATAAGCTTTAGATATTTTTTTTATCACTGACTTTGGAGTTCCCTTAGGAACAAAAACTCCTCTGAACTGGTAAAAACCAAGATCCATTCCAAGTGATTTGAAAGTAGGAACTTTAGGATATGCTGCCATTTTGACAGGAGTCGAAACCGCTAACATTCTAATTTTTCCAGCCCTTACGTTTGCCATTAATTCTGGCGGGTGAACTGAAATTGCATCTACTTCACCTGCAAGCAACGCTGGAGTTCTTCTTTTTCCAACAGGAACGAATACTACTTTTGCACCTTGCTGTTTCATCAAAACAGCGCCAGTTGTATAAGTGAAACTTCCTACACCAGCGTGACCGATTTTAATTTTTCCAGGATTCTTTTTTGATGCTGCAATTAATTCAGGTAATGTTTTGTACGGTGAATCTGATCTAACTGCTATTGTTGTTGCATCAACAGTTACTCCACAAACAAAGTCCCAATGAGTGTAATCATAAGGAAGTTTGCCTAAAATCGTTGTTGTTAATATTGATGCGGATAACCAACCAATGTTGTATCCGTTATTTTTTTGTTTACCTACAAAGTCAAAACCTACAGAACCACCAGCTCCTAAACGGTTTACTACTGAAATCGGTTGTTTAAGAACCTTTTCAGCAGCTTTTGCAGATAATCTTCCAGCTATGTCAGCAGCTCCACCAGCCTTGAAAGTAATTGTTTTTTCAATCGGTTTGTTTGGGTATGCTGAAGCTAGAACAGTACTTAATACTAATATTGAAAATATTTTTAAAATATTTTTCAATTGTCTCATGTTGTCCCCCTTCTTTAAATTTAACTAA
>MDTB01138511.1_pt1 | contig 52191 bp, 61 predicted proteins | sample 811161 | NCBI WGS metagenome assembly MDTB01 (sample SAMN05326650, study PRJNA326480) | marine metagenome | isolation source: seawater | place: Mediterranean Sea | collected 2009
CCATTGTGCAATATTCCCCACTGCTGCCTCCCGTAGGAGTCTGGGCCGTGTCTCAGTCCCAGTGTGGCTGATCATCCTCTCAGACCAGCTACGGATCGTAGCCTTGGTAGGCCATTACCCCACCAACAAGCTAATCCGACATCGGCCGCTCCTACAGCGCGAGGTCTTACGATCCCCCGCTTTCCTCCATAGAGCGTATGCGGTATTAATCCGGCTTTCGCCGAGCTATCCCCCACTCTAGGACACGTTCCGATGCATTACTCACCCGTTCGCCACTCGCCATCAGAGAGCAAGCTCTCCATGCTGCCGTTCGACTTGCATGTGTAAAGCATGCCGCCAGCGTTCAATCTGAGCCAGGATCAAACTCTTCAGTTTAATCATCTGTTTTAAATCCCAATTAAATTGGGACATATGCTCTCACTCAAAAGATTCTTTTTTAATAGAACCCTTACTGTTTTGCGTGAGCACGTTTGTATCTTAAAGTTTTCCAAACCTACAGTAATTTTTAGCTTTCGCTAAACAATTTCGACCGATAAGTCTCCAACTGTCTGAATAGATAGGGTAAAAGATCGCCAGTACCCACACGCTTCGGCTGTTAAATTGTTAAAGAGCTACCGCTTTTTAAGCGGAGCCGACGATTATACCGCGAACCTCCTTCAGGTCAAGCTATAGTTAATAAAAATCTTTAGAGATAATTCGAAATTTAACCTAATCAGGTTAGCAAAACTTTGGCAAAACGACGTTTTCCTACTTGCAAAATATAATTCCCGGGGGGGATTAAAAGGGCTTTGTCCGTAATCTTGTTACCATCCAAACGGACCCCTCCCTGACTTATCGCTCTAAGCGCTTCAGAGGAGCTAGAGGTCAAACCGGCAGCTTTTATTATTTGGGATAAGGAATTTCTCCCTTCCACCCACTCCATTTTTATTTCTGGAATTTCATCGGGAAGCTTTCCCTGCTTAAAACGGGTCTCAAAATACTCCTCTGCTGTTTTTCCGGCTGCCTGGCCGTGAAAACGAGAAACTATTTCTTTTCCAAGCAGCACTTTAATATCCCTTGGGTTTCTACCTGCCGTCACTTCATTTCTCCATTTCACTATTGTCTCAATAGATTCAAAAGATAGCAGTTCCAAATATCGCCACATGAGCTCATCCGAAATCGACATTAATTTTCCGAACATTTCATTGGGGTGTTCGTTAATACCAACATAGTTATTGAGGGACTTCGACATTTTATTTATTCCGTCTAACCCCTCTAACAGCGGCATGGTTAAAATACATTGCGGCATCTGGCCATACTGTTTTTGCAGTTCTCTTCCAACCAAAAGATTAAACTTTTGATCAGCACCACCCAACTCGAGGTCTGATCTTAAATACACTGAATCGTAACCCTGAACCAGTGGGTATAAAAATTCATGAATAGAAATTGATTCCCCTTTTTTATAACGCTTTTCAAAATCATCCCGCTCCAGCATACGTGCAACAGTGTACCGCGCCGATAATTGTATAATCTCTGAGGGCGACATTTCATTGATCCATTTAGAATTAAATACCACCTTGGTTTTTTTTTCATCGAGGATCTTGAAAACCTGATCCGTGTATGTCTCCGCGTTTTTCGTAATAAAGTCTTTAGTCAACGGGGGTCTGGTAACATTTTTTCCGGTCGGGTCGCCGATCAAACCAGTAAAATCACCGATTAAGAAAAAAATTTGATGCCCCATGTCCTGGAATTGTTTCAACTTATTTAATAGTACGGTATGCCCCAGATGAAGGTCGGGAGCGGTTGGATCAAACCCAGCTTTAACTCGCAACGGAGAGCCAGTTTCGAGTCTTTTTTTAAACTCCTCCTCCACCAAGAGTTCATTAATACCCCTTTTTATAATTTGCATTTCTCTTGAAATGTCGCTCATAGCCGACTCCTAAAAAGATTTAAACAGGGCCGTAAAAAAACATATTCAAGCATCTTCTATACATCGCCCCGCAGACGCATTTGGACATAATTATAGACTTTCGAGCGAAAGAAATCGAAAACATTAGCTCGCCGTGATAAAGTAATTCGTGCTAAATTGAATTTACACTCAACTAAAAAAATGCGCTAAAACACTCTGTGACTTCTTCGGAAAATCTTTTTATTGGGATAATGTCCGGCACCAGTGCCGATGGAGTAGACTGCTGCTTAGCGGACTTCGATCATAATCATCCGCGAAAATTAACTGAGTGTTATGTGCCATATAATCCAAAAGTAAAAAATAAGATCTTGTCGATTAAACAAGATAGTAAACTTTCTATAGATGAATTTGCCATACTGGAACTTGAAATAACTCGCGCATACGCTGCGTCAGTTCAAACTTTGCTTGAAAACATTGATGCCTCGTCTAAAAATATCAAAGCAATAGGCTGTCATGGTCAAACAATCGCTCATAACCCAGAGCAAAAATATACACGTCAGCTAGTCAATGGCAGTCTTCTGGCAGAGTTGACCAACATTACTACTGTTATTGATTTTCGCGGAAGAGATATTGCCGCGGGGGGACAAGGCGCCCCCCTCGCCCCAGTATTTCATAATGCATTTTTCAGAAGCGAAGATAAGCATCGCGTTATCTTAAACATTGGAGGAATGGCCAATATAACAAATTTAGCACCCGGTGATCCGGTGTCTGGATTTGATACAGGGCCAGGCAACTGTTTGCTTGATCGTTGGATAAAAACTTGCAAAGGTGACGCTTTCGACAAAAATGGAGACTGGGCTAAAAGCGGACAGGTGGTTAGTAGTTTATTGAAAAAACTAAAGGAACATTATTTTTTTAACCTTCCTCCACCAAAAAGTTGTGGTAGCGAACAATTTAATTTGGATTGGATCAATCAGCTCAAACCTGTAAATACTCAATCTCAAGATCTTCAGGCGACTTTATTACAATTAACAGTGGATTCAATCGTTGATGCCCAAAACAAGTACTGTAGAGGAGCTAAAGAAATGTATGTATGTGGAGGAGGTGCCCGCAATAAGCACCTAGTGGATAAAATTTCCGCATCCACCAGCACAATATCAGTGAAGTTGACCGACTCACTTGGCGTTGAAGCGGAATGGGTCGAGGCATTTGGCTTTGCCTGGCTTGCGAAAAAAACAATTAGCAACGAACCCATCGATGCCACAAACGTAACCGGATCGAAAGGAAGGCGGATTGCGGGGGCGATCTACCCCCGTTAATTTATATTAACAGATAAGAATTAAGCAGCAAAAGATGAGCCGCAGCCGCAGGTGCTCGTGGCGTTGGGGTTTGAAATAACAAATTGAGTACCCTCAATTCCTTCCTTATAGTCCACTTCCGCGCCAGCTAGGTACTGGTAACTCATCGGATCTATTAAAAGCGTAACACCATTGTTTTGGACAGCCGTATCATCGCTGTTAACCGTATCATCGAAAGTAAAACCATACTGAAAACCCGAGCATCCTCCACCACTAACAAAAATTCTGAGTTTGAGATCAGGATTCCCCTCCTCATCAATTAGAGCCCTAACTTTAGAGGCCGCATCTTCTGTAAATATCAACGCTTGGTTTTCTTTTGTTATCTCCATAATACCTTTCCTAGCTTATAGGGCGTCACTATAGCACATTTTCTAGCCCGACAAAGGCACTACTTTTTTTTCAGATTCTCCTGGCTGGTGTACTAATCTTCCCTCAATAACAGCTCCAAGATGAATCTCTATCGTCTTATAGTAAACATCGCCTATGACTTTAGCGTTCGGCAGAAGTTCAACAAAGCTTGAACCGTATACCGGACCGTCGACCGTACCGTCAATAACTGCATGTGAGACTCTTATTTGTCCCTCAATGTGAGCTTTCTTGCTCAAAACAAGTTTTCCCGATTCCTCATCAGACGTGATAACACTCCCCTTTACTTTGCCGTCGATCCTAACCCCTCCTACGAAGCTCAAATCGCCTTCAACTAGAGTACTAGCACCAATTAAGCTTTCTATATGATTTTGTGATTTCTTTTCTTTTTTTTTGAACATATCGCTAATTTACCAAATCGTTAAACTCAACCTGTCTCGTGACTAAAGGATCATCCATACCATCTTTGAATACCCTCGCCTCGACGCTTACAAGCTCACCCCCTTCAGGCAACCTAAACCGACCGATAGCTCTTTGGTAAAACTTAAACCTTAGATCATTGGCTTTTGGCTCCGATACTCGTACTATATCATCTTTATCCCCAGAAGGTTTTTTGAAATAAGTAATCAGGCTGAAGAACCCATTAAACTCTTTCACCCTCTGCTGAGATTGTACTATCAATATTCTGTATTCGAACTCTCCAGGGGTTGATAACGAATTAACTTCAAATCGAGCGACAGAGACACCTCCAGGCTCCTGGCCCGAAGTCATTAATGTTTCAAAAAAAACCACCTCTTCTTTTAGACGATTATTTTCATCTGACAGAGCTCCCATTTCCCTAGAAACTTTATTCTGTGCAGACAAGGCCATCTTAAGTTTTCCTTCAAGATTCACTGCCTTTCTACCCAGTTCAATATTCTGCTCCTCTAATCTACCAATTCTGGCAGTCAGGTCTACCTCTGTCGCTTTAGCGACTGATCTATCAAAACCCGCCGACTGCCTTCCCATGTCAAAACTTACCCAGCCAAATATAACCATCAAACCGACCAAACCACTAAACCCGATTAGTTTCCAATACCAGCTGACTTTAGGGTAAACAGCTACCCTCAAGGAAGGGGAAGACAGATGTCTCCTTACTCTGCGCAGAATATTTAGGGGAGAAGGCACAATTTTTCCAGTCCTAACTTTTCTTCAAGTCCAAACATTATGTTCATATTTTGAACAGCCTGACCAGCAGCACCTTTTACAAGATTATCGATAACCACCAATACAATAATTTGATCACCTAAAACATTATTATTCACGGAAATCAAACAATTATTTGTTCCCCTGACATGACGAGTCTCCGGGTAAACTCCTGCAGATAGAACTTCGACAAATTTTGATTTTTCATACCACTTTTCGAAAGTCGCGTGTGGGTTCAAGTTTCTGTTTCTCGCTGTCGCATATAACGTTGCAAAAATACCCCTAGAAGCCGGCATTACATGTGGAACAAACACAAGGCTATTCTTTTCGCTCGTGAAATCATTAAGCCCCTGTAAAATTTCGGGATGGTGCCTATGTCCCTTTAACGAATAGGCCCTGAAATTCTCAGAAATTTCGCCGAAAAGATTATCTCTATTCGCAGATCTTCCCGCACCGCTGATTCCAGACTTCGCATCAGCAATTAATTTCTTATTATCGATCTCATCTGATGCGATTAAAGGTAAAAAGCCCAATTGTATTGCTGTCGCATAACACCCGGGATTGGCAACAAGCTGGGCAGTCCTAATTTTTTGTGCATTTATTTCTGGTAAACCGTAGACGGCCTCGCTCACAAGCTCCGGAGCCGTATGCTTCATCCCATACCAATGCTCCCAATCTTTAACATCTTTCAGCCTAAAGTCTGGAGATAGGTCGATTATTCGTACACCGTTATCTAAAAGCTCTTGAGATTTTTTTTGGGCAACTCCGTGGGGCGTTGCGAAAAAAACAACATCACATTTTTTTAACTCTGGCGCATCAGGGTTAGAAACCACTAGTTTACCACGACGACTACCTAGGCCTCGGTAAACCTCATTCAGAGCCTTACCATCATCGACCCTTGAAGAAACAACCGAAATTTCAGTCTCCGGGTGATCATAAAGAATTCGAATGAGTTCTAGGCCAGCGTATCCACTACCGCCCACTATCCCGACTGAAATCATATTTAAGCCCTAAAATCTTCGCGAGATGATAATACATTGGTAGGTACATATCACGCAAGAGAGGCGGCGCTACTGAACAACAAATTTCCTCATATCGCGTATTGCAAAAATGCCAATTCAACTAACGACCCAAATCTGACAATTCTATCAATTTTTACTGGGGGGCTATCTTTTAGAAAATTGCGGTCGCCGGCGAGACTTCTTCAATCCCACTTTCTTTCGCTCAACCTCCCGAGCGTCTCTGGTAACTAGTCCCGCTTTCCTTAGAGCGGGCTTAAGCCCCTCATCATAATCAACCAGGGCTCGAGTTATCCCGTGTCTTATGGCTCCAGCTTGCCCCGACTCCCCGCCTCCGCTAACTGTAACCGAAATATCGAAAGACGAGACATTGTCAGTTAATTCCAACGGTTGACGCACAAGCATTCGGCCGGTTTCTCGAGAAAAAAATTCGTCAACTAATTTACCATTTACGACAATTTTACCGGCTCCTTTTTTTAAGTAGACTCGCGCTACCGAGCTTTTACGCCGACCGGTCCCGTAGTTGTTATGTTTGGACTCCATTTAAATCCCCTTTAAAACTAATTCTTTCGGCATCTGGGCTTGGTGGGGATGATTTGCCCCCGGATAAACTTTTAACTTTTTCAACATTGCCCTTCCGAGTCGTCCTTTGGGGAGCATACCTCGAACCGCTAGAAGAAGGGCCCTCCCTGGATTTTTATCCTGCATATCTGAAAAATTTACAGTTCGGATTCCTCCCGGGAAACCAGTGTGCCTATGGTAAACCTTGTTTGCACGCTTATTACCTGTAACCTTCACCTTCGCCGCGTTAACGATTACTACATAATCGCCGGTATCAACATGAGGAGTGTAAATCGCCTTATGTTTTCCACGTAATCGATGGGCTACTGCCGCCGCGACACGTCCTAGAACCTTCTCTTCCGCATCGAGCAGATACCACTCTTGATTAATCTCACCTGTCTTCGCAGAAAAAGTCTTCACTTGTTTATAAGGGCCCGATATGAAAATTGATCGAGGAGTTTAGAGTAAAAAATGCTCTTTTGTCAATGAAAACCTCCTTAAAATCAGCAAGGAACCAAATAAAACTTATATAATCCAGAGAGCAAGTATAATGAATTAAAATTTCGTTTTTTATTTTTGAATTATCGGGATAGTAGGCAAATGAAAAAAGCGTGGTCCCTTTTCTGCCAAACGGCAACTGTTTCATTAGCAATTTTGTTCGTTATTACTACTCTGCGCCCTGACTTAACACCTGGAATTTCAAATAATCCGCAAAACGTCATAACTATTACGGAGTCAAGTGCCCACAATCAATCTGCTGGTAATCAAGCTGATGGGTTTAGGATGGCTGCAAAAAAAGCAATGCCAGCTGTTGTAAATATATTTACCACCAAGCAAACAAGAATCCAAAACCATCCTTTTTTAGATGATCCGGTGCTCAGGCACTTTTTTGGCGACCAGCTAGAGGAACGAAAAAAACAAAATTCCAGCTTGGGCTCGGGAGTAATTATTAGTAAGGAAGGCTTCATTTTAACAAACCACCACGTAATTGAGTCAGCTGACGAAATAGAGGTCGCACTTTCGGATGGTCGAAAAGCGGTAGCGAAAGTCGTGGGAACCGACCCTGAAACCGATCTCGCAGTTTTAAAGATTAATCTCGAAAATTTGCCAACTATCGTGATGGGTAACCCATCAAATGTAGCAGTTGGCGACGTTGTTCTTGCTATCGGCAATCCATTTGGAGTTGGGCAGACTGTAACAATGGGGATCATCAGTGCGTTGGAAAGAACACAGCTGGGGTTAAGTACGTTTGAAAATTTTATCCAAACCGATGCAGCCATTAACCCGGGCAACTCAGGGGGAGCACTGGTTGACATAAACGGTAATCTAATAGGGATTAATAGCGCGATTTACTCCAGATCTGGCGGATCACTTGGAATAGGATTCGCTATTCCTGCAGACCTTGCAAAGCGAACCTTAGAGCAAATTATCAAAACTGGATTTGTAATTCGAGGGTGGATAGGGGTGCAAGTGCAAGATCTTTCGAAAGAACTCTCCGAATCATTTGATCTAAAAACAACTGATGGAACATTGGTTGCGGGAGTAATTGCAAACGGACCAGCCTTTAAGGCAGGAATAAGGCGAGGAGACATATTAACTGCAATAAATTCTCAACAAATCGAAAACTCAAATAATATGCTCAATCTCATAGCAAACCTTAGGCCTAGCGACCGAGTTTTGGCAACATTATTAAGAAACGGCAAGGAAATAACTGTGTCGATAATCGTCGGGACGCGTCCCGCCCCCGCCAACTAGACGCTAGGCAATTTCTCCATCTTTGGATTTTGCGAGCCAACTGGCAACAAATATTCCTGCCTCATACAAAAACCAAAGCGGGATTGCCAAAAGAATTTGAGATATCACATCTGGTGGAGTAAATATTGCACCGATGACAAAGGCCCCAACAATTACATATGGTCGACCGTCCCTGAGGGTCTGGATATCAACTACTCCTGCCCTAGTCAATATCACAACTGCAATTGGGACTTCAAATGTCAAACCAAATGCAATAAACAAAGTTATTACAAAATCTAAATACTTTTGTATGTCTGTCATAACGGCTACCCCTTCAGGGGCAATACTCGTTATAAAATGAAAAACTACCGGAAAAACAACATAAAACGCAAAAGCCATCCCCACCAAAAACAACAAGGTACTTGTTACAATCAAAGGTAAAACCAAATTTTTTTCCTTCGTATAAAGACCGGGGGCGACAAAAGCCCAAAATTGATAAAGCAAGTAAGGCAATACAGCAACTAAAGCTGCTAGCATTGTTACTTTAACAGGAACGAAAAATGGTGAGACCACCTCGGTGGCAATCATTTGTCCTCCAGCCGGAAGCGCTGATAAAAGTGGAGCGGCTAAAACAGTATAAATGTCTCTAGCCCATGGAAAAAAACAAACAAAAACCACTAAAAACGCCAACACGCACCTTAACAAACGGTCCCTTAACTCTATAAGGTGCGACAAAATTGAATCAGAATCAGTATCGGCATCATTCATAGTGATTTAAGAGGATTAAAACTTGCAATTTATTTTGTTTTACCTTGATCAATTTTATTTTTTTCTGCATCTGTTGAAGATGGCGATTCCATCTCACCTTTTTCTTGCTCAATATCACTGATATTTTTATTATCCGGCTGTCCTCCAATCACCGGAGCTAGCGCGGCAGGTATGACAGAATCATTTTTTTTTTCAGAAATCGGTTTAACTTCTTCCTTTTCTTCAACTGCTAACTCGGCGGCCTTTACTTGACCTTCGATATAATTAACATTGGTAGAAACGCTCTCCTCAATATCTTTCGCTGCGTCCTCTACCGAAGCTCTAATTTGATTAAACTCCTCGATTTCAGCATGCCTATTGATATCATCCTTCAAATTGGAAACATATCTTTGCATTTTTCCAAATAACCGCCCTAAAGTGCGGGCCACACGAGGCAACCGTTCTGGGCCTATAACAATAAGACCAATGACAGCGGCTACAAGAATTTCAGTAAAGCCAAAATCAAACATCTTCAATCACACCGTGGAGAAAACAGTCAGCTCTGATTCTTTTCTTTGACTTTGCCATCTATAGTATCTTTACTTTCCTTTTCAAGCTCTATCTCAGCCTTTTCGGTCACACTTGAATCCTCTGGCTTTACTCCGTCTTTAAACCCACGAACGGCTTTTCCTAAATCACCGCCTAGGCTTCCTAATTTTTTTGTTCCAAAAATAAGGACCACAACCACCAAAACAATCAACCAATGCCAAATACTAAAAGTACCCATTATAAATACTCCGATAACTCTGTTAGTTAAATACAATTACCCTTTTACTAATCAAACTTCATAAGTAATACTAAAATACTTCGGTATTAGGGGACACGTAGTTACCCCTTAAAAATGGTTCCTCTCATACGTTTTTCAGCAATTCCTGAGACTCCTTGTCTGCTCTCAAGTTCTCCTAGAATATCCTCTGGGTGAATTTCATGCTGCGCCATTAGAACCAGAGTGTGAAACCAAAGATCTGCGATCTCTTTAACTACTTTGATTTTATCATCATCTTTCGAGGCAAGTACCACTTCTCCTGCCTCCTCAACAATTTTTTTCAATATTTCGTCCTGACCTTTGGCAAAAAGATAGGCAACATAAGAACTCTCCGGATCACCACCCTTTCGCGAACTTATTGTGTCATTTAACGATTGAAGAATATATTTACTATCCATAATCTTCTTTTAAAATTTGATGGTACGTTTAAAATTCTTGTGGTTTAAAACCGAGAGTGATGTTTATAACACCTAAACCGCAGCACTGTCAGTAAGTTTATAATTTAAAAAAGCACAAACCATTTTCTACAATCTAACCTGTATTCCATTTTGACTCATCATTTTCTTAACTTCCGAAATTTTTATTTCTCCAAAATGAAAAACACTAGCTGCAAGCAATGCGTCCGCTAAGCCAACATTAATTCCGTCCAAAAAATCAATAAGTTTTCCTACACCGCCGCTTGCTATTACCGGAATATCCAGTTTTTTCGACATTGCAGCCGTTAACTCAAGGTCGAAACCGTTCTTGGTTCCATCGCGATCCATACTTGTAAGCAAAATTTCACCGGCGCCAAAAAGCTGCATCTTCAAGCCCCAAGCTAGCGCGTCTAACCCAGTAGATTTCCTTCCACCATGGGTATACACCTCCCATTCCTCCCTTGCACTTTTTCGCTGACGACGAGCATCTATCGCAACAACTATGCACTGGGATCCAAACCTTGATGAGGCAGCTGCTACCAAATCAGGATTTATTACGGCAGCCGTGTTTATACTAACCTTATCGGCACCTGCATTTAGTAAACGCCTTACGTCCTCTACTTCCCTAACTCCCCCCCCTACGGTAAGTGGAATAAAAACCTGCTCGGCAACCTTTTCAATAACTTCTAAGATCAGTCCTCTACCATCACTGCTTGCAGTTATATCTAGAAAGCATATTTCGTCAGCTCCTTGTGCATCGTATTCTTTTGCTATTTCCACAGGATCTCCAGCATCCTGTAGGTTAATGAAATTAACACCCTTGACAACGCGCCCCATATTTACATCCAGACAAGGAATAATTCGCTTTGCCAAGCCCATTAAATACCACCGCTTAATTCGTCTGATAACTTCTGAGCATCCAAAAGACCTAAGCTGCCCTCGTAAAGCGCCCTGCCTGCTATCACGCCGCAAACTCCGTCTTGCTCGTGCACACTCAAAGTACGAACATCATCAAGGTTTTTGAGCCCTCCACTAGCAATAATCGGTATATTTGTTGCCTTTGCCAATGAACCAGTAGCCGCGGCATTGATACCAGAACCCATTCCATCCCTGCTTATATCTGTGTAAATGATCGCCTCCACACCCATACCTTCATATCTTTTCGCTAATTCGGCTGCATCCCGCGAAGTCTCTGTAGCCCAGCCATCTATAGCAACCCTTCCATTTTTTGCATCTATACCCAACATTATCTGCCCTTGAAAAGTAGAACACGCTTCTTCAACAAATCGCAGGTTCTTTACGGCCGCAGTTCCCAAAACGACGTTGGAGATGCCAATATCAAGATATTCTTGAATTGTTTTTAAATCACGAACACCTCCACCCAACTGCACTGGCACCTTTCCATCTACCTCGGAGACTATGTCCCTTATTGCGGATCCATTAACTGGTCTGCCCTGAACCGCACCATCCAAATCCACCAAATGCAATCGGCGCGCACCTTGAGAAATCCACTTTCGCGCCATCGTTGCTGGTGCATTTGAGTACACAGTAACTTCTTCCATAAGCCCCTGCTTGAGCCTTACGCATTGACCTTCTTTAATATCGATGGCGGGAATAATTAACATTAGTGCTCTCGAACAAACATTTCTACAATCATCTTAAAAACAGCATCGAGTAAACATTAAGTACACCCGTCCCAGTTAACAAAGTTTGATAACAACCTCAGACCTAATGCTTGACTTTTTTCCGGATGAAACTGAACAGCAAATACATTTTCACTGCCCACTGCACTATCAAACCAGTGACTGTAATAGGTGCTGCCGAATACTGTGTTTTTTTGTTCCGCTGACACAAAATAGCTATGCACAAAATAAAACCGACCATTGTCAGGGATACCCTTCCATATTGGATGGGAGGATTCTTGCCTGACATTGTTCCAACCCATGTGAGGGACCTTAAGTTTTCTCCCTCTTTCCATTTTTCCATTTGCAAACCTGACAACTTTTCCCTTGAAAAGGTTTAGGCACGCACCCCCATTCTCCTCCGAAAACTCGAAAAGCATCTGTAAGCCAATACAAATCCCCAAGAAAGGCTTATTTCGAGCTGCTTCTTTGATAATTTCACGGAGTCCTCGAGCATCTAACTCTCTCAAACAATCCGACATAGCGCCCTGACCTGGGAAAACCACTCGGTCAGCCACTTCGACTTTTTTAGGGTCAGAAGTAATTGCCACCTCATTCTTTCCAGACACCGCCGCGACCGCTTTTGCAACAGATTTTATATTCCCCATTCCGTAATCAACAATCACTGTGAGAGCCATAGAGTTTGACACCATTATTTACAATGTGCCCTTCGTAGACGCTATGCTAGTTCCGGCACGTTCATCAAATTCAAGGGCTATTCGCAAGGCTCTGCCAAAGGCCTTGAACACTGTTTCCGCTTGATGATGGGCATTTCTCCCCCTAAGGTTATCTATGTGTAGAGTTATATTAGCGTGATTCACAAATCCTTGAAAAAATTCATAAATCAAATCACAATCAAAAGTCCCTATGAGAGCCCGAGTATAGTTTACATCGTAAGTCAAACCAGGACGACCGGAGATATCCACAACCACACGTGACATTGCTTCATCCAGAGGGACATAGGCATGCCCGTACCTTCTGAGCCCTCCTTTCTCTGCCAACAAATCACCAATCGCCTGACCTAATGTGATACCAACATCCTCTACCGTGTGGTGAGCATCCACAATCAAGTCCCCAGTAGCAGCAATTTCCAAATCAATTAGTCCATGCCTCGCTATTTGCTCTAACATATGGTCAAAGAAACCTATTCCAGTGTTTATCTTTGAATTTCCAGTACCGTCAATATTTACTGTGACCGTAATTTTAGTCTCGAGAGTATTTCTGATCTTTTCAATTTTTCTCATAGTAATTCCAAATGAGCATGTTATTTTAAGGAGAAAACAAGTGTTTCAAACTTGACACCAAAGTTTGGCAATCAGTCATTTTTCCGACAGTAATGCGAACAAAGCCACTTAACCTTTCGGGCGTTTTAAAATGTCGCACAAGGATACCTTTGTATTTCAACTTTTCCGCCACCAGAGCTCCATCAACCCCCTCTAAGCGAGCGCAAACAAAGTTACCTAATGCAGGCAAAACACTAAATCCCATTTTTTCTAATTTGCTAATTAAATAACTTCTGTTCGCAATTATATTCCCACAATTTTTCAAAAAATGCTCGCGATCATTAAGTGCTGCAATTGCTCCTGCCTCAGCTAGACTGTCAACAGGATAGGAATTAAAACTATTTTTTACAAGCTTTAATGCCTGAATAATATTTTTATCTGCGATCGCATAACCTAATCTTATCCCAGCCAAAGAGTGAGATTTTGAAAGAGTTCTTGTAACGATTAGATTAGGATACTCAGCAACCAGGGGCACCACACTGACACCTCCGAAGTCGATGTACGCCTCGTCGATAACTACGGGGCAATTTGAACTGACGTTATTTAATAGACTTTTTATATGATCTACGTCAACAAAAATTCCTGTTGGTGCATTTGGATTGGGAAATATTATTCCTCCAGATTGACATACTAAACTGTCCATCTTTATTCTAAATTTTTTGTCAAGCTCGACTCGTCTAAAATCAATTCCAAATAAGTTACAATAACTCGGATAAAAACTGTAAGTGATATCGGGAAACAATATCGGTTCATTTTTTTTAAATAATCCTCGAAAAACATGAGCTAAAACCTCATCCGACCCATTACCTACAAAGACGTTTTCAGGTTCCAATTGATGGAATTTCGCTATTGTTTTTTTTAATTCAATATTGTCCGAATCGGGATATAAACGAAGTTGGCTTCCAAGAACATCGCGAATGGCTCTCAAAGATTTTTCGCTTGGTCCGTAGGGATTTTCGTTAGTATTTAGTTTTATGAAACTATCAGATGGGTCACTCTCGCCCGGCACATAAGGCGTAAGTTTTTGCAAATCGTTACTCCAGCAATTATTCATACACTCTTTGTTCGCATAATGGCAGATTGGGCATGTGCAAAAAGTCCTTCTCCTAAAGCAAGTTCGTGGGCGATTTTACCAAGTTCAATGGCTCCTTCTTTCGATACCTCTATCAGACTAGATCGTTTTTGAAAATCGTAAACACCAAGAGGTGAAGAGAACCTCGCACTTCCACTAGTAGGCAAAACATGGTTGGGTCCCGCACAGTAATCGCCCAACGCCTCGCTCGAATAATTCCCCACAAATATTGCGCCAGCATTCACTACTTTTTTTACTAGACTGTCTGAATCCTTAACCATTATCTCAAGGTGCTCTGGAGCGACTTGATTAATAATACGGGATGCCTCATCAGAATTTTCAACCAAAATTAGCGCACTACGATTTTCAAAAGAAGCTCTAATGATTTCAGCCCTAGGCATAGAATGTAAAAATTTATTCATACTTTTTTCTACAGCATTTATGAAAGATTTATTCCAACTCAGCAGCAGCGCCTGCGACATCTCGTCATGCTCAGCTTGGGAAAATAAATCCATAGCCACCCAATCCGGATTTGCGTGTTCATCGGCAACCACCAAAATTTCAGAGGGCCCCGCTATCATATCAATACCAACTTGTCCGAAAACTTGGCGTTTCGCCTCAGTCACGTATGCGTTGCCGGGACCAACTATTTTGTCAACCCGCGTTATACTTTTTGTACCATAAGCCAAAGCCGAAATTGCTTGCGCACCACCGATTGTCAATACACAATCAACCCCACTTATGAAAGCTGCGGCAAGAACTAAATCATTTTGTACACCTTTTGGAGTCGGAACAACCATCACGAGATATTCTACTCCCGCAACCTTTGCGGGAATAGAGTTCATAAGAACCGTCGACGGATACGCGGCTTTGCCTCCTGGAACATACAAACCAACTTTTTCGATAGCATTTACAGTTTGCCCAAATTTTGATCCATCTGATTCTTCAAAACTCCAATCCGAAACAATTTGGTTTTTATGAAAAGCCTCAATCCTAGTCGCAGCCTCTTTAAGTGATTTTTTTTGCTCTTTCGTAAGTACTGTCCAAGCTCTTTCTAAAACATCAGCCTCAAGAAACAATTCATCAACAGAATTTACATTAAGCAAATCAAACTTACGTGTATAGCTGAGCAGAGCTTCATCACCCTTCTCTTTTACGTCTCGTATTATCCGAGCAACTTCATCTCTAATTTTAAAATTGACCGAATCGTCAAATGACGTAAGTTTTAGCAATGAAGAATTAAATTCAAGATCTTTCGAATCCAAACGGCGAATTTTCATAACGAACCCCCACTGACAATATCCTCGACACTCTTAAGAATCGGCTTCAATAAGCTGCCTTTTGTGGTGAGTGCAGTTCTATTGACAACCAACCGGGCGCTAATCGGCATAATATCTTCGACTTCTATTAAGTTATTAGCTTTTAATGTGGCTCCAGTAGATACCAAATCAACTATCACATCGGACAATCCTACCGATGGGGCCAGTTCCATGGAACCGTACAGCTTAATAATGTTAACGTGAACCCCCTTTGCTGCAAAATGTGACCTCGCTATTTTGGGGTATTTCGTTGCGACCAAAATTCGGCTTCCTAACTTTACGGCTTTCTCGTAATCAAATTCGACACTTGCGGCCACAACCATTCTGCATTTTGCTATCCCTAAGTCTAAAGGTTGGTACAATCCATCAGCACCTTGTTCTATCAAAACATCCTTTCCCGCAATCCCGAAATCAGCAGCCCCGTACTTTACATAAGTAGGGACATCGGTGGCCCTTATTAACACTATCTTGGTGTTTAACATCCTAGTGTCGATTATCAATTTACGTGATTCTGTGAAATTTTCAATGGGCTCCATACCCACAAGTCTAAGTATCGGTAGAGTTTCATCAAAAATCCGCCCTTTTGAAAGAGCAAATGTTATTTCTTTTGTTTCATCTACCAAGTTTGTCTCCCGCTATGAGTATATTCAATCACTAGTTAGTTCGTTTTATTCGGGCGCCTAAATTGCCTAGCTTTTCCTCAATGCGCTCGTATCCCCTGTCAAGGTGATAAATCCTATCGATTGTCGTCTCGCCATCAGCCACTAATCCCGCCAATACTAGGCTAGCAGAGGCACGAAGATCAGTAGCCATAACCTTAGCAGCCTCCAGTTTAGGCACTCCTTCTATTAGTGCGACATTCCCTTTTATTGTAATGTTCGCTCCAAGTCGTCGTAATTCTTGTACATGCATGAATCTATTTTCAAAAATATTTTCCTCTATGCAAGATTTGCCCGTCGCCACCGTATTTAAGGCCATAAACTGTGCTTGCATATCGGTCGGAAAATTCGGGAAAGGCGCCGTACAAAAGCTTATAGCGTTTAGCCTCCTATTCTGATTTACCGACAATACTTCATTTCCCATTTCAAGATTAGCCCCAGCCTGAATTAATTTATCTATTATAACTTTTGAAGTGTTAACGTTGGCATTAATTAATCTTACTTTGCCTCCAGTCATCGTCGCTGCCACTAAAAAAGTCCCGGTTTCTATCCTGTCAGACATAACGGTGTAACTAGTTCCACTAAGTTCGTTAACTCCTCGCACTATGATTTTTTTTGTGCCCGCTCCCTTAATTTGGGCGCCCATGTTGATCAAACATCTTGCCAAATCAACCACCTCAGGTTCTCGAGCAGCATTATCGATTATTGTTTGCCCTTCAGCTAACGTTGCTGCCATCATTAAATTTTCGGTGCCCGTTACACTTACTACGTCCATTGTTACATTCGCACCCTTCAAACCCTTTGTGGTGGCTTTGATGTAGCCTCGCCCCATTACGATCCTCGCGCCAAGAGCTCTCAACCCCTTTATGTGTTGGTCAACCGGTCTCTGCCCAATGGCGCATCCCCCCGGCAATGAAACTTTTGCCTCGCCAAACCGCGCCAAAAGTGGTCCCAATACCAAAATAGACGCCCTCATCGTTTTCACCAAATCATAGGGTGCAACAAGAGTATTTACATTTAGGGCATCAAGGACTACCGACGATTGTTCATCTAAAGTCACCTCTACCCCCATTTGGCCAAGAAGAGACAACATAGTGGTAACGTCTCGCAAATGTGGAACATTTTTCAACTCAAGAGGCCTTTTGGCTAAAAGAGCTGCGCACATCATAGGCAAAGCGGCGTTCTTAGAGCCCGAAATTCTTATCTCACCGTTGAGTTTCTTTCCCCCACTTAGGACTAGCTTATCCAAAGTGAATACCTAGGTGGATTTCCATTTTTCCGGGGTAAAAGTACGCATTGACAAAGCGTGAATTTCAGTACGCATCTTATCTCCCAGCGCATTATAGACGATCTGATGTTGTTTAAGGGTGTTTTTACCCTCGAAAACCTCGCTTACGATTACGGCCTCAAAATGCTGACCGTCGCCTTTTACGTCTACAAATTCGCACGCTAGGCTTTGCTCAATATACGACTTCACGGTTTCTGGAGTTAACATAATTTCCTCTTACTAAGTTCGCAGTTTATAACCACTTTTTATAACATTAAAAGTAACAGCAGATAAAGAAAGAAATACTATACCCACAACTAAAAAAGAAACCATCGGCGAAACGTCAGACTTCCCAAAAAAACCATATCTAAACCCGTCTATCATGTAAAAAAATGGATTGCTTCGGGATACCTGTTGCCAAAATTCCGGCAAAGAGTGGATTGAATAAAACACCCCTGATAAAAAAGTCATCGGCATAACTATGAAGTTTTGAAAAACTGCTACCTGATCAAATTTTTCCGCCCAAATTCCTGCCAGCAGACCCAAACACGCCAAAATTCCCGCTCCTAAAACGGCAAAAATGATTATCCAAAAGAAATTAAAAGTGCTTATGTTTATAAAAATTATAGAAGCGAGAACGACACCAAAACCTACCGAAACCCCCCTAATTACCGAGGCCAACAGGTAAGCTAAAAATACTTGAAAATTAGATATCGGGGCTAAAAGAAGGAAAACTATGTTACCAGTTACCTTTGACTGGATTATGCTGGAAGAGCCGTTCGCAAACGCATTTTGAAGAACTGACATCATGGCTAAGCCAGGCACCAAAAACTGGGTATACCCAACATCAATGTAAACAGTGACTCTATCCTGCAGAATATGGGAAAAAATTAACAGGTATAAAAGCGCCGTAAGAATAGGCGCCGCAACAGTTTGAAACACTACTCTCCAGAAACGCAATAGTTCCTTATACAAAAGGGTATAAAAACCGACCATGGCCTTAATCTTCCTTTATAACCGAGAAAAAAACATCTTCTAGATCAGCCTCTCGAAGAACCATTGAAATAACCTCGTCTTCAACCCGCCTCAGCTCTCTTAATATGACTTCAACCTCGGAATAATCACTCAATCGAAAAACCCATTCGCCATCCGCAGCGACTTCTAGTAGGTATTCATTTAGCGCTGATGGCAAAACCATTTTTTTTGTTCTTAAAACAAGTCTGATCCCGGAAAAACGTTTCAACAAATTTTGTGTGGTATCTAGTGCCGCTAAGCGTCCATTTTTCAACATCCCAACTCTCTCGCAAAGCACTTCAGCTTCCTCCAAATAATGAGTGGTAAGCACTATTGTGTGCCCTTGCGAGTTGAGATTTTTCATGAACTTCCATAAACCTCTCCTCAATTCCACATCAACGCCAGCAGTTGGCTCATCCAATATTATAACCGGCGGCTTATGCATTAGTGCTTGGGCAACTAGGACTCTTCTTTTCATCCCACCGGATAAAGTTCGCATATTTTCATCCATTTTATCTTGAAGCCCAAGACCGCTTGTTACTTCTTCGATCCAGTCAGTATTGCCTCTGATTCCAAAATACCCGGACTGAATCGTTAGCATTTCTCTGACCGTAAAAAAAGGATCATAAACCAATTCTTGGGGCACAACTCCCAGTTTTTTTCGGGCTTCAAGATAATCTGAAGATACATCTTTTCCCATGACAGCTGTCGAGCCAGAGTCCGCAACACAAAGACCCGCTAAGATGCTTATCAAAGTTGTTTTTCCAGCCCCGTTAGGTCCAAGAAGAGCAAAGAACTCACCCTCCCTAACGTCAAGGCTAACATCAGACAAAGCATTGAAAGATCCGTAATGCTTGTTAATGTTTTTTATTTCTAAAGCAGCGGTCATGTATTTTGTAACAAAACATCTCCTGGGTCAGTTACTCATGCAACCGAATTAGCCCAAGAACTCCGTAAACAGCCATTAAACTGCGAACAGAGTTGTTGGCCCCGGTAAATTTTATCTGTTTATTCATCTTTTTCGCATTACGAATCCAATCAAGCATTACAGCAATTAAAGCCGAGTCCAACTTTGTTATCTGCGAAAGATCAACGGTGAAATCCTTACCTGGTTGTACTAAATATTCCAGACCTCCTTTCGATATGGTGTTGGCAGTCTCCACATTAAAAGGGCCTTTAACAAGATAAACTGAAACATTTTGTTGCAACATGATTTAATTGACCCTACTTTTCTGAATTATTCGAATTTTTTTCAGCCAGGGCTTTTAACAAGCCTTCAATACCACCTTTTTGAATTTCTTGCATGAAAACATTTCTATAATTAATGACCAAACTGGCGCCATCTACCCTAACATCGTAAACTTTCCATGTGTCATTTTTTGTACGCAATAAATCATAATCAACGCTAAGGGGTGGAGCGCCCCCAGGCAATCTGACCACGGTATTTACTGAAACTTGCTTCTCGTCTGGCTTCACTCGTGGAAGAGCACGCGTCTCAATAACAATTCCTTTATACATCTTAAATGCAGCAGCATACGAACGCATCAGCATCTCATGAAACTCCCTTACAAGAGCCTTTTTTTGCTCTTTCGATGCGTCCCGCCAACTACGCCCGACAGCAAGACGAGTCATGCGCGGGAAATCAATATGAGGAGCAACTTTTTCCTCCATTATCTCCTTTATCCGATTGATATCACCTGCCTGAACACCCGGATCGTTTTGCACGGTTTCCAAAATATCCTCTACAGTTTCTTTCACGAGTGTGTCTGGATCTGATTGAGCATTCGCTATTCCAATCCATATTCCCAACAACAAACATTTCACCAAAAGAATTGTCGCCTTGTGTTTCATCCTTAACCCCCTAAATAACCCATTTTCACTATTTATCTCCACCGCTTTCCGACGCTTTGTTGAACAAGAATTGCCCAATAACCTTTTCTAATACCATTGCAGATTGAGTTAAAACTATTTGATCTCCATCCACTAATAGTTCTACGTCACCGCCACCGTCCAATCCAACATACTGTTCTCCTAACAAACCAGCGGTCAAAATAGAAACAGAGCTATCCCTCGGAAATTCGAATTGTTTACCCAATCTCATCGATACGGTTGCTCTTAAAGTCCGATTATTAAAAACTATCTTTTCAATTCTTCCGACAACGACTCCAGCACTTTTCACCGGGGCTTTTGTCTTGAGCCCGCCAATATTATCGAACTCTGCGGTGACAACATATCCTTCTGCGACACTAAAATTAGTAGCGCTTCCAACTTTGAAAGCCAAAAACAAGAGCCCTAAGAAACCGGCCGTTACAAATATTCCTACCCAAAGATCAATTGTTCCTCTCGCCATACACTAAGCCCCCGTAAACATAAATGCCGTTAATACAAAATCCAAAGCTAATATCGCCAAAGCCGAAGTCACGACTGTTCTCGTGACCGCTCGAGATACCCCTTCGGCGGTGGGAAGGCAATCAAAGCCCTCAAAAAGAGCTATGGCATTTACAGCGAATCCGAAGACAATGCTCTTGTAAATGCCATTCAATATATCGCCTTGAAAATCAACGCTTGCTTGCATTTGTGACCAAAACGCGCCGCCATCTACTCCAATAACAACAACTGTAATAAGATACCCTCCCAATATTCCCATGGCACTAAATATCGCCGCCAACAATGGCATCGAGAAAAAACCACCCCAAAACATCGGCGTAATAACCCTTTGAAAGGGATCAACCGCCATCATTTCCATAGCCGAGAGCTGATCACTCGATTTCATAATTCCGATTTTAGCTGTCATCGCTGATCCTGCTCTAGAAGCAAATAGTAAGGCCGCAACAACCGGCCCCAACTCTCTGACCAACGATAACGCTACTAAGGTTCCGACGGCTTCCGCTGATCCATATCTTTTGAGAGTTTCATAGCCCTGCAAGCCTAACACCAATCCCACAAAAAGCCCGGAGACCACAATGATTATTAAAGACAGAGTCCCAGCAAAATAAATTTCGTTGATGAATAATCGGGGCCTGGCGAAAGTCATTTTTGACCTTGCTATAACATTACCAATGAAAGCCGTTCCAGCACCGATCTTCCATATCCCATTAACAGTCAACCTGCCAATTGCGACAACCCCTCTCTGAAACATTTTATCCTCTAACCTCCCAATCCTAAGTCGCTCCTATAATCACTAGCTGGGTAGTGAAGAGGAACTGGTCCGTCTATTTCTCCGTTGATAAATTGTTTTATCAATGGATTGTCGGATTGCCTAATTTCATCCGGAGTTCCTTGCCCTACTACACTTCCGGCTGCAAAAAAAATACAATAGTCCACTATATTTAACGATACCTCCAAATCATGGGTTACCAATACCGATGTTAGTCCCAAAGCATCATTCAATTTACTTATCAAATTAGCTATAACCGCTGTAGCAACCGGGTCCAAACCCGTGAAAGGTTCGTCATACATTATAAGCTCGGGATCGAGAGCTATCGCCCTTGCTAGTGCCACTCGTCGGGCCATACCTCCTGAAAGCTCCGACGTCATCAAATCCCTCGCGCCCCTCAGACCAACTGCGTCCAATTTCATTATTGCCAAATCACGGAGAATTTGCTCTGGCAAATCAGTGTGCTCCCTGAGCGGGAAAATAACATTTTCAAACACCGATAAATCGGTGAACAATGCTCCGAATTGGTAAAGCATACCCATTCTTCTTCGGGCGGCATACAGTTGTTTATATGACATTCCCCCAATTGACTGACCATCAAATTTAACCGTCCCGTGGGATGGAGCCAGCTGGCCACCGACCAACTTCAAAAAAGTGGTTTTTCCAGTGCCGCTGCCTCCAAAAATCGCAGTAATTTTACCTGTCGGGACGCTTACGCTAACATTGTCAAGAATTTTCCTTGCTCCATAGCAAAAGGTTACCGATTCAAACTCGATCATCGAATTACTTTTATTTGTTGGTTTTTCATCCATCACCACAAGTATAACCGTCTGTAAAAAGATTGGTAAGCTCCAAAAATTGATAACCTCTATTTTTCTGCAGCGCGGCAGAAGCTTTCTTAGGCTTTTACCGTTATAATAGGGTCATTCGCCTTCATGGCTGCAAATTGATGAAAACATTCATTAAACACGAATTTCTGTACCCTTTAAAATTGAGGTAAAATTTAATGCACTATGGATTTTTTGGGCTTCTTAGACCACCTTTCGAGACAAATAAAGATGCCAATATTTTTTTTGAGGGTGGAGACAGGAGAGAGACCCTAGAAAGTATTCTTTTTGCGCTTGATCATGGTCCTGTTACAGCGTTAATTGGAGAGCCTGGGACAGGCAAGTCTGTAGTCGTTGAGCGGTTAAAGGAGCGTTTGGCCCCCGGAACAAAATTGCTTCACGCACAATTAACTTCTGCATCTTTGTTATCGCAGTTAAAAAGTGGGGTAAGCTTTTTAGGCAATTTCACCGAACAAAATACTGTCGATGAGTGCCTGGCAGATATGCAAGCGATTACAGAATCCGAAAAATATAAAGAGAAAGCAATATTGCTAATATTAGAAGATTTCGAAAATGAAACAAGCACCACCTGGAGTCAAATCACTGACCTAGTGGAAGTTAGCCAAAGATGTTTGATAAACCTTAAAATACTTTTTATTGGTACAGAGAAAACGATAGATCAAATAAGCAAACATAGAAAATCTATCGACACATCAATAGATTATCAGTTTTTTCTTAGAAGTCTTAATGAGTCAAACTCCATTGAATATATCAAACATCGAGTGGTCCTCGCTGGAGGCGATGCTCGCAAGTTGTTTTCAGATCAAGCCTTAGAAAAAATAATTAAAATTGCCAAAGGATATCCAAAAAAAATCGACGAGATTTGCCAAAAAAGTTTAGAAAATGCCTTCAAGAGAAGAGAACAAACTGTTACGCCCATCCATATTTTGACTGATATTGACAAACAAAACACCGATTCAATTCCATTTTTTCTCTCAACCAATCACAAAACTATGAAATTAGACAGAGAAAGCTACATTGCCACCTCGTTTATAGGTTTGGTTTTTATCTCGGTTGGTGTTTATGCCTTAGTCGATAATATTGCAAACAATATTACAAAAGTTCAGAACACAAAAATCGAATTTTTAAGCAATTCCGACAAAATAGCTTTAAGTGACAAACGTAAGGAAAATGAAATTTACTCTCCCTCTAGTTCAAACGAAATGGCTTCCTTTGCTGATGAAACAGAAGGTACTTTAGATTCAACTGACCAAGAACCGCACGACTCTCCCCCCTCAGACCTACTAAATGCTCGGTTACTGGCTACCGCTAATTTCTTAGGCAGCACCAATGGTTCTGAGTTTTCGGTGCAACTCCTCGGGGGAACAGATAAACAAATACTTCGGCAACAAATTATTGAACTTTCTCGTTTAATAGATATTAATCAGATTTTCGCATTTCGAACATTGGCACAGGATAAGCCGTATATAACTATTTTGTATGGAAAGTTTGCAACCTTGCAATCAGCTCAAAAGGCAATCAGAGAATTACCCACGAAGCTGAAATCAAATCGCCCTTACCTTCGAACCACCAAAGGAATAAGGGCGGAGATAGAAACAAACCTGAAAGTTCTAAAAAATATTGACTAAAAAATGCAAGGATGCCTCTATTATGGGTGAAAAAAAGTCTGATAACAAAATAATAAATCGCGTTAAAGCAGTACTGCTCACAGAGTCAGAAGCAATAAAAAACCTTTCAGAATTAGTAGATGAACAGTTCGTTGCAGCGGTTAAACTCTTTCTAAACTGCTCGGGAAAAGTGATCATAACCGGCATCGGAAAGTCCGGGCTAATTGGTAAAAAAATATCTGCCACTTTATCGAGCACTGGAACTCCATCTTCCTTCCTTCACGCAGCCGAAGCCACTCACGGAGACATAGGCGTATTGCAAGACAACGACGTAGTAATGGCAATATCAAACTCTGGGGAGAGTGATGAGTTGCTAACATTTCTGCCGTTTGTCAAAAGAAGAAAAATATCTCTAATATCTTTAACTGCGAACACTAAATCAACATTGGCATCACTTGCAGATATTGTTCTCCATGCTCGTTTTAATCAGGAGGCTTGCGCACTTGGACTTGCCCCAACTACCAGTTCCACATTAGCTCTAGCGATAGGCGATGCTCTCGCAATAGCCACACTTGAGGCAAGGGGTTTTCAGTCTGAGGATTTTGCCAAGTCTCATCCAGCAGGTACGTTAGGAAGGCAGTTGGTGGTTTCCGTCCAAGATGTAATGAGGAGAGATAGCATGATTCCGGTCGTACAACCAAACGATACCGTGGCCAGCGCCATTATAGAAATGACTAAAAAAGGTATGGGTATGACTCTGATAATGGAGAACGGTTATGCTGTCGGAATTTTTACCGATGGCGATTTGAGGCGATTCCTGCAAGATACAACTAAAAGTATCTCAGAAAATATTTCAAATGTTATGACAAAGACCCCTCATACAATATCCAAACAAAAGCTTGCCGTTCACGCTGCTGAATTAATGGAAAAAAAACTAATATCTCAAATTATCGTAATAGACGAGGATACGAAGCACGTTGAAGGAGTGGTAAACATGCATGATTTAATGCAAGCAAAAGTGATTTAGAGTATAGGAGTAACTACTATCAAAAACACATTTCCGAAAAGCCGAGCTGAACTAATTAAACTGGTAATCTGCGATGTTGACGGTGTCTTATCTCCACCAAGAATATTAATTACCAGTTCAGGTGATGTCTTAAAAGAATTCAACGTCACTGATGGACTAGGACTTCAACTTCTTATGAGTTCTGGTGTCGATTTGGCTATTATAAGTGGTCGGCAATCGCTAGCTGTTAAAAAAAGAACACGCGAGTTAGGAATAAAACACGTGTATCAAGGGGTAACTGATAAACTTCCAATATATTCAAAATTAATAGCAAAACTCAATTTAGGGGATTCGCAGGTTGCCTACATCGGTGATGATTATCCAGATCTTCCAATTATGAAAAGATGTGGACTAAGCATAACCGTTCCCCACGCTACCGATTTAATTAAGACTAACTCTAACTACACCACCGTCCGTCCCGGTGGCAACGGCGCAGTACGGGAAGTATGTGAATTGATAATGGTTGCTCAAGGCACATTTGGCAAGCAAACAGGAAAATATTTGAGATGAATGGGCGATTAATAAGCTGGTCTCCAATTTTAATCCTTCTAATGCTTGCATGCCTAACTTGGTGGCTTGACGCAAAAATCCAAAATAACAATGACGAAAATTTATCAGATGAAAACAAATATCCAGATTTCTACATCGTTGGCTATCAAGCTGTTCGTCTCACAGAAACGGGAACAAAACTTTATTCACTGAGAGGGGAAAAACTAGAGTATTTTGCCGAAAAAAAAAGCACCTCCCTCAGCGCCCCGTTCTTAATGTATTATGATAAAGAAAATGGGGCTACTTCATTCAAAGCAAGAAATGCCAGATTAGTAAACAATGGAGAACATATCTATTTTGAAAATGAAGTAGAAATAAACAGACCGAAAAGTAACGAGAAAGAAGGACTGTCAATTAAGACATCACAACTTCATATAATTCCTGATAAAGAAATTGCAAGAACCCAACAACCTCTTAAACTAACACTTGGCAGTTCAAAACTTTCTTCGGTTGGCTTCGAATTTAATAATAAAACAAGTATCATCCATCTTTTATCTAAGGCTAGAGCAGAATATGATCCTCCACCACAGAAACGTTAAAACAGTTTCATCAAAACGCCATAAAAATTACAATCTATTTGTTTTTATTTTAGCCCTAATTTTGGGAATAGTCCAAACAGAAGCGCGTGCAGAGAAACAAGATAGTGGCGAACCGGTAACTTTAGAGGCGGACTTTGTCGAGATTAATGACAAAGACGGTGAGGCAGTTTTTAAAGGTCGTGTCACTCTTCGCCAAGGAACGCTTGAAATCAACGCTAGCGAAATTATCGTTAAAAGAGATGAAGGCGGGTTCCAATATGGCAAAGCGTCGGGGTCACCGGCCCACTTTAAACAAAAACGAGAAGGTCTAGAAGAGCACATCGACGGTTATGCCAATCGAATTGAGTACAATGGTCTGACCGGGAAGTTAGAAATGTTTGAGAACGCGAGATTAACAAGAGGATCGGACAGGGTAGAGGGTGATTACATTTCATACAATATCAAGAGTGAATTTTTTCAAATAATGGGTGGTGGAAAACCATCATCTGGAGATGCCAAATCATCTGGAAGGGTAAGAGCAATTATACAACCCAAAGAAGAAAATTAAATTGAATCATTTTTCTAGTTATTGAGGAATCGCGTTAAATGGCAAGACTGCTGGCAGAAAACCTGAAGAAAACTTATGGTCCAAAAAGTGTAGTTAAGGACGTTTCCCTAAAAGTAGATAGCGGAGAAGTAGTGGGACTTCTTGGTCCAAATGGGGCTGGAAAAACGACTTGCTTTTACCTAATGGTTGGCCTGATTGCAGCTGACAAAGGAGAGTTGTATCTAGGAGATCACCGACTTACTCACCTTCCAATCCATCAACGAGCAGATTTGGGACTTAGTTATCTTCCTCAAGAATCCTCAATATTCAGGCGACTTACCGTTGCACAGAATATACTCGCCGTCCTTGAGTTACAAAATTTAAAAAAATCTGAGATCACGGATAATCTTGAGGAGCTCCTACAAGACCTGCAAATTACTCACCTTAGGAATAGCTGGGCTGTCAGTTTATCGGGGGGGGAGAGAAGACGGACAGAGATTGCGAGAGCGTTAGCCTCTAAACCAAGATTCATTCTTCTGGATGAACCATTTGCCGGAGTCGACCCGATAGCGGTTCTCGACATACAGAAGATAATCGCATTTCTCAAAAAACGAGGAATTGGAGTGGTTATCACTGACCATAACGTGCGTGAAACCCTAGGAATTTGTGATAGAGCATACATTATTAGCGACGGATCTGTATTAGCATACGGAAAGCCACAAGATATAGTCTATAATGACAAAGTAAGAAAAGTATATTTAGGGGAAAATTTCCAACTATAACAAAGCATCGCGTTATTTATTCTGACAACCCAAAGTTTATTACAAATAATGAAAAATTCTTTACAGTTAAAAATATCGCAGCAATTAACGCTTACCCCTCAATTACAGCAATCCATTCGCCTCTTGCAGCTATCAACACTGGAGCTACAACAAGAAATAAAACAGCTTATCCAAGATAACCCTCTTTTGGAAATGGAGGATGACGAGGAAGATCAAACACCAATATCAGATTTGGCAGTAACTCCAAGTTCGGAAAATGCATCGCCAGATGACGAAAGCACTAGCGATGTCGAGTGGTTGCCAGAAGACCGGCAAGAAAGCTACGGAAAGCCTCATCAAGATAGCCAGACAGAAGAAACCCAATTAATCTCCAACGAGGTTTCCTTGTATGACCACCTTAACGAACAACTCTCTCTAGCCAAAGTCGATCAAAAAAATAAACAAATAATAATGTATCTTATCGGAAACCTAGATGAAGACGGTTTTTTAAAGGACGATATCGACGAACTGCTCCATACACTACCTGCGGAATTGCAAATTGAACAAGAGGAAATGCAGATCGCCTTGAAACAACTACAAAACTTAGCTCCCCCAGGAGTTGCATCTCGAAATTTATCGGAGTGTCTTGAACTGCAGCTCACAGCCATGCCGGATGATACACCGCTCAAAAGTATGGCAATAACATTAGTGAAAGATAACCTCACCATTCTAGCTTCACGCGATTACAATAGATTAAAAAAGATATTTAAATGTGATGATGAGACATTGAGAGAAGTTAAAAAACTTATACAAAGCCTAAATCCAAGACCCGGCTCTGCTTTCAGCATCTCTGACACAAAATATATAAGCCCGGATGTTTTTGTCAGAAAAAATAATGGGAAATGGACGGCATTTCTAAACAATGAAACTAAACCAAGATTGAAAATAAATAAGATATATGCCGATATCTTACAAAACAATAAAGGACGTAAGTACCAAAATATCAAAGATCAGCTTACTGATGCCAAATGGTTCATAAAAAATATTGAACAAAGATATGAGACAATCCTTAGGGTGTCGCAAGCCATTGTTGACCAACAACATCGTTTCTTTGAACATGGAGATCTGGGTATGCGACCTTTAGTTCTCCGAGCAATAGCGGAAAAGCTAGACCTCCATGAATCAACGATATCTCGTGTTACCACCCAAAAGTATATGATGACTCCCAGGGGCATCCTTGAACTAAAATATTTTTTTGGTAGTCACGTAACGACTCAATCCGGGAGTGCATACTCGTCTACCGCTATAAGAGCCTTAATAAAAAACATTGTAGATGAAGAAGATAAAAGAAAACCAGCCTCCGATAGCCAAATATCCAAACTGCTCAGCTCGCAAGGAATTGTTGTTGCAAGACGCACAGTAGCAAAATACCGAGAAGCGCTACAAATATTACCGGTAAATCTCAGAAAGGATCTCTGAAATTATTTTGTTGAAAAAGCATAGCTATGGGATATCTTTTTAATTTATTACCTATAAATAATATAAAAATCGATGTCGACCTATCCAGTAAAAGAAGGGTTTTCGACGAAGCGGGGCTAATTTTCGAAGAATCTCTTGGAATTAGCAGACAACATATTTTCGAAGCTTTCTTAGAGAGAGAAAAAATGGGATCAACAGCACTCGGTAATGGCATCGCCATACCCCACGGACGAATAGACAGCCTCAAAAAGAGTACCGGCGCTTTTATAAGATCATCAAATGGAATACCCTTTGAAGCTCCCGACAACAATCCGGTTTTTTTGTTTTTTTTTCTAATGGTACCTTCTAGTGCAACAGAAATGCATTTACAAATCTTGTCTGAACTATCCCAACTATTTGGCACGCAGACAGTGGTAAAAAAAATCAAAGAAAGTAGAGATCCAAAAGTAATACACCAAATATTTTCTGATTGGGAGAGTTATGCCTAAAGTAAGTATCACGAAATTATTTGAGGATAACGCAAAATCTCTAGAGCTCGACTGGGTAATAGCCCCAAAAAGCGAAAAAACCATACTAGATAGCAACAAAATTAACCACTCAGCTGAAGGGCTGATCGGGAATCTGAATCTAACACATCCAAATTGGATACAAATCTTTAGTAAGACCGAAGCTCATTATTTTTTAGAGATGACGGAGGGCGAACAGCGACAGGCGTTAGAGAAATTGAGAAATAGTGGTTTTTTTTGTTTAATTTTATCGGACGACGAAATAGCTCCGAATTCGCTATCTGATTTTGCGATGGAACTCAAGATTCCAACAATTCGTTCGCCCTTAGGGAGCCAACAGATCATTTGGGTGATACGAACTTATTTGGGAAAAGCTTTAGCTGATTTCGAAATTCAACACGGTGTTTTTCTTGATGTGCTTGGCATGGGGGTTCTTGTCACGGGCAAAAGCGGTGTAGGAAAGAGTGAATTAGGATTGGAGTTAATATCGCGAGGATCTGGATTAGTCGCTGATGATGTGGTCGAGCTACATCATATTGCTCCTCAAACACTGGAAGGACGAAGCCCTAATATGCTAAAAGATTTTTTAGAGGTGCGGGGTTTAGGAATGTTAAACATCCGAACGATTTTTGGCGAAACCGCGGTTCGCAGGCGAAAAACTCTAAAATTAATTGTGCAATTGCAAAAACCGTCAAATAACTCGTTCGAAATAGAGCGGATTCCGTTGCACGCAAGTAGCGAAAAAATTCTTGGCGTTGACATAAGAAAGGTTCAAATATCTGTGGCGGCTGGTCGCAATTTAGCTGTTTTAGTAGAAGCTGCCGTGCGAAACTACATTCTACAATTGAGGGGAATAGATAGTACACAAGAATTTGTCGAACGACAAAAAAATGAAATCAATAGATAGAATTGAAGCAAGAGGCCGATAAAATGCATTTGGTAATCGTGACAGGACTCTCAGGATCAGGAAAAAGCATTTCCTTAAATATCTTGGAAGATTGTGGATACTACTGCGTTGATAACCTTCCAGCTCAACTTCTTGCCGATACGGTTGATTTTTTAGAGGCAGAACAGTACACCAAGGTCGCAGTCAGCGTTGATATACGAAGTGGAAAAAAATTACCCATTGCCTCTAGTTATGTAAATACCCTTCAAAAGAAAAAAACCAAGTACGATATTATTTGTCTAGATGCAGAGACGGAGACTTTGATTCAAAGATTTTCCGAAACAAGAAGAAAACATCCACTCTCTGACTCACGTATGGATTTATCGGAATGCATAAATTTAGAGAGAAAAATGATTGCGGATATATCCATACAAAGCCACCGGATAAACACCACGAACTTTAGTCCTACGCAGCTAAAGCTTTATCTGAGACAATTTTTAGAAGAAGGTGACTTTAAGACCATGCTACTGGTGAAATCTTTCGGATTTAAGTTTGGACTACCTCCGGATGCAGATTTTGTTTTTGATGTTCGATGTCTCAAAAATCCTCACTACGAAAAAAGTTTGCGAAATTTAACTGGTAAAGATCAACTCGTAAAAAATTTCTTAGATGCTGATAACAGTGTGCAAAAAATGTCGGAAGATATAAAAACCTTTTTGTTATCTTGGATTCCACACTTTATGCAAGATAGTAGAAATTATTTAACTATAGCAATAGGTTGCACTGGAGGAAGACACAGATCAGTATATTTATCAGAAAAGTTATCTACCATTTTTGAAAAAACCATGTCGGTTGCGGTCAAACATCGAGAAATTGAATAATTTTTTTATTTTGGGAACCCCACCGCCTAAAAACTTATCGTACGGGTAAGGCAAGTGTTTATGCATAATCCAAACCAAATTCATATCTTTCCACTCAAGCTGGTGCTGGTGCCAGGGGAGTCGGTGCCCCTAAACATTTTTGAGGTTCGGTACATTGATTTAATGAAAACCTGTTTGAGCGACAGCCGGCCTTTCGGTATTTGCTGTATATTGGATGGAAATGAAACAGACTCATCAGTCAAATACGAGACTGTAGGATGTTCAGCAACGATAACTAACTGGGAAATGCCAAAAATGGGCATTTATCATATAGAGGTTTTAGGGCAAAATCCCTTTTCAATCGACAAAACAAAAATGTTAAAAAATGGACTGATAGAGGCAGAGGTTTCATGGTTGTCAGACCATGAGGGAGATTTGGATATAGACAACGTTACCATGTGTAAAGCTCTTTTAAAGGAAATATTCGGGAAGTTAAATGAGCCACTTACATCCACTGAAAGGGGGAAAAAATCTGCACGCTGGGTCAGTTACCGCCTTGCCGAATTTCTCGCGTCTAATCTCAAACTTAAACAACAGTTGCTTGAGGAAAGAATCGACGCACAAAGAATAGCGAAAATAATTTCCCTCTTAGGGCTTAGTTTTAGGGAATAGATTTTTTGTTATAAGTTGTCGTATCGGAGCGGGAATGGCAGAACCTACAGCATCTGCAAATTCTAACCAAACCGCTCCCTCCAATGCCCGTGGGTATTTACTCACTACATTAATTTTGGCAATTGTGGGACAAATAACTAATCGATAATGCGAAAAATTATGTACCAGTCGAGCTAGTTTATGCGTCGTTTTTATTTTGAACGAAAGATTACTTATCAAATATGCATTTAATGCCTCTTGAGAAATGAACTCTGGGAAACTTAATAATCCCCCCCATATCCCTTCAATTGGTCTTTTCTCCATCATCAATTTTTGATTTTTAATGAGTATTAGCATGAAAGTTTCCCTAGTTGGAATTGCCGATTTTTTTGTTTTAACTGGTACTGTGCTGGTCTTTTTGTACAGTAAACTTTTACAAGTAGCGTTGAGGGGACACCGTTTGCAATTCGGTCGCTTAGGCGAGCATACACCTGCTCCTAAATCCATGAGACCTTGGGTGTACTCTCTCACTGAATTCTCTGGAACGTTTAGCTCGCTTAGATTCCATAGTTTCTTCAAAATCTTTGAATCTCTGAATTCTCCTTCGACGCAAAAATATCTAGCAAACAATCTCTTCACGTTCCCGTCCAATATCGGATACTTTTTCCCGTAAGCAAAGACCAAAATCGCTCCGGCTGTTGATCTCCCGATTCCTGGGAGAGAAACTAAGTCCTCATAGGTATCCGGAAAAATGCCATTACGGAATTTAATAATATCCTGTGCTGCTAAGTGCATATTTCTCGCACGTCTGTAAAGGCCCAGTCCGCTCCATTGCTGCAAAACGTCATCGAGAGAACTATTCCCAAGCGAAACTGTTGACGGAAATCTCTTCAAAAAATTTTCGTAGTACTTGATGACGGTCTTGACACCTGTTTGTTGCAGCATGATTTCCGATACCCAAATAGGGTAAGGATCTTTCTTTCCTTGCCACGGAAGTTTGTTACGGCCATACTTGACCTGCCATTTAACAACCTGATCTGCAATATTGGTCACTTTATTTTCCCATTACCAAATATTTTTATTCCCGACACCAACTGGGCTCTAGCTAATGTCCTCTTTCCGACTCGATAGAAATAAACTCACAGAAAATCGAGATTGCTAGGAATCTCAATGCCAGTGGTCTCAAACAACCAAGATAGGCCGAAACACAATATCAGCCGTACTGCATATATATCCAGCGATAAAATAATACACGGATAACTGTTTATTAAACCAGTCGATCTGATTATTTGCATAATCTCGTCCATAACCTCTAAATCCCTTCACCTAAATGGATTAGCGCCCGCCTAAATATTATATATAAAGAATCATTGATCCCCAGCAACTGAATAATGTGATTACAAGCGTATAAAAAAGCTCTATCACACTTTCTTACCACTTCCGCTCTAGGGAATCACGTGGTAATATGAAATGGTCAAAATTAATTGATTAATAAATTGGTGGTTCTTACAATAAACGGCGAAGAATACAGTTTTCCCCATCCGATAACTGTCTCGGAACTGGTTAGTTCTTTTAGTTTAGCGAAAAAACAAATCGCTCTTGAACGAAATGGCGTGGTGGTTCCTCGTAGCCAATTTTCAAGAATTTGTTTACAAAATTCTGATAAAATTGAAATAATCACCGCAGTCGGTGGTGGATGATAAATCTCTGAAAAAACTTCCGTTAAAGATGCGACCCTTTGATACCGAAAAGCTAAAAATTTCAAAATACAAATTTTCCTCAAGGTTGATAGTTGGCACCGGAAAATATAAAGATATGGAAGAAACACTACGATGCGTTGAAGCAAGCGGAGCGGAAATGGTCACGCTTGCTATTAGGCGCACCAATTTGGGTCAAAGCGACAATAGTCCAAATTTATTAGACTATATCTCACCATCGAAATATACTCTCTTGCCCAACACTGCAGGCTGCTATACAGCGGAGGAGGCTTTTCGCACATTGCTGCTGGCCCGAGAATTGTTAGATGGGCACTGCCTGGTGAAGCTTGAAGTTTTAGGCAACCCAGAAACACTTTATCCAAATGTTGTGGAGACAGTTTCAGCTGCAAAAAAACTCGTTGCCGAGGGTTTTGAAGTAATGGTTTACACATCGGATGACCCTATCATTGCGAAAAAGCTAGAGGATATTGGTTGTATAGCGATTATGCCTTTGGGATCATTGATTGGATCAGGTCAAGGCATCCTTAATCCGCTAAATTTAAAACTTATTGTGGAAAATGCCAATGTTCCTGTAATAATGGACGCGGGCATTGGAACCGCTTCAGACGCGGCCCGGGCTATGGAGCTAGGTTGCGAAGCAGTTCTAGTGAACTCTGCGATAGCAGCAGCTGGGCAGCCCGAACAAATGGCTACCGCGATCAAACAAGCCGTTGAGTCAGGAAGGAACGCATTTCAAGCTAAACCAATGAAGAAAAAAAACTATTCGGCATCACCCAGCTCTCCCGTGGAAGGCATAATCGAAAAAAAGATTAAAAGTTGACCACAAAATTTCTAAGAAAACCCAAAAGTTTTGTACTAAGACCCGGCAGAACTACACGAGCTCAGCAAAACGCTATAAACAAATATCTTCCAGTCTACGGGATTAACTATAAAAATCACGGACTAGTTTATGAGAGTTTTTTTAGCAACAAAGCCCCGGTAATTCTGGAAATTGGTTTTGGCTCAGGTGACGCGACCATCATAATTGCAAAAAATAACCCTAACATTAATTACATAGCAGTCGAGGTATATCCATCAGGCGTTGGAACCATACTTCAAAAAATTAGAAACTATGAAATTAAAAATCTAAGAATTATTCAACACGATGCCACTGAGGTAATAAAAAAAATGATAACCAACCAAAGCTTATCTGGAATTCACATTTTTTTTCCTGACCCTTGGCCGAAAAAAAAACATCATAAAAGAAGATTGATATCTTCATCATTTCTTGTGGACTTAGAAAAAAAACTGGTTAAAGATTGCTATTTGCACTTAGTAACGGATTGTCAAAACTATAAAGAACAAATAACCGAGGAGATAGACAAAAATAAAAACTTAGTAATCCAAAATGATGCTGAGTTACAAATAATTAAAAACCGGCCTAAAACAAAATTTGAGAAAAGAGCAATCACGCGAGGTAACGATATCTTCGACATAGTGGCATTTAAAAAAAAATGGAAATGCTAGCGTCAATTAGAGATGAAAAGCTGAATTACATCATTTAAAAATCGATAACCTAAATCTGTCGTTTTGAGGTTTCCCCCAGAAAGGCTTAAAAATCCAAGTTGCCTACCTTTTTCAATTGCCGGCAAAATAGCTTTTATGTCAATTCCGGTCCTTTGCGTAAACAAATCTATATTAAAACCTTGTTTAAGTCTTAACGCATTCATCATAAATTCACCCGGCAAATCCTCAGTGGAAATTCTATAATCGCGAGATATTACTTTATAATCTCTCGCTCCATCCATGTATTTCTGCGGCGATTTTTTTTTCTCGATACGGGTAACACCCTTGTCGTCCGATATTTTACTGTGCGCACCCGCGCCAATTCCAAGATAATCACCAAAATACCAGTAGTTTTTATTATGGCGAGATTCGAAACCTTTTCTAGCAAACGCTGCAATTTCATATTGCATATACCCGTGTTGTCCTATTTTATCTTTAATGAGATTTTCCATTCGTTCCGAAATATCGTCATCCGGTAAAGCCGGAGGGGTTCGCCAAAATACCGTCTTTGGCTCTATCGTAAGTTGATAAAGTGAAACGTGATGCACATCGGTCTTTATTAATTGGTTTACATCTTTCTCTAAATCTTGAATCGTTTGGTTAGGTAAGGCATACATAATGTCAACGTTAACGTTTTGAAAAAGATTATTAGCGCTATCAACTGCTCGCATGACATCTTTTCCAGAGTGCACTCTCCCTAATTCCTGTAGATGTTTGTTATTAAATGACTGAGCGCCAATAGACAAACGATTTATCCCGGAGGAACGAAAATCTCTGAGCTTTATCGTTTCAGCAGCTCCCGGATTAACCTCCATCGTTATCTCGGCAGCGCTACTAACGAGGGTGCTCGAGAAAAGTTCCTCCATCAACCGACCAATTGTCTTTGCGCTAAATAAACTCGGAGTACCTCCACCTAAAAAAATGTGCTCAATACATCTCTCTTGGATTATTTTTAAAGAATGCTTTAAGTCAAAAATCAAAGCCGACAAGTAATCTATTTCAGGAAAACCTCCTTGTACAACTTGATGGGAGTTAAAATCGCAGTATGGACATTTTTTAATACACCAAGGAAAGTGAATATATAAAGCAAGTGGCGGTAGATTATTCACATTTTCTTGTTGTCTTTTGTGTTCATCACCCATAATTTAAGTTTTTTTTATAAATCGATCACGATTTTGCTGTAAGATTTGGATTAATTAAATACGGTTAATCTTTCTTAGATACCGCTACAGATTGGAAGATTTGTGAATAAACTTTCCAAGAACGATGATATCAGCCCTGAACACCAAGTTGCTAAAATATTTGAATGGCGGCGAGGTTTTAATGTTACGTATCTCATCAGTCTTGGCATTGATCTCGGGCTGTTCAAATACTTAGCACAGACTCCAGCCAGCACTCCCCAACAGATTGCACAATCTCTATCACTGCATTATCCATACATTGAGACGTGGTGCAAAACAGCTTTCGCTGTGGGGATTCTAGAAACTGAAAACTGTTCGAATTATATACTTGCTGATCACTTTGACAAAATCCTAGCAAATGACACTAACCCCAGATACTTAGGGGGATACGTAAAACTTGGGGTTGATTTCGCAGCCAAAGATTTCAAGTTTAGTATCGAAGCGTATAGAACCGGGGCTAAAGTTCCTTTCCAAAATCGCAGTGAGTCCTTTGCGGAAACTGTTGGAATTGCTGTTTCTGGACTTCACGCCCTAACCACTCATAAGCTACTTCCTGGACTCAATGGTTTTAATAAGAAACTTGAAAGGGGTTGTAAAATCCTAGATGTCGGATGTGGCACTGGCAAATTGGTTTTTCAGATAGCAAAAAAATGGCGAAACGCAAACGTCATAGGGGTAGACATCGACAAAAAAGGACTGAGCATCGCCGAAAAACAACTAGTAAAGTCAGATTTAAAAACAAACGTAGAGTTCGTAGAAGGTGATACCCCCGCCGCTGGAAAACCGAATTCCTTTGACGTAATTACAATGATAGAGGTATTACATGAAATTTCGCCAAAAATCAGACAAAAAGTTTTAAATAATTGCTATCGTTTGTTAAAAAAAGAAGGGTGGCTTTTAATTGTCGACGAAACTTATCCCAGTAAAACTGAAGATTTTCGAAAAAAAGAATATCAGTTCCCGATTCAAACTGCTTTTGAGGAGCTAACTTGGGGGAATATTCTTCCAACGGCGGAAGCACAAGAAAAGTTAATAAAAAGCGCTGGATTTAAAACAAAAATCAACCGTAACATTATTGGGGAGGGTTTTACTATCCTAGAGGTCCAAAAATAAACGTAATGAAAGATACCTTAAAAAAAAATGACCCTATTGGGGTTTTTGACTCAGGTATCGGCGGACTCTCTATTCTTAAAGTTGCTCAATCAAAACTACCGAACCAGACGTGGATATACGTCGCGGATGAAGCGTTTCTTCCCTATGGAGACAAATCCTCTGAGGATGTTCGGAACAGAGCACAAGTAATAACTGATTTTTTCTTATCAAAAAATGTAAAAGCTATTTTAATAGCTTGCAACACCGCAACAGCTGCAGCAATAGACTTTCTCAGAAAAAAACATCAAGAAATGCTTTTCATTGGAGTAGAGCCAGCGGTCAAGCCGGCGGCAAACATCACTAATACCAAAGTGATTGGAATACTTGCCACAGGTTCCACCACCGAGAGCAACCGCCTGATAAAACTTGTGGAAAGATTCAGTAAAGAAATTAAAGTGATTATACAACCGTGCCCCGGTATAGTTGAACTTATCGAAACAGGAGATTACAAGTCTTATTCAGCAAAAAAATTGATAGAGTCTTATCTCGAGCCAATGCTAACTCAAAAAGCAGACGTGATAGCACTAGGTTGTACGCATTACTTTTTCTTAACGCAAATAATACAACAAATAGTTGGCAAATCGGTTCTTCTGCTTGATACCAGTGAACCCGTAATCACTGAACTTCAACACCAACTCTCTATAAATGATCTCATATCAAAAACCTCTACTCAAAAACCAGAATTTTGGACCACCAAAAACTTAAATGTAAAGCGACATAACTTTGAGCGTGCGTGGGGCGAACCCATAGAGATTAATTATCTTGGAGTAAAAAAATCAGACTGATGGATAGACTTTTTCATAAGATATTCAATTTGGCGCATTGCCTGCCCACGGTGACTAACGCTATTTTTTTCTGATGGCGTCAGCTCAGCAGCTGATTTCCTGAGCATTGGATCAAAAAAAATAGGATCATATCCGAACCCCCCGGTGCCTCGTTTACTTTCCAGAATCTCACCACTCCACTTTCCAATTGCAACCAAAGGGGCAGGATCTTCTCGGACTCTGAGAAGTATCATCGCACAATAAAAAAATGCTTTTCTGTCCTTTTTGCCTTCAAGAGATTTTAAAAGTAGCGAAATATTCTCATCATCTGAGGCCTCATCATGCGCGAACCTCGCTGACCTGACCCCCGGCTTACCCTCTAGCGAGTTAACACAAATACCAGAGTCATCAGCCAGAACTGGAAGATCACTATGCGCTGCTGCGTTACGTGCTTTCGCAATAGCGTTCTCAATAAAGGTATCAAAAGGTTCAGAACATTCTTCGATCATTAGCTGTTTCTGAGGGATTACTTCTGTTCCAATCGACGACAAAAGGGCATTAAACTCTTTTATTTTTCCAATATTATTTGAAGCAAGTAATATTTTTTTCATCCGACTGAAATTAAATTTTACCAGATATGTTTTTTCTAAACCTAAACATTTTCACGAACCTCCCAATGTATCTTTTTGGATACCTATTAAATCCCGTATTCCAATTTCTGCGAGTTTTATCATTTCACTTAATTGGTTTGATGTAAAAGGATTCCCCTCGGCAGTTCCTTGGATTTCAATAAACTCACCGCTCTCGGTCATTACTAGATTCATATCGGTATCACAATTCGAATCTTCTCGATAATCCAAATCAATAATTGGCTGGCCGTTGAAAATGCCGACGGAAATTGCGGCGACAAATTTGTTGATAGGAGATTCGCCTATTACCTTCCTATCAATCAAATACCCTACTGCATCGTGCAACGCGACAAAAGCTCCTGAAATCGCTGCAGTTCGGGTGCCTCCGTCAGCTTGTAAGACATCGCAATCGACTTGGATAGTATTTTCACCTAGTTTTTCCAAATCAAGAATTGCTCGCAAGCTGCGTCCAATTAACCTTTGAATTTCCATAGTACGTCCCGACGCCTTCCCTCGGTTAACCTCCCTCACACTTCTTGTGTTAGTAGCCCGAGGAAGCATACTATATTCGGCCGTTAACCAACCTTGCCCTTTTCCTTTTATAAAGTTGGGAACTTTGTTCTCTACACTCGCATTACAAAGTACTCGGGTGTCTCCGAACTCAACTAACACCGAACCTTCGGCGTGTTTGGTGAAATTGCGTACAAAATTAACTTTCCGTAATTCAGAATTGCCTCGTCCACTCGGTCGCATTACACCTCCATTAATAAATTCCAATATTGACTTAATATCTTCCTAAGTCCATTCTAACGGTAAATTACGTTACATTTTAAAAGCTTTTAAAAAAAAGTATAAGTTCATATTTAAATCTTTAAAAACTACTTTTTGGGTTAGGTCACCAATGCGAAATATTTCAAGTATGACTGGTTATGCTACTGGCGTAACTGCCTCCCCAGAGGGGTCCATCAATGTCGAACTTAGATCAGTAAACCACCGCAACTTGGATTTACAATTTCGGTCATCCGAAGAATTTAGATCTTCTGAACCACAATTCAGAAGAATCATCCAAAATAGGGTTTCTCGTGGAAAAATTGAGTGCCGAATAGGTCGAACGGCGAGTTCCGCAAACACCTCAGACCTCAGAGTCAACGATGAGGCACTATTAACAATCCGAAAACTCTATGAACATATGAACGGCATTATTCCTAATTTAAAACCAATCTCAATCAATGAAATCCTCGGTTGGCCTGGAGTATTATCCGAAAAAACAGAGATCTCGGAAAATTTAGTCAGGGATACCAAAGATTTATTAAATATAACCCTGGATAAGCTTCTCATCGAAAAAAATCGTGAGGGGGACTCACTTGCGGGAATACTTCTTAGTCGCATTCACAGAATATCCAAACTCATAAGGCAGATAGAGCCACTTCTACCTAATATAATGAAAAAAATTGAGAAAAAACTCTTGGTAAAATTTGAAGATGCTAGATTAAACCCTGATCAAGACAGACTTCAACAGGAATTAATTTTTTATGCTGCAAAGATTGATCTTGACGAGGAAATAGAGCGACTGAAAGTACATCTAAATGAAGCGGAAAACATATTAAATTCCGGTGGTGTATGCGGAAAAAAGCTAGACTTTTTAGCGCAAGAATTGAATCGCGAAACCAACACTTTAAGTGCAAAATCTATTGATTTCGACGTAACCAAAATCGCAATTGAAATAAAAACCCTCATAGAACAATTTAGAGAGCAAATTCAAAACATAGAATAATGGGCAAAATTTTTATAGTATGCGCACCCTCCGGAGCTGGTAAAACCTCGATTACTAGGCAGGTTATAGCTAATGATCCCAAAATACTACTCTCATTGTCACATACAACCAGATCACCGAGGAGCAGCGAAAAAGATGGAGCAGATTATTTTTTTGTTTCAGAAAATAAATTCCAGGAGCTTTCAAAAAATGGCATGTTTATTGAAACGGCAAAGGTGTACGGAAATTATTATGGAACTAGTAAGAAGTGGGTAGACGATACCCTCTCTGAGGGTTTTGATATATTGTTAGAAATCGATCCTGTTGGAGCGCAACAAATTAAATCAAATTTGGGAAGCTGCACAACTATTTTCATCCTACCACCGTCAAAAGATGAGCTTAAAAGTCGTCTAGTAAAAAGAGAGCGAGACAGCAAACTTGAGATAAAAACTAGGCTTAGTTCATTCGAAAATGAAATTAATCATTTAAACGAATTCGATTATGTTATTATAAACTCGAATTTAAACGATGCGGTGAACGATTTGATCACAATTGTGAGGGCAGAACGTTTAAAAATAACTGCCCAAAGCCAAATCATAAGTAATATTCTTGATTGAGGAAGATAATGGCACGGATCACGGTAGATGATTGTTTGGAAAGGATCCCCAATAGGTTTCAGCTCACATTGGTTGCAACGACCCGGGCAAGACAATTGGCGACGGGGGCGGAACAGAAAGTCGAAATAGTGAAAGATAAGCCCACCGTAGTAGCTTTAAGGGAGATAGCTGCTGGAAAAATTGGTGAGGAAATTTTAAATATTAAAATAACTGAATAAGTTATTAAAAACCATCGGGGAATTAAAACTGGTGGATACTAGGACTATTTCAAATACCCGGATATTACCGAAAAAAACTACTGGGAGTTATGTAGCAACCGACCTATTCGATCAAGCTAATTCCTATCTCAATCCGTCAGATGTCCTTTTACTGAAAACGGCATATGAATTTAGCGAAACTGCCCACCGAGGACAGTTCAGAAAAACTGGTGATCCCTACGTATCACACCCGATATCAGTCGCCCACATCCTCACCCACTGGAGGTTAGATGTCCAAACACTATCTGCTGCACTCCTCCACGACGTAGTAGAAGATACAGCCACCACCACAGTAGATATACAAAATCATTTTGGTGAGGTGATTGCAGAATTAGTTGATGGTGTTTCGAAGCTTGATCAAATAAAGTTTGAATCTAAGGCTCATCGTCAAGCTGAGAACTTTCGAAAAATGCTTCTGGCAATGTCTCGTGACGTTAGAGTAATGTTGATAAAGTTGGCTGACCGACTGCATAATATGCGCACTCTAGGCAGTATTTACCGCAAAAAACGATTACGGATTGCCCAGGAAACAGCAGAAATTTATGCTCCGATAGCGAACAGGCTCGGTTTAAATAACGTTTTTGAGGAACTGCAGGAGTTATCTTTTCGTCATCTTTATCCTAACAGGTTTAAGGTTATTACAAAGGCTTTAAAAAAAGCCCGGGGAAATCGTAAAGAACTCGTTGAAAGCATTTTGGATCAAACTCGGGACAAACTTAAACAGCAGGAAATTAACTCGTCCGTCACGGGGAGGGAAAAAAATACTTTCAGCGTTTATCGAAAAATGCGTGAAAAAACTCTCTCTTTTGCCGAAGTTTACGATATTTACGGATTCAGGGTTATTGTTGACGATATAACTAAATGTTACCAAGCCCTGGGAGCACTTCATCAAATGTTCAAACCCGTTCCCGGCAAATTTAAAGACTATATTGCAATGCCAAAAAACAACGGATACCAATCACTTCATACAACGCTGTTAGGGCCATATGGAACTCCTATCGAAATGCAAATACGAACGAAGGAAATGCACCGAATTGCAGAGGCCGGACTAGCATCTCACTGGCTTTATAAAGAATCTGGCACATCCTTAACTGATCTTCAGACGAAAACCCACCAATGGCTACAGAATCTTTTAGAAATACACATGGAATCTGGAAGTTCCACAGAGTTTTTAGAACATTTAAGAGTGGATCTTTTCCCTGATGAAGTTTACGTTCTTACTCCAAAGGGGGATATTATGTCCCTTCCTTATCAAGCTACTTGTGTGGACTTTGCTTACGCTGTTCATACAGATATTGGCAACCAAACCGTAGCTGCCAAACTTAACCATGAACTCGTTCCTCTTCGCAAAACGATTAAAACAGGAGATCGGGTTGAAATTATCACGACTGATAATGCGAAACCTAATTCTTCTTGGCTAGATTTTGTTGTTACAGCTAAGGCTAGGCACGGAATCAGGCACAGGCTTAAAACAATGCAGCATGATGAAGCCGTACACTTGGGTAGTCAAATTCTTGCGGGAGCTCTCAGAGCTCTTGATCCTACCAATACTGGTTTAGCTCTCAATTCTTGGGAGGAAATAGCTCCAAAGTTTGCAGATAAGTCCAAAAACCAAATATTGTCAGACATAGGCTTAGGAAAAACGCTAGCGATTGCTGTAGCCCGGAGCCTGCTGATGCAGATTGATGAAAAAAAGATTGCTGAAAACACAGAAAATAGTCCTGAGCAACTTCTTATTCGAGGTTCGGAGGGTATGACCCTAGAATTCGGCATGTGTTGTACCCCAATCCCCGGAGATCCAATCATTGGACACATGAAAAAAGGCACTGGCCTCATAATACACACCCACGACTGTAAAACGCTCAGTACGCCCGGAACTCAAAACGTAAAATTTTTAGATGTGGCGTGGTCAGACAATACAGATAAAATGTTTACCGTCAAAATTAGTTTAATCGTATCGGATGCTCAAGGTGTTCTCGCAAAAGTAGCTTCCGAAATAACTAAGACGGACTCTAATATACAAAGCGCTATTGCAGAGCCCGGCGATTCATCTGCATACAGCTCGATGATTTTCACAATACAAGTAGAAAATCGCATGCATCTTGCTACCGTTATGCGTAGCCTCCGAAAGATTCCTGCTGTTATTCGTATAAACCGACTGAAAAGCCACTAAAGTCTGTGGCTTTTGACATTATTGAGAATTTCACAATTTTTTAATAAGTCTAATTTTTATCAGGACCTTGCATTTTACAAGGGACGCTGCATTTCACAAGTTGTCGGAAGAACCGTGTCTATCGCCTCTATCCTACCATCGGTCTTGAATCCCATTCCTGTTCGCTCAACATCATATTTTACTCCCTCGGCTCCGACTTTGCTGAGTGTAGAAACATATAAAGGCTGAAGTAATTGATGATTATCTTCTCTTATCCACACTTCCCCAACGGGTCCATTGAATTTGGAACCTTCAAGCGCTCTTGCTACTACCAAGGGGTCTAGCGACTGTGTATTCTCAATAGCTTGAGCCAACATTTCTACGGCATATAGCAATGTAACAAAATAGAGATCGTCCTTTGAGTCAGGGTAACGACTCCTATAAGCGTCAACCAGCTCATCAGCCCCAAGTCCGACATTAGAGTGAAAGCCAGTAACTTGCTTCAATCTACCAATTCCGGCTTCACCAATTGAGGCAGGAGCTCCAACAAAGCCCGCATAATAGGTGTAAAAATCCACGTCTAAACCAGCCTCGTCACTGGCTTTTACAAGTAGTGAGGCGTCGGGACCCCAATTGCCGGTCACCACAGTATCTGCTCCCGAGGCCTTAATTTTTGCAATATAAGGCATAAAATCCTTCACCTTCCCCAACGGATGTAAATCATCACCCACAATCTCCACATCCGGCCGTTTGGCTTTCAGCATTTGCTTTGCAGCCTTAGAAACAGCGTGTCCAAATGAATAATCTTGATTTATAAGGTATACCTTTCTGATATTATTTTGAGCGGCCATAAAATTTGTTAGCGCCTGCATTTTCATATCGACATCCGGATCAAACCTAAAATGCCAAAAATTACATTTTTCATTAGTTAATACAGGGTCTACCGCTGCGTAATTAAGGTAGATTACTGTAGATTCAGGATTTCTAGCATTATGTTTCTTTACTTTGTCCGTGAGTGCTCCGGCGACAGCAGATGAATTTCCTTGCAACAAAAAACTGACACCTTGGTCTACCATCTGTTGAAACGCTATCAAGGAATCCTCCGGTTTTCCTTTTCCGTCTAGTGCGACTACCTCGAGTTTCTGCCCTCCTAACACTCCTCCCCTCTGGTTTACCCGCTCAACCACTAACTCTAACTCTTGCTGAAAATGTTGACCGACGTTGGCGAACGGCCCAGAAAGCGGATCAATGAATCCAATTTTTATCGTGTCAGCTGTTTTTTCACAACTTAATAGAGTGGAAAAAACAAAAAAAGCCAACAATAACTTGAGTAGTTTCACAAAAGAATTCATGTCCCATCTCCTTATGTTTATACCGAAAGGTAAACAAAAATTATTTCTTCGAGCGTTTAAAAGCGATTAATAAAATACGCTATTTCTTTTTTTTTACTAAAAAAAATTCTCTTTTTATTCCTTCGCTTTCCTCTTTTCTCAACCAATTTGGAAGCTTACCCCTTCCCGACCAAGTCTCCCCCGTTTTGTGGTTAATGTACTTAGGTTCCAATTTGCGAGTTCGATTACTGTCAGACGATCTGCCTTTTACCTTTATGTTTTTCCCCTTTTTCCTAAAAGAGTTAGCAACTTGTACCGCCTCGAGTATGTCCTCAACAGTAATGCCATACTGGGCCATCGAATCGAGAATTGAAAGCAAGACTGGTTTGATCTCCTGAGAGCGAAGGTCATTGGCTTGAACTTTTAATTCTTCAATCTTTTGATCTGCTTTTACCCTAATTCGCTCGATTTCGGCTAATTTTCTATCGTATGCGGTTGGTCTCGACATATGGCATCTACAAAATCATATTAATTTCTGGCACAATCAATTGTTACTTGAGTTTCAAACATTTTCAACCAAACTTTATTATATCTTACACAATTGTTCGGTTTAACATATTAATTCTAAATATGTGAGTGTTTCATTATTTGATAGCATTATTGGCTTAACCAAATTATAAATAAAGGAAAACAATGAGTAACGACCCAGTCACCCTTGATATACAGGATTCAATAGCGAGGATAAATTTTAATCGACCCGATTCATTTAATGCTATAAATACAGAAGCGGTTATCAAATTGCACGAAATCGTGAATAAGTTGTATTCAAATAAAAAAGTCCGCGTTGTGATACTTAGTGGGTCGGGCGATAAAGCCTTCTGCGCTGGAGGAGATGTGTCGGAATTTTCTCAAGCTGGCGATAGTATAGATCAAATGGTTCGAGAAATGACTAGCTATCTCCACGTTTCGATATCCAGGTTGGCCTGGTTAAACGCTCCCGTAATTGCCCGAGTCAACGGAGTTGCTGCCGGCGCAGGTCTAAGTTTTGTTGCATGCTGCGATTTGGCTATTTCCATCAATTCGGCAACCTTCACGAGCGCCTACACCAAGATAGGATTTACTCCCGATGGAAGTTCGACATTTTTTCTTCCCAGATTAATTGGCAGAAAAAGAGTACTAGAACTCTACCTAACAAATCGTGTACTCAGCGCTGAAGAGGCTCTCGAATGGGGACTAATCAATCGAGTAACCAGCGGCCAAGACTTGGATTTAGAAACAGATAAACTAGCGCAAACTCTTGCTCGCGGACCAACTAAAGCGTTTGGAGGAATAAAAAAATTAGTAATGATGTCCCCAAATGATAGCCTTGAATCTCAAATGGAGAGGGAGACCCGATACATCGCTGAGATGACAGTATCAAAAGATGGGCTGGAAGGAGTCACGGCTTTTGTTGAAAAACGCAAGCCTAATTTCACCGGAGAATAAAACTAACCATTATGTTTTTTGAACCTCAAAAAAGAGATAAAACACAAGTACCCCATGACGTCTTTAAAGGTCTAATCATTCCGAGACCCGTGGGGTGGATCTCGACCGCCAACAAATCTGGGGATACAAACCTTGCCCCCTACAGCTTCTTCAACGGCATGTACAGTTGGCCAAACATACTCGGATTTTCCTCGGAGAAAAAAAAAGACTCCCTGCATTTCGCACGAGAAACGGGGGAATTTACTTGGAATATGGCCACGTGGGATTTAAGAGAAAATATGAACTTATCATCTGAGGGCCTCAAAATGGGACATAGCGAGTTTGAGTACTCGGGACTCACCCCAGAACAAGGCAGGATGGTAAGGGCTCCAAGAGTGGCGGAATCCCCAGCTTCGCTGGAGTGCAAAGTAACACAAATTTTAGAATTGACTGATATTGATGGAAAAAAGACCTCGGCTACGGTGGTGTTTGGGCAAGTTGTTGGGGTTCACATCGATGCAAATTTTTTAGTAAATGGGCGTGTAGATGCCGTGAAATTAAAACCCATAGCGAGATGTGGATATAACGAATATATCGTTATAAAAGAGGTATTTATGATGGAAAGACCACCCAGCGCCGGCAATCCTTTTGGGGGTGGGGACTGAAATTTAATGCTCCACAATGTACTTACACTGACTGTTTAACTAGTGAGAACCTGTGTAGGCGACGGAACTAGAATTGAGCGCGTAAACAATGTTTTATTTAAAAAAATCTCATTCGGTGTTAGTCTTACGCCTCATGAGTCTTTCTGTATAGGGCTCGTGTGTATTTAACAGAATAATTATTTGATATTCTTAGAGGAGAAATTATGCTACCAATCGACGATTTTGTCGGCATCACATTTTGGGTGATATCCGTTGCTATGGTCGCCTCCACGGTATTCTTTTTAATGGAAGCTAATCGTGCGGCAGCCAAGTGGAAAACTTCTTTGACGGTTGCAGCTTTAGTAACACTAGTTGCGGCTATTCATTACTTCTACATGCGAGAAGTATGGATCGATACTGGCGAGAGTCCGCTCGTATTTAGATATGTGGACTGGATTATTACCGTTCCCCTGCAAATAATCGAGTTTTATCTTATCCTAGCAGCTGTTGGGGCCGTTGCCGGAGGAGTCTTCATGAGACTTATGGTGGCTTCCTTCGTCATGCTGATTGCCGGGTACCTGGGTGAAGCAGGATACGTTAATGTTTGGCTTGGATTTGTCATAGGTATGGCAGGCTGGATTTATATAATCTTTCAAATATTTGCGGGAGACGCGCAATCGAGGCTTAGCGAAGCTCCGGAAGGAGTGCAGTCTGCATTCAGAACCATGCGTCTCATAGTACTGGTTGGATGGGCTATCTATCCGCTAGGCTATATTTTTGGCTACATCGGAGAAACAGTTGACGCGGCTTCGCTCAACGCAATTTACAACCTAGCTGATGTTGTTAATAAAATCGCCTTTGGACTGATGATTTGGGCAGCAGCTAATTCGGAAAATGCCTAAGACATATATGTCATATTAGGGAAATCGCCGCTCATCAACGTGGGCGGCGATTTTTTTTAGCCAACATATGGACTCTGATTTTTTCGACTCAACATCTTCGGATCTCGCACGACCGACTCAGGCTGCAGCGCTGGCAGAGGCGGAACAAAAAATGCTCTCGTCCTGTATCACAAATCATGCGGTATCTAAATACTCGAAGGTCGAAAATGCGCTTAAGTACCACTTATCTTGTAGGGGTAAAAGAGTAAGGGGACAGATAGCGCTTGACTCTGCTCACGCTCTCAAAATTCCCAATCAATCCGGTATTCTTATTGCAGCTATATGCGAATTGTTACACAACGCATCTCTAGTCCACGACGATATTCAAGATAAAGACACACTTAGGAGGGGAGTACAAAGTGTGTGGCTTAAATATGGGGAAGATATTGCTATTTGTTTGGGTGACCTGATGATTTCTGCTTCCTATCGATTGGTAGCCGAGCTAATGGAAGTCCAACCTTCGCCGCAAATTATAAAAAAAACTCATCAGGCAATATTAACGACGATTTACGGACAAGGGGGAGACTTAGCTAGCCATGTTTCTAAAATGTCCCTATTCGACTACTGTGAGCTGGCAGCAGCGAAGTCAGGCCCGTTAATTGGCTTACCTGTTGAACTTGCTTTGCTAACGGCAGGAATAGCGGATGAATCTAAATTTATCCAGCGTGCCGCAAGAGATCTTGGAGTTGCCTACCAGCTATTTGATGATTTAAAAGACTGGCAAACCTTACGACGGACAAAAAAAAATGGGAGCCGCGAGTTAAATGCTGTCCTGATAGTTTCCTCTGATATACTCAGAAAAAAAGGTTTTGACGCAGTCAAAATCTTGGCAAAAGAAAAAATCACGGATGCCATAACTAACGCACGGCAAATTCCTAATGGGGCTGGAAGGCCACTTATTGCGCTAGCAAACAAGTTAAGTTCCTTGTTCTCCAATTATTAGAGCCGTGAAAAAAAAAGTTGTAGTGATGGGCGCCGGATTTGGTGGACTGGCAGCGGCACTAAGGGCTAGATCAAAAGGTTACGATGTCACTATCTTTGAAAAAGGACAGCAACTAGGCGGAAGAGCAAGAGTATTCAATCGTGGCGGGTTTAAACATGATGCAGGCCCAACCGTTATTACCGCACCGTGGTTACTAGAAGAGTTATTTCAATTATTTGGTAAAAATATCAAAGATTACGTTGAATTGCGAAAATTAGATTTATGGTATCGATTCATTTACCCGGATGGATCATCATTTGATTATACGAGAGATATTCAAAAAACCCTCACGCAAATACAAAGTCTTAGTCCTGTAGATGTCCAGGGCTACCAAAATCTTTTGAATGATTCCGAAAAGATTTTCAAAATCGGTTTTGACCAACTGTCGGCAAAGCCATTTCATAATCTCTTTTTCATGCTTCGACAAGTTCCGGCAATGATTAGACTAAAGGCTCACAGAACAGTGTGGCAATTTGTCGCAAGCCATTTAAAACACGAAAAACTACGGCAAGCCTTTAGCATCCAACCTCTTCTGGTAGGCGGTAATCCTTTCAATACAACAAGTATTTACAGTTTGATACATTTTCTAGAAAGAAAGTGGGGCATATGTTTTCCTATGGGAGGAACAGGAGCTTTAGTAGCCGCTTTAGGCAAACTTGCCGTTGAAGAAGGGATATCCATAAAGCTCCATGCTGAAATTAAAAATATCAAAGCGGCAAATAAACAAGTTATTGCGATTGAGACCCAAAAAGGGGAAGTCGTGCCATGCGATATTTTAATTTCTAACGGTGACCCTAAAGTCACTTACACGATGATCAATAACAACAACTATAGCAAAAATTGGAAAGTTAAATTTAGGGAGAAGTATTCCAAATACTCAATGGCGCTGTTTGTTTTATTTTTTGGAACAAAAAAACAATATGCAAACATCGCGCATCACACTATATGGTTTGGAAAAAGATATAAGGAACTACTTTCCGAAATTTTCCATGGAAAGAAATTACCCGATGATTTTTCTCTTTACATCCATAGACCGACAGCAACAGACCCCTCTTTTGCACCTAAAGACTGTGACTCTTTTTACGTTTTATCACCGGTGCCAAACCTAAAAGCCGACATTGATTGGAAAGTACAAGGTGCAGAATATGCTAGTAAAATTATAGATAGTCTTAATGACACCATACTTCCAAATCTAAAGGAGAATATCGTTGAGAGTTTTTTCATGACACCCGAGGATTTTAAAAAAGATTATATGTCGGAACATGGAGCAGGCTTCTCAATTGCGCCTGTTTTTTATCAATCTGCTTGGTTCCGATACCACAATAAAGCCGAGGGAATTAAAAATCTTTATTTAGTGGGGGCAGGAACCCATCCAGGAGCTGGTCTTCCCGGTGTGCTTTGCTCGGCAAAAGTCGTTGACTCAATTCTTTAATTGACCAAATACATGAATCGAGCATCTAACGAGCAAAAATTAAGAAAGAAAGTGCTGAAAAAAAACAGTAGTACTTTTTATCTTGCAGGACTATTGCTACCAAAAAAAAAACTCGACAAGGCCGCAACCCTGTATAGTTTTTGCAGATGGGTCGACGATCTAGCAGATGAGGCAAAAGACAGCTATCGTGCTCATTACTTTTTAGGAAAAATTAATTCGGCGCTACACGGTGATTTATATGTAGATCCGCTAGTGAGCGAAACACGAACTTTGATAAAATCTGGCTTTGGAGGAATTACGCCAACTATCCAATTGGTAAATACAGTCCGGTCTGATTTGAGTGAGGTAAGAATTGATACCGTCGAGAAATTAATCAAATATTGTTATGGGGTGGCAGGTACGGTTGGAATAATGATGAGTTCTATTTTGGAAACAAAAAATGTTAGCAAAGCATGGAAGCATGCTGTAGATCTTGGTATAGCTATGCAACTAACCAACATCTGCCGTGATGTCTATGCCGATGCAAAACTTGATCGTCGCTATCTTCCCGCAGAAATTATCGGTGACATTACACCTGCAGAAATACTACTTTTGACAAAGTATAACGATAAAGCGATCCGAACAGGAATAAAACAAATTCTTCACATAGCTGAAAAATACTACGAAAGCGGTCTCAACGGACTTAGATACCTTCCTTTTGGCTGCAGGTTAGCCATATGTGCCGCCGCTATAAATTATAGAGAAATCGGGCGTTTGTTACTTAAAAGAAAGTGCATTTCTTGGCGCACAAGGAGCTTTGTAAGCACTGCAAGGAAAATTTCGTTGTTAATCACTATTGTAATAAAAGTAACACTTAAATCACTAGGTAAGACTGCTGAGCATGATAAAACTTTGCATTCACCTATTATCAGCGAATGTCAAAGTCTCCGTTGAAAAAAGAGTATGATCTAATAATACTTGGCGGAGGTTGCTCAGGGCTTCAACTTGCAAACCAGATAATTTGGAAAACCAATGAAGATTCCACCATCGTTCCAAATCTCAAGATTCTTATAATAGAATCCAGAGAACATTATGTAAATGATAAGACTTGGTGCTTTTGGGATGACGGCACATCGCACTATAACAATTGGAGCTACAGCAATTGGCAAAAGTGGTCTTTTTCCTCGAATATAAAATCATCCGAAATAGTACATCGATCAAATAAATATAAATATTTTTATTTAAAAAGTATAGATTTTTACGATAAATCAATAAAATTGATAATGGAAAATAAAAACTTTTCTATCAAACTTGGAACATCGGTAGAGAATGTTGAGAATGAAGAAGGAGGATTCCTCATTAAAACAAAAGACGCCACCTTTTTTTCAAAAAAAATTGTTGATTGCCGATACCAAACACCCAAAAATGTTCGTGATCCGATATGGCAGATTTTCTACGGTTACGAAATAGATTTTGAAAATAGCAGCTATTCTAAAGATTTAGTTGGCTTGATGAATAAAATTCGTTACGATGACTCGGGAATTTTTTTCCATTACATATTGCCGATTTCAGAGAGGACGCTTCTTTTACAAGTTACATATATTGGCAAACAATTTTTTCTACCGGAAGAGTTGAAATCAGAGGTTATCTTTAACATCAGCAAATTGCAAAAATCAGCTTGGAATATTTTGCGAACCGAGTCTGGGGTCCTACTACAATCTGGCGAATTTGACAAAATGTCAATTTCAAATAGCCTGAGGGGAGGTTCGAATTGGGGAGCTCTCAGACCTTCAACAGGCTACGCTTTTTCCCGAATCTA
>MDTB01187303.1_pt1 | contig 52168 bp, 54 predicted proteins | sample 811161 | NCBI WGS metagenome assembly MDTB01 (sample SAMN05326650, study PRJNA326480) | marine metagenome | isolation source: seawater | place: Mediterranean Sea | collected 2009
ATTTACAAATAGATACTCTCTCTTATAAAAAAAGTACTAACTTAAATTTTTATTTTGATCCTTATAAAGAAATTAATGTTTACGTAAAAAGTAAATAATATTTAGTAATTAATAATTTATTTTATAAATGAGTGTCGGCAATTATCTGTATTTTATATTTTTTAATTAGTTTATTTAAATCTATAAGCAAAATTAACCAGAATTATTGTGTGCTTTTAAAAGATTTTGAACAACTAATTTTTGAACTTTCTTATTTACATGATTTCCCATTGGAAGGTAAAGTCCATTCTTTCCTAAATATTCTGAAACTGTTAATGTTGCTTGCCCATTTTTATATTCCTCACTCAAAGCATTCTGTAGGTGTAAAGGCCAGAAAAAAAGGCCTTGTTTCAATATTGTTTTTAGATAGCTCAATCATTATCTTATCCCTTATGTTGTCTTTTTTTACTACAACTCCAAAAACCCAGAAATGATTTTCGACACCCTGAAACTTACTTTGTGGGAGTTCAAAAAATTCTTGATGATCTGACAAAAGTTCTAAATAGAATTTTCCTTGATTAATTTTTAATTTAATTGTTTTTTCTAACTTATTTAATTGAGAAATACCTAAAGCTGCCTGTAACCCACTAAGTCGGTAGTTCCAGTAAAAATTATCGTGATTAAATCTTTTAGAATTTTCAAAATCTAAATTTCTCATTTGTTTTAGATTTTTATAAAACTCCTCATCATCAGTTAAAACTATTCCTCCTTCACCAGTAGTAATATGTTTATTTGCATAAAAGCTAAATGTAGACATATCTCCAAATGATCCACAAAGCATGTTATTTTCTTTTTGTCCATGCGCTTCTGCTGCATCTTCAATCAGAGTAAGCTTGTTAGCTTTACAAAAGTCGAAAATTTCAGATGCTTCAGCAGGTAGTCCGTAAGTATGGACCATAATTACAGCTTTTGTATTCTTTGTATATACCTTTTCTATATCAGCTTTAGTCATATTCCAAGACTTCTTGTTAACATCACAAAAAACTGGTCTTGCTCCTGTCCTAACTACAGCTGATAAGGCTGAGATAATTGTAAATGAAGGTAAAATAACTTCATCATTTTCTTTAAGGTTTAATTGTTGTAAAGCTAAATCTAATGCAACGCTTCCATTAGAAACAGCCACTCCATATTTTCTATTAAATTTCATTGAAATTAAGTTTTCAAACTCAGCAACAGTTGGGCTCGTTCCAGAAACATTACTTTTTAACATAGTTTTTATAACTGAAATTAAATCTGTAACATAAATTTTTGGTTCAAAAACTCTAATCAATATTTATCACTTTCTAGAAACTCTAATGTTCTACTAGTTGCTTCTTTGAACGCAACATCTTTTTGTCTTAATAATTTAACTGTAGAAAAAACATTCATCTTAAAGTCTGTTTCTTCACGAACTCTTTGAGACCATTCAACATCTTCCGGATCTAAATAGACTAAAGATTCATCAAGTTGATGTTTATTCATCAACTCAGCTTTAGCTACCCAATATGCCCCTGATATATACATATATTTACTTAAATGGCCTACTTCATAAGGAATTAGACATTCTCTAGTCTCCGTAAAATATTCATTCCAAACTTTATTATCATTGTGAGGCCACAATACCCAATCTCTATATCTTGTACCATCTTTATTAACTATCTTATTCATACAAACTTTAAAATTATTTCCAAATTTCAAATATCCTTCGTACCAATTTTTTTCAAATTTTAAATAGTCATGTGTATATACAATATTTTCATATTTAGACATTTTTGTGATAATATTTTTTTTCTTTGTTAGCCAACCAGTGTGAAATGTTTCATCAAAAGGAATCTGATAAATCTTATCATTTTTTGTAGATATTTCATCACCCCCGACAACGATGATTTCATAATCTTTTATATTTTGTTCCTCAATACTTTTTATAGTTTGTTTTAAAAGTTTTTCATTACCCTTAATTGTTACTACTCCAAAAGAAAATTCCATTTTATAAATATTTCTTTTCAATTATTTCGACACTATCAGAACATATTCCATAACAATTTTTATTAATTTCATTTAAATCTTTAATTACAATTACAGAATTATTACCTATCTCTTTTCCAGGGTACGTCCAAATAATTCCTTTACTTGTCAATGTAAAATCATCTGAATCATGCCAGAAAAAATTAAGATCGTTGGTTTCTTCAGATAAAATATTTAGTGAATTGAAATCTTTACAATGTATCCATAGTCGATCTTTTAGGCTTATCAACCAATCAAAATCAATCTTGTATTGATAATCATTATGTCCAAGAAAAAATTGAGAATCTTTTTCTCTATATCTTAAATCTATTTCGCAATCATAGTCCTTTACAACATTATTAATGTGTTCAGGGTTATTTTCAGTATCTAAGTCAGCTCCCGTAGTGTTGCCTCTGTGAGATATCAATTTAAAATTCATATTTATACCTTAATATTCTTTTCTTTTAAATAAATAGATGTAGATTTATGAACGCTTTCAATTATTTCAACTATTTTTTTATAAATGTCTAAATTATTTTTAAATTTATAAATTTTTTTTTCATAAATTTCTTTTATTAGATAAGCAGCAAAAATGTCTCCTGCTCCTAAAACATTAATATTTTTAAGATGAAGACTACTATCCATTTCATATTTAAAAATATTCTCTTTATAACCAATTTCACAACCAGCTGAGTTATGAAGAACAAATATTCCACCAAAATTTTTAGTTACTTTTTTAATATTATCAAAGTCTTCGTCTGAACCTAGAAGTAGGTTAATATTTTCTAGCCTTGAAAAATCAAGATCTTTTCCTTTACATGTATCAGCTACATTAAAACCCGTTAATTCATCTAAAAAGTTTATGTTCCCTATTTCATTTATATAAAGAATATGATTAATTAAACTTTCAGCAATTTTGGGTTTGATTTCTTTCATATTAAGTACGGCATCAGAATATCTTTTTGAAGTATCACGGTCAACATATATTATTGCTTCTCCATAGTGGACTGGTTCTAAAGATATGGTGACATCAAAGTCTATTTCCTTAAAAACTCTCCACACATTTGCAATCCCACCAAACTCATATATTTTTTCTTTGTCATAAATTGTGTCGATTGTCATATGTCCGTAAATGGAAATATCAATATTCATAAACTAGAAAATTTCTTTTTTATCTTCATCGTATAATTCGTCAATTAAAGATTCAAAGTCTAGTTTTTCGATTAATTCTTTTTTTTCAAGAGTTTCATATAGGTTGAAAATAACATTGTCTCCACCACTATTTTCAAGAACATTACAATTCTCTTTGACTATCTTGGGTGAATCTTTTGGACAAAATGAATGTTTTATTTTTTTCATTAAGCCTATGTCAAAAATATCATCTCCAACAAAACAAACTTCTTCAGAAGATATTTGATTATCTTTTAGAATTTCATCTAAGTAATCTGCTTTATCTTTATGGTTATTACTATCTCTATTTATTATTGTTTTTATATCTCTTGTTTTTTCTATAAACTTATTAAATGGATCTCCTGAGATTATTATGACTTTTATTCCTTGAACTTTAAATAGTTTTATCGCAGTCCAGTCTTTATCACAAAATGACTTAAGTATAACTTTTCCAGAGTTGTCATAATATTTTCTTCCATTTGTTAAAACTCCGTCAACATCAAGTATTAGTAATTTTATCTTTTTCATAATAGAAATTATATACCTGCGTATGTTAGAAAAAAGGTTAATTATTTAGTAAGTTGACTAAAGCTTTCCGTCTTTTCTTAGTTGTTCTCTAATTTTTGTAGCACTTATTTCGTGAATATGTTCTCCAAGATCATGTTCTGTAAATGTATAGCCAACTCCTCGACCATATGAAATATCTACTATATTTGGAACTTCAATAATTATGAAGTCTTCATTATGATTAAAACCTTCTTTTTTTAAAACTTTTATTATATTTTCTTTTATTTCTTCATATTCAAAAGGGTTATCGTCTTGAGTCGAAGTTCTGCCTCCGCTTGCATCTGTATCTTTAGGTACTTGACGAACTTGAATACAAACCTGTCCTGTCTCTAATAATGCTTTTTTAAAAAGAGAGGTGTGCCCCTCATGCCAGGGTTGCCACCTTCCTAGCATTTGTGTTGTAGGCTTATATGGATCAAACATTTTTTCTCTTTTCAACAAAATTATTTATTTCTGAAGACAACTTCAAATGTGTATCTTCACTCCATTCCGTAACAATAAAGTTTGGTGATTTTGGTTTTTGAAAAATTTTATTTGTATCTTCATATTTTCCTTTGTCTATTGTGTTCATCCAAATTGAGTAATCAGGATTAAATTTTTCTCTTGCCTCCTCTGTAGGGCATATAAAATCTGCAATGACTATTTTCCCTGCAATTACAGCTCCGTCAGAAAGATATTTCATTCTATTGGCTTGTCTTATCCTTCCTTCAAGAGAAAAATCCCAATCGTCATACTTTTCTCTAACTTCATCAGCATTAAAGTGGATACAATTTAATACCTTACATAACGATTTAGAAAGGGTTGTTTTTCCACTTCCAGGTAATCCAAATATTAATATCTTCATAAGTGGTTATAAGTAGATTCGAACTACTAATTTTTTACTTTATAAAAAATAGACCATTTAACCATAATAAATTTTAACGTACTCAAGTTTAAATTATGAAGATTAATTTTTTTTTAGATTAGGATACAAATAAATGTTTGTTTCAGACAGTGAAAAGTTCATATACTTTCATATTCCTAAAACTGCTGGGAGTTCTATTCATGAGTGTTTAAAAATTCATAGTGGAGATTTTAGTCTTGATCCGCTACCTCCTGTTCATCATATGACTTCCGAAGAATATCTTTATTTTCATCCTGAGAAAAAAGACTACTTCAAATTTGCTTTTGTAAGAAACCCATATTCAAGAATTGTTTCAGCATATCTTGATTTTAAAAACCAAAGAGCGTCTAACTTTTATGAAAAAATTCAAAAAAACTTAAATTATTATAAATTTAACCCTTTTTCTGTAAATACTCTTTATTTTTCATTCGGAAGTAATACTAAAAAAGAAGATTACAAAAATTTTTATGATTACTGTAATGCTCTTGCAGCAAGTAACAGAGAAAATTCTATGATGCTTACTATAAATAAAAGAACATCATTTAGAGATTTTGTTGAAAATATTAATTCAAGTAAATGGATTTTAGATGTTCACTTTAAAAGCCAATATAATTTCGTTTATGATAAAAATGATACGAAGTTGATAAATTTTATTGGAAAATATGAAAACCTTCAAAAAGATATAGGAAAAATATCTGAAGAAATCAATATAGAATTTAATCTAAGAAAAATAAGGGAAAATAAATCATATGATTACAAAAATTATTATGACGACAAAACAAAAAAAATTGTTACTAAATTATTCTCAAAAGACTTAGAATTATTTAAGTATGTATACTGAAGTTTCAAAATATGAATAGATACAACCTTCTTTTGCCTATTGCTGGTAAAGCCCAACGTTTTATCGATGAGGGATATCCTATGCCAAAACCCTTAATACATGCAGGTAGCGATCAGATTATCGATCTTTCTTTAAGCTCTATAAATATTGAAGATTGTAATTTAATTTTCGTTGTAAGAAGTGATCATATTTTAAATTTCAATATTGACAAGATATTAAAAATGAAATTTGGGGAAGATATCATGATTAAAACTGTTGATACTATAACTAGGGGTGCTTTAGAGACATCCTATCTTGCTGTAAAAGATATTGACTTATCCCTGCCTTTAATAATATATACGCCTGATGTACACTTTCAACCAGTTTTCAATCCAAATGTCATTGAAGAAGATGTTGATGGATTCCTCCTGACTTTTCCAGCGAATAGTCCTGATCATAGCTATGTTAAGCTAGATGAAGAAGGAAAAGCTACCTTAGTTGCTGAAAAAGAAGTTATTTCAAGCCAAGCTAATGTAGGTCTCTATCATTTCAAAACTGGGGACTTGTTTGTTAAATACGCAAAAGAAATGATAGAAAATATGATGATGGTTAAAAATGAATTTTATATTGCACCAACATATAATTTGTTAATAAGAGATAAGCTATTAATTAAGACAGAATCAACTGAAAAAATGTATGTACTGGGTACTCCAGAGAACTTAAAATTTTATGAAGAAAGAATTATTAAATCATTTGAAGAAAAATCATTTGTACTTTCATGTGATCATTCAGGATACGAATTAAAAGAAGCAACAAAAGAGTTACTCACAGAAAAGAATATACCATTTATAGATGTAGGAACATTTGTAGATAAACCCTGTGATTACTCCGACTATATAATTGAAGCAATAAAATCAATAGAAAATAAAAGAGCTACTCATTCACTTTCTTTTTGTAGAACTGGCCAGGGTGTTAATATAGGCGCTAATAAATTTAATCACATCTCATCAATAATTATTGATGAATACACAGCTGAATATTCAATAAGACATAATTGTTCAGATTTTTTCTCAATTCCTAGTAAGTATGTTGATATCGGTATGATGGATAAAATAATTGATTCTATTGTAAATACAAGCTTTGATGGAGGAAGACACTACACAAGATTAACAAAAATATTAGGTGGTTAGAAATAAAAGAGTGTATTCTCCTTACGCATGTTTTTGTTAATAAGTATGATGAAAATTGCCTAGACGAAATAGATAAAATAAACTTTACTGTGAAACACTTCAGATTAAATAATCCTGAGTCGTATATAATCCTCACTGGACATGGGTTAAAGCCTACTGAAGTTGAACAATATTGTGACTTCATTCACTGGGAAAATGAAATTATTGAAAGTGAGATAGGTTATGGTCATCCTAAACTAGTTAATTTAGGCATTCAACATGCTATATCCAAAGGGTTTGATTATTTATTAAAAACAAGAGCGGATTCTATTAATCTTAGAAAAAATATTTTTAAATGGTGTCTTGATAATTTAGATAATAAAAAATATCTTATAACACAACCAACCGTATTGGACTCAAAACAATTGGGTGATTTATTTTTATTTGGAGATATAAATTTTTTCAAAAAATGTTGGGATTTAGATAATTGGGATTATGAAATTTCAGGACTCGAACCTCATGCAAATAATTTTATAAAAGCTTCAGATGCAAATACATTTAGAGAAGCATTAATAAAAAATGCAAGTTTAAAGAATATTTATAACTTAAGATGGATTTGCTTAAGAGGTCCTGGTAATTGGGAGAAACTAAAAAAGAAAAAAAATAAGCTACTTTTAAATAAACTTTTCAAATTTAGAAAATATCTTTGGGGTTCATCTGAAGGATGGTTTTCCTGGAGTGCACGTGGGAAGTTAAAAAAACAAAAACTCAATAACCTAACTGAAGACAATTTTGTAACTTTTAATTAATATAAAATATAAAATTTAATAAACTTCATTTGCTTATGTTTAAAATTGACTGATGAGTAAGTTTTGGGATAAAGAATTACCTGTTGGATATTACGACAAAATAGTCACGCACGGTCTTAAAGAAAATAAAGGCCTACAGGCAAACTGGCACAATAGTACGTTCTTAAAAGTAAAAAAATATATTTCTAAAGATGACATTCACTTAGATTTTGCTTGTGGATCTGGAACTTTTATTGGTAAATATCTTTACAATAACTCGTTAGGAGTTGATATATCTAATAATCAAATATCTTATGCAAAAAACGAATACGGAAATACTATTTACAAAACAACGCATGAATTCGATCTTGAGAAAAATAAGAATAAATATGACGTTATTACAGTTATCGGGCTATTGGAGTTCCTTGATAACAAAGAAAGCTTAGAATTAATTGATTCTCTTTATCCTTTATTGAAGGAGAATGGTGAGATACTTTTTACAACTCCGAACTTTCGAAGCTTAATGTCATTTTTTCTAGTCATATTAAATGTTTTTGGAAAGGTTAACTATTCAAAACAGTATAAAAATAAACATACCCTGAATAGTCTAAATAATTTGTTAAATTCTAATAAATATGGCGAAGTCAAGACTACAAAGTTCTTAAATTTTGGAATATTTTTTTCACTTTTAAATATTCAAAAATCTTTAAGCTTGATGAAAAAAATAGATAACCTATTTAATAATAATTTTGGATATTTATTAATAGGTAAAATTAAAAAATATGATGAAAAATAATCTATTAAGAGCTCAGTCATATAAATTATCATTAATCTAATATGAACTATATTTATTTCTTTGTTCTTTATTATTTTCTCTTTTTTTTGGGGAGAGCTTTATTAATAACTATCAACAAAAATGGTCAGGGGTTTAATGAGAATAATAAAATTGTAAATTCTGAAATCTATATTTTTTACCCTTCGTTAGCGTTGTTCTTTTTAGGAAACTTAGCGATTGTTTTGAACTTTTTCTTCTCATTAAATTCAACTAAAACAATCTTGATTTTTATATGTTTGTTATTTCTAATTGTTAACTTTAAAGAAAATTTAGTTTTTTCTTATAAAGATTTCTTTATTACAAATTTAGTTATTCCAGGAATTCTAAATATTAGTACTTATAAAATGTGGTTACATTATGACGCGGGTTTATATCATCTAAATAATCAGTTGTGGATAAATGAAAGTAAAGTTGTGTTTGGACTTGGTAATGTGAACATGTGGTTTAGCTGGTCTTCATTATTTGAATATATTTCTTCTTATTTTTGGCTTGGAGAAAACTTTATTGGTTTACATTATTTAAATATTATCTTCTTCGCGTTATTCTATTCTTTCTTATATTTTCAAATAGTACAAAGCTCAAATAAATTTTTAAAATACTCCAGTCTGAATATTGTGGCATTCGGTCTTCTTGATAATTTTGGAATTAATGGTGGGGGTAATGGGTTCTTGTTTTTTCAAACCGTTGGAAAACCAGATACAGCATTTACTGTAATATTTTTTATAACACTTATGCTCTTAATAAACTCAATACTTGAAAATAAGTACTCAAATAAATATTTCACCTTTTTTCTTTATTTGTCATTTTTCTCAATACAGCTTAAAGCATTTGGTTTGTATTTAATCCCGCTATTAATTTTCTATTTTTATAATCTTGACCAAAAACTAAAAATAATTAAAAATTTAAAACTTTTAATTTCATTGTCAATTATTTGGTGTTTAAAAAATATCATTATTTCAGGATGTTTGTTTTTTCCTTTTGAATTCACATGTTTCGATAATTTATCTTGGTACAGCAGAGGAAGAGCAACTATAGCTAGAGAGGCATTAGCTAACCAACATATTGCTTATCTCTTTAACAAACCTTTAGATATTTGGTTTACTGACTGGATTCTACATGGAAAAAATTATCAAATATATACTAATTTCTTCATATCTTTTATTATTTTGTTGTTTTTAAATTTCATATTTTTTAAAAATGATAAAAAATTTATAAATAAAAAAATAGTGGCAATAAGAATTTACCAACTAATTTTACTTTTTTCTTGGATAGGAAGTGCTCCTAACTCTAGATTCGGTATGATTATTTGCTTGATGCTTGTTGGGTTAATCAGAATTAATTTTTTAGAAAGAGACTTCCAACTAAAAATACTCCTTAATAAAAATTTTATATTAATTATTTTGTTTATTTCTGTATTACTAACTCCAAGATTTTATTCATATCAAGAGTTGTCTGATACTCCATTTAAACTTACAGAAATTAAATCACCTGAACAACAATATATTGACAGTAAAAATAATTGGGCAGTATATCCTGTTAATAACGACAATAGATGTTGGGTAAACATAAACTGCATGGACCATGAAAAAAATATTTTTCCTGAAACTTTGGGAAGTTATAAATTATTTAAATCTGAAATTTTTAAATCAAACTAAAATTTCCTAATTTTGATAACATATCATTCAGTCCATCTTGCCTTCCACTTCCATACCAAGTCTTAGGTATCAAAATAATATTTTTATTTAGTAAACCCGCAGTTAAACTAAATGTGCTATTTGAGGCAACAAGTATTCTTGTGTTTCTCATAATATTATGAACATTGATTGCATTTACATCGTTTTGGTCTAAAAATACAAAATTTTTAAAATTGTCTTTTCCAACTTCTTTAATACTTTTGCTAATTTTCGAGTCTGAAAATATGAGTAATGAGTCTAAGATGCCACTAAACTTTTCTAATATTCCAATAAACTCTTCATCTTTAACAATGTGCGAAGCAACATTTAAATAATCTCCTCTTCTAATATGCACACAAATTAATTTTTCTTTTTCTATGTTGTTTTTCTTTAAAATCTCTTCATAAATATTTTTTTGATCTTCACTAATTTTAAATATTTCTTTTAAATTAAGATTTTTTAATGATTCAGAAAATAAAATAAATTTCTCTTCTTCATCCTCTAGTCTTTTAACTTGAATATTTTCAGGTTTTACAATTAAACTTTCTATATCTATCCCGTAGCTATCAAGTTCATATTTCCAAAATGATACTCCTTCCCCAGGTTCTGCGATAGAAGGTTTGTTTTCGTGATAATAACTTAGATCGCAATAAACTTCTTTACCTGAGTCTCTTAAATAAAGATACGAAGCATAAGAAACTAATTGAGACCCTAGCCCGCCTTGAAAAATAATTTCAACTGGTAGTTTTACATTTGTTGAAAATATATTGCTTAATTTCATTATTAACTTAGATTAATTAGTTATAGTTATTAAAATCAAGAACAAGAAAATTAAATGAAAAACAAAACTGCTTTAGTTATGGGTGGAGGGGGCTTTATAGGCTCTCACATGGTTAATAGTCTTAAGGAAGAAGGCTTCTATGTTAGGGCGGTCGATTTAAATCAACCTCTGTTTACTGATTCTTCTGCAGATGATTTTATAGTTTACGATTTAACTAAACAAGATAATTTTAATGAAGTAATTTCAATAGATGGCTCCCCTTTTGACGAAATATATCAGTTTGCTGCAGATATGGGAGGTGCTGGGTATATATTTACAGGAGATTTTGATGCAGATATTATGAGCAGTTCATGTTTAATAAACATAAATTTTCTAAATTTTCAAAAAAATCTAGAGGAACTAAAAGGAAAAAAATCTAGAATCTTTTATAGTAGTTCAGCATGTATATACCCTGAATACAATCAGCTTGAGCCAGATAATCCTAATTGTAAAGAAGAGACTGCCTATCCAGCAGATCCAGATTCAGAATATGGATGGGAGAAACTATTTAGTGAAAGGCTTTATTTATCATTTTTAAGAAACTATAAAATGAATATCCATATAGCAAGATATCATAATATTTTTGGACCAGAAGGTGCGTATGATAATGGTAAAGAAAAAGCACCTGCTGCAATCTGCAGAAAAGTTGCAAATGCCAAACAAATTGATGAAATTGAAGTTTGGGGAGATGGAGAGCAAACAAGATCGTTTTTATACATAGATGAATGTTTAGAGGCAACAAAAAAGCTAATAAGATCAGACTTTACGGGTCCAGTAAATATAGGCTCTGAAGAAATGGTTACTATTAATAAGCTTGTCGAAATTGTATCAAAAATATCTGAAAAAGATATTTCAATTAAACATATCGATGGGCCCCTTGGTGTTAGAGGAAGAAACTCAGATAATGAATTGATTAACAAAGAGCTGAACTGGAATTATAAAATGTCACTTGAAGAAGGTCTACAAAAAACGTACGATTGGATTAATAGCCAATTATTAAAAACTCAATAGATTATTTCGTAAACCTCTTCTTTTATATCATCTTTAGAATCAACAATTTCTAAATTTTCATTATCTTTTGATAATTTATTTAAAATTTCAAAATTAGATTCAAAAATACTTTCTACATATACTTTCTTGCTGCAACTCAACAAATCTTCTAATAAATATAGCCTGGTGCTTTCAGTTAAAATATCAGAACCTTTTTTAAAACCAATCCCTTCCATAAAAAATGGGTAATTTTCTTTATTTTGTGATACTACAAAATCTGCAATGACTTTTCGATGTTTTTTATTGTGTTCATCAACTTTGCTTAACAAGTCTAAATCTAAATTTAAATTTTCAGCATATTTTATTAATGCAATATTGTCTCTAGGCAAGCATGGCCCTCCAAAGCCAAGGCCAAAATTAAAATATTTATTTCCTATCCTCTTATCAGATGCAATAGTTTGCAAAACATTTGAAATTTCATCTTCTTTATTAGATTTAATTAATATGTCTCCAATCATGTTTGCAAAAGTAATCTTTGTATTTAAAAAAGAATTTATTCCGATTTTTGTTATTTCTGCAGACGTATAACTTAATATAGAAAAGTTAGGAGTTTTTTTCATAAACTTTTCATAAATGCTTACTAGGTCTTTGCTATTTTTATTCTTTTTACCCCCAATTAAAACTAGGTCAGCGTTTTCTAAGTCATCAATTATGCTTCCTTGAGCAATAAATTCTGGGTTATAAAAAGTTTCAATATTATTTGAACTCAATCTATTAGAGATATTTTGAGAATCTCCAGGATTTACTGTGCAACCAATAACAAAAACTTTTTCTTTAAAACTATCTTCTAGTAGACAATCTTCAATTACATTTTGAAGATTTGATATATCATAAGTTCCATCTTGATTAGATGGAGTGTCAACAAAAGTATAAATAATCTCTGAGCTTTCTATTAATTCACTCAAGTTATAACAAAAATTTAAATTTTTATTTTCATTAATTAGCTCATTTACATAGGGCTCTGATGAATTAAATTGTTTTTCATCAATTAATTTCAAATATTCTAAATTTTTATCATATACATTTACTTCTTCAAGGTATTTTGAAAGAATTAAAGAAAAGCAGATACCTAGTCTTCCAGCACCAATTACTCCTAATTTCATTAGTTTATTATATATTCCTAAACAAATTAATATTTTTTTGATTAAAGGTTAAAATTTCATAGTGGATAGAAACTCATTGCTTTACAAAAGATTGAAATATATTAAAGAAGGAATAAAAAAAATCCCAATATTTTTAATGCGCAATCAAGATACTTTAATTACTAGTAAATATATTTCTGATAATTACACTTTTGAAATTAAAGAATATGAGGGAAGATTTGGAAATAATATTCAACAAATAATCAATGGGATATTGTTTGCTAAATTAACGAATAATTCATTTCGTAGTAAAAAACATCCATATATAAAAAATATAGACTTTAATAAAAATCATGAATCAAAAATAGTAGCAAATAATTTTTTTTACTATTACGCTCATGACTTTAGAAGAGACGTAAAAATCAAGGATAATCTTATATATGAAAACTATCCTAAATTAGCAAGAAAATATATATATCCAAACATTAAGTTTGTAGATGATGCTCCTTTAGGTCAAGACACGCTTGTTGTCCATCTGAGAAGTGGAGATAATTTTGGTGATAGAGAATTTAATAAAAAAAAGAATGATTTTATGATGGATACAAATCCTAAATCTTACTTTCTTGAAATTATCAATAGATTTAAGAAAACAATAATAGTAACTGAAGGTGATATGAAAAATCCTTTAATAAATGAATTAAAGAAAATTTTCTCAGTAGAAATCCAATCATCTTCTTTAGAAAATGATTTTAATACTTTACTTAATGCTAAGAACCTAGCTTCAAGTGGTATTTCAACATTTCCTATAGCTGCAGCATTATGTTCTAAAAATATTGAAAATTTTTTCTATAGTAACCTTATAAATAAAAAACATTTAAATCCTACACTATTGAAAAATTCAAACATAAATTTGAAACCTATAAAAGTGGAAAATTTAAAAAAAGCGAAAGAATTTAGATCTTACGAAGCTTATTGTGATTATTTAATTTCTAATTAAATATTCTTTAAATAATTTAAATACCATTTAATTGTTTTATCTAAATCTTTTTCAAAAGAAGAGCCATAATCATTAACTTTATAATCTTTTGTAAAAGCAGAAAAATCTATATATTGATCACTAATTTCATTTTGTGAATTATTTTTTATATCTGGCACTAAATCAGAATTTAAATTGTTTAAAATCAAATTAACTAAATCAATAACTTTATACTTATTTCCTGACCCAAAATTGTAAATATAATGTTCTTCATTTTTTCCTTTTCCAGAAAATAGTTCTATATATTCTATAAGCTGATCAACATATATATATTCTCTTAAAGACTCTCCATTACTTCTTATAATTGGGTTTTTATTATCAAAAATATCTTTTAGTATTGATGGAATTAAACGATGAAAGTTTAAATCATAAGGACCAAAAATATTCACTGATCTAAATATTTTTATATCCAATTCATAGATTGATTTATATGTTTGACACAACAAATCTGAGGAAATCTTAGAAACATCGTAAGGAAATATACTATGAAGTTGGTTTGATTCTAAATAAGGAAGTTCATCTGTTTCTCCATATACTTTGTCTGAAGATGAAAATATAAACTTTGAGTCTGGGAGAACTGTTCTATATGATTCCAGTAGATTCCATGTTCCTTTAATGTTTGTTTCGAAGGTTGTCAAAGGATTAGACAGCGCATCAAGAACTTGACTTTGAGCGGCAAAATGATAAATTGTCGCTGGGTTTATTTCTTCAAATAAATTAGTGAAATCTTCTAAAGAAATATCAATTTTGAAATATTTAAAATTATTGTATTGATCAAGTTCTTTAACTAATTCGTCTTTTTTATCATTTAAAGCAATCCCATAAACATTTCTATCTTCTTTTTCTAATATTTTTTTTGCAAAATTAAATCCTAATAAGCCTGTGCATCCAGTAATTAAAATAGATTCTAAACTATTATTTTCTACCAAAATTTTTTTCCTTTTTTGTAAATGGTATTTATATTTTTTAAGTCTCTTTGTGTGTCTATTGGAAAAAAGGTACCTTTGTGGTGATAGGCTGAAAGTTGGTTCATTTTTAATAATTTTTTCATAGTAGAAGTTTCAAGAACATCATTTTTTTTCACAATATTAAAAAATTCTGGTTTTGCTAACATAAAACCCATATTAATTAATTCCTCTAGCTTGCCCTTCTCTTCAAAGTTAACAACCATTCCGTTATTAACTTCAACCATTCCAAATCTTGATTGAGCATTAGTAACTGAAATTGTTAGCAATGTATCTTTTAAATTATTTAATTTATCTATATTCTTTACTTTTATGTTTGATAAACCATCTCCATAAGTAATTAAACATTTTGAATCAATCATGTCTTTAATCTTAAATAACCTGCCCCCGGTATTTGTATTTACTCCTGTAAATTTAAGTTGAACATTACTCTCTTTATAAAGGTATAGATTTTTTCCAGCTTTTTTTGTATTTTGTTTAAAGTACGTATCAATGTAATCATGTTTATAACCCGTGCAAACTACAAAATCTGTATAGCCCTGACTTATAAAATTGTTTATAAGATGAAGTAAGATTGGATATTTTCCAATTTTTAACATTGGTTTAGGAACTAATTTGGTCATATCTCCAAATCTTGTCCCTAAGCCGCCTGCAAGTATAATAATTTTCATGGATATCCTAAAGATTAAGTATTTTTTTTATTCTTTGCTTAATTTCACGATAAAAAATTAAAGTTCTGTTAACTTTTACTTCTTTATTTAAAACTTCAAAATGGCCTTTTGATTTTAGGTTAATCAACTCTTTATTCTTGTAATTTTCTTTATTCAGCAAATCAACAATATTTGAGATTCTATTAAAGACATTGTATTCATTGCATACCATATTTTTTGACTCTAGGATTGAGTCAATTTTTTCCTCATATGGATCATTATTTAACAAATTTTTAATCGTTTTAATTGATTTATCAATATCAGAAATATCTATCCTAACAAAAGAATCTTCAGGAAAATAATTACTTACATTTGGAGCCCCATAATAAATTGGCAGACTTAACCCGAGAAATGAATCAAACAATTTTTCAGTTATTAAATTCTTTTTTGACTTATTTTCAATGCAAATATGATATTTATAATCAGCTATGCCCTCCCATTTTGTGTCTATCTCATTAATTCCGTTGCCATACCAATCTATATCTTCACCAAAATGTTTCTTTATTTTTTTAACAAAATCAAATCTTGCACTATGAAAATCTGTATTGTTTTTATTTGAACAAATCACACTTAGAGTCTTCTTCTTATTTAATTTCTCTAAACTCTCAAAGTAAGTCAGATCTCTTTTATTTGGTGATAAATAACTATCTCCATGGTTTGCATTTATCATCCAAGGTAAAAATGGTAAATCTAGAATTATTTTTTTTGTGGAGATATCTTCCGGGGTTTTTAATCCAAATAAATAAATTTTTTGAAATTGATTTAAATAATCTTTCTTACTTTTTGTAAAGTAGTAATCTTCTGGCCAACTGGTTTCTGCTGAAAGAAAGACTATATTTCTTTTATCTATTTTTGTTTGGTTATTTTCAAGTTTGTTCAAATCTTCAAAAACAAACCAATAATCAGACTCCTCAATGTCAGAATTAATCCAGAATTTTTTATCTTTAAATATGTTGTCTTTTTCACCAGTAAATTGTGATATATCTCTGTCTTTTCGATGTCCAGGAAAAGATATCTTAATATTTTGCACATTTTAATAATAGCTTTAAATCACTTAATATTTAATCTCTATAAATAACCAGCTTATTAAGTAAAAAATTAAAAGTATAATATTAACAATGACCTCAGAGAAAAAAGTATTGGTATTGGTGCCTCTGTCAAACAAGTATCCAAGTAAACAAATATTAAATTCGATAAAAAAAACTTGGGGAAATAATAAAATTTGTGAAACAATTTTTTATTTCGGTGATAAAGACGAAGATAAATTTATTGAAAATAATTTAGAATTAAAAATACCTAATGATTTTAAAAATTTTGGAAATAAAACATTAAAATGTTTTGAGAAAATTTTAGAAGAAAAAGAGTTTGATTATATATTTAGAACAAACACAAGCTCATATATAGATAAACAAAAATTATTAAATTTTATTAGTGAACAAGAAGAGCTAAATTATTATGCCGGAAAAATTGAATACTTTCCGGGCCTTAATTTTGACTTTTGCTCGGGGGCTGGTTATTTTTTATCTCGGGACCTTGTAGAGCTTGTCTCTAAAAATAAAAATGATTGGGACCATGACCTTAATGAAGACGTGGCCTTAGGTAATTTAATTAAAAAATTTAATATAAAGCATTCTTCGTTAGAAAGATATGATATTGAGTCTTTAAGTGATATAAAAAATTTAGACATGAATTTTTTCCATTTCAGATTTAGAATCGATAAAAGTGGTTATCCTCGTATATTTGAAATATTAATATTAAAAATTATTCATCTTAAAACAAAAAATATGCAAGACCCAAGAAATAAAATAAGTAAACAGATGGTAACCAAATTATTTCTTAATTTTTTACTACTCTTATTAATTATTTCAAAAATCTTTAATATCCTCTACTTTGTAAAGAAAAATGAAAAGCTTGATTACTGGTTTAAAAAATATATTATTAACAAGAAACCACCATGGGAAATATAAAATTTATATATGATAAAAAATTATTTAATTAAATTAATCCGCACTGTTTTTTCATTCATAGGTAAAAAAAAGCTTGAAAAAATACTTGGAATAATTAACAATATTTTAGGAACATCTAGCAATCTAGACACCAGAAAATATGATGCTTTAAAAACTTTTTTTAAGGATAAAAAAATTAATACAGTTATAGAAGTTGGGACATTTTACAGTCGTGACTTATTAAAATTATCTAAACAATTTGAAATAAATAAAATTATTTCTTTCAATATTTTTAATGAACTTAACCAAGAACTAATGGACACTGAAAATGTTACCGTAGAAAACATTGCACTCGGGGATGTAATCGGTAACAAAGAAATTTACTTTAACGAAAATAAAAAGGAAGATGCAAATTTTTTAGATAGAAATTTGCATTTTATAGATGTTCCAGATGAAGAAACTAAAAAGGTAGAGATGACTACTTTTGATGACTATTATTCAAAAAACTTATCAAATGAGCTCATTGACATTTTTATTTTAGATGTAAATGGTTATGAGCTTAATGTGCTTCAGGGTTCAATAGGTTCATTAGATAATATTTGTTGCGTAAATTTTTCGATGAATAGCTTTCAGGTTCACTCAAAGAATCACTTTAAAGATTATTTTCAATTTTTTAAAGAAAACAATTTTGAATTATTTAAAGTAACATCTTTTGGACCGCAACATATTAAGAAATATAAGGAAGTTTATGAAAGTGTAGATAATATAAACTATTTAGCTTTCAACAAAAAGTTTTTAATAAAGATACTTGAAGATAAGAAAGACTCAGTATATGTTCTCAGAGATAACCTTAAATAAATTTAAAAATAAAAACTGGTTCTATAAATTAATCTATAAATTATCAATAGGATTTATTAGAAAAATTTATTTTAGTGTTAAAACATTTTTCTTCTACATCACACTGCAAAAATTTAAAGGACTATATAGGCCTACTAGCCTACCTTTTATATCTGGTGATACCTTTAGAGCAGAAGCAAATCATATTCATGATGAAACAAAAAAACTAAATCCGAAAATAGTAAAAAAAAATGATGTAGTTTTTTTAAATGCTGACTTTATAGATGAATATTTTTCAGATTACCACAGTGAGGTAAAGGAAAAATACCTCCTAATTACTCAAAATTCAGATATAGAGATAGGAGATAAATATAAAGAATACATTGATCAAAACATCATAAAATGCTTCTCTCAAAACCTAACAATTCTTGATAACCCAAGTTTTGAACTATTGCCTGTTGGAATAGAAAACAAAAGATTTTTAAAAAATGGAATTTTATCCCACTTTAAAAATCTAGATAAAAATTTTAATAAAAAAAAGAAAACAAAAATAATAAGTGCTTTTAATCGTTTTACTGCACTAAATAGAAGGGAGGAGTTATTTTACTTAACAAAAGAAATAGATTTTATAGACGATCTACTACCTGTAAATCATAAAAAATACATGGAACAAATATCAGAATATAAATTTGCCTTATGTCCTTTAGGTAATGGCCCTGATACACATAGGTTGTGGGAGTGCTTAATGGTCTATACGATACCAATAATAATCAAGTGTAACTTTACTGAAAACCTAAAAAAAATGAATGCCCCTTTTCTGGAAGTTGACAAATGGGCTGATATTGAAAACTTTTCTGAAGATTTTCTAAATAATTATTACGAAAAAAATATCAATAAAGAAACAATTGATATGATAACAAGTTTTAAATACTGGAATGATAAAATCCAATCAAACAAGCTATAAATATTTTTTTAAGTTTTTTGAATGTATATGAAGATTAATTAAATTATAACTCTTTCCATCTAGGTGAAAATATGGTTTTTGATTATTAAATATTATGTCAATCTTTTCGTCTAGAAATAAATTTGAAATAGAATGTTCTTTTTTAATTGTTGAAATTCCTTTATCTTCATCCCACCCATCTAAAAACTGTCCATATGAAGACGGATCAAATAAGTAATTAATTTCTTTATTTTCTTTCAAGTGTTCGGGTGATGATGGGAGGATAGATATTAAATTAGTATTTACAGATATTTGATTTAACATGTGCATTTCATTATCGATATAGGTATGTTTTCTATTTGAATTATCAAGCATTTCATCTGTTAATATTTTTTCAAGATGATCACATATATGTTCATATTTACTTAGGTTGGAACTATAAGAAAAACCAAACACAAGGGTGTCCTTATCATTTCTTGTTATATTTAATCCAGATTCTTGATTAAATAAATGTTTAAAATGATCAAAATTTTGGAATACAAGAACATCATTATCAAAATGTATAAATGATTCAATATTTAAATAATTAGCAAGATCTTTTAATAAAAAAACTCTCATCATTGACGTTCTCCAAAGAGGGTTGGATTCATCTATATAAAAATTTGATTCAAGTATTCTTTGTGCTTCTTTGCCTATTACTTTATTTAACTCAAGTTTGTTTACCCCTTTTGAAGTAAACAAGTCATCATCAGTTAATAGAAATATATCAGAATCTGGATTGCTTTTTTTTAGGCTTTCAAAGCTCTCCATTATATAGTTTGGGATCTTGCCTATGTTAATATATAAAAAATTCACGATATAATTATATTTAATTTAATTAATTTATTCACCATTGATTAATTTATAATGTTGCTTATAACTTATATGAAATACATTAAAATTTTGAGACCTTGGCAACTAGTTAAAAATTTTATTATTTTTATCCCTTTATTTTTTACGTCAGAAAACTTTGATCTTTTCTTTGCGACATTTGAAGCATTTGTCTACTTTTCATTACTTGTTTCTGGAACATATGTTGTTAATGACTTAATAGATTATGAATCAGATAGAACTCATCCTACAAAAAAAAATAGGCCGATAGCTTCTAAAGATATTGACAAAAAAAGTGCAAGAATATATTCAACCATACTGATTTTTCTAGGTTTAGCTTTATTATTTAATTTAAACTTTCAGGTCTTTATTTTGAGTTTAATCTATTTAATTTCAACAATTTTTTACTCTGTTTATGGAAAAAATATTACATATATTGATACAACCTTAATATCAATTTTCTTTTTAATTCGTTTATTCATTGGAGGTTATGTAATCAACGCAAAAATTTCGATTGCTTTGGCTCTGTTTTTATACTTTACAAGTTTTTCGATTGCATTAGCAAAAAAAATATCTATTCTTTCAGACAAAAATATTGCTAATGAGAATATAACTAAAATAAAATTACAAAAAAGATATTCATTAGATACACTTATTAACCTTATTTATTACTCAAGCGGACTATCTGTAGTGACATTAATAATATGGCTAACAACTACTAGATATATTTATTTTGATAACCTCCAAGTTTCATCACTGTTTATATCAATTATTTTTTACTCTATATTTTCAATTTACTTAGTTGAAGAATCTAAAAATGGAAAAATGGAAGATTTCGTAATTGGGATAATTAAAAATCGACATATGAGCATATTGTTGTTTTTGACTGTAACTATGTTTATTCTTGGTTACTTAACCTAAGTTAGTATGAAAAATATAATAATTTTTGGCAGCTCTTCAGATTTAGCTACTGAATTTACAGATATATTAAATGAAAAAAAAATTAATTTTTTTTCAATAACTCAGAACAAAGAAAATTCAAATAATGAAAATACGTTAACTGTTAAAGATTACGAGGCGGATATAGATTTAATATACGAATTTATTAAAGATATAAAAAATCCATATATTTTCTTTTTTAATGGATATTTGAAAGAAAATAGACCCCTTTATTCACCGACAAATATCGAGATTCTTCAGACTTTTAAAATAAATTTTTTTGTTCCATATGTTGTTATAAATAAAATAAAAGATTCAAATTTTGAATTCCAAAAGATTACAGTTATTTCATCAATTGCAGCTACAAAACCAAGACTGAAAAATTTTATTTATGGAAATACAAAAACCTTATTAGAAACATATATGAAAAAATCAAAAATAAAAAAATATTCTGTCATAAGATTTGGTTATATTTATTCAAAAATGTCAGAGTCACATACTCCTCCTCCATTTGCAATTGATAAACAGAAAGCAGCTAAATATATCTTTGATAGCTTAAATGGAAAAAAAAGATTATATTTCTTTCCAAGAATACTTTTATTTGTATCAATCTTAATGAAAATTGCTCCTAGCTCAATCTTGGAAAGGTTAGAAAAGTAATTTTATTTTTTTAAAAAAGAGATGATCTGGTCGCAAATATAATTAATTTGATCTGAGGTTAAATCTGGAGATGATGGAAAACAAATCCCCCTATTGGATATTTTCTCTGAGTTTGGTAGTGATACATTTTTATCAATGTACATTTCTTGTAAATGTATTGGTTTAAATACATTCCTAGTATCTATTTCTTTCTTGTAAAGAAATTTTTTTAGTTCATCTCGGTCTATATTTTCAGGCACTAAGCAACTGATAAGCCAAAAAGAACTCTTTATTTCTTTTTTCTCTTCTGGAAAAATAAAATTATGTTCTTCAAGCCTGCCTTTGTAAAGATTAAATATTTTTTCTTTATCACTTACATGGATATCTATTTTGTCTATTTGATTTAAGCCCAAAGCAGCTAATACTGCTGAAATTCTATAGTTATAACCAATTACATCATGGTCATACTCTACTTCTCCTCTTAGCCCCTGACTCCTAATTTTCTTTGCTTTTAAATATATTTCTTTATTGTTTGTTGTAAGCAATCCCCCTTCCCCTGTAGTAATTACTTTGTTTGGAAAGAAACTATGTATTGCTACATCTTTATAGCTACTTGTATGTTTGTCTTTATATTTTGTTCCTAGCGCTTCAGCTGCGTCATGAACAATTTTCAATTTATAATCCTCAGATATGTTTTGTATAGTATCTAAATCTGGAGCCAGACCATATAAATGAACCGGCATAATTGCTTTTGTTTTTGAAGATATTTTATCCTGAATTTTATCAACATCAATTTGCCAATCATCAAAATTTACATCTACAAATACTGGTTTTGCTCCAATGTATTTAATAGCATTTGCTGATGCTATATATGAAAGTGAAGGTACTATTACTTCATCATCTTTTTCAATTCCAATACTTAACAGAGCAAGATGTAAAGCTAATGTCCCGTTTGAACATAATAAAGAATATCTATTTTCTAAATAATTAGAAATGTTTTCTTCAAATTCAGTAATTATTGGGGTGTTTCCTGATAACCAGCCTTTATTAATAGTCTCAATAACCAGTTCTATATCTTCCTTATAGATTTTTGGTTCATAAAGATTTATCATAATTAAACTTTAACAATATTAGCTTAAGGAATAAATATAAAGATAAAAAAAATTCTAATAGTTTCTTTTAATCATCCTCCTGTAATGGGAGGTATTGAAACATATAGTCATTATCTGATTAATTTTTTTAATAAATTTGATGATGTAGAGTCAATTTTTCCAAAAAGACCTAAACCAAAAAAAAGAGCTTTAAGAGCAATCAGTATGATTATTTTCTCAATCACAACTTTATATAAAATTATGTCAAAAAAAATTGATGTATTACATTTAACAAATTTTAATCTTTGGATTATCGGTTACCTTTATTCATTAATTAACAGAAAAAGTAAAATCATATTGAATATATGGGGATTGGAATTAGTCTACAAAAACAAGAAAGGAATCCTTCCAAAGATACATAAATTTTTAGTACCTATAAATTTTATATCAAAAAGAAATAACTTTATTTTTCTTACTTGTAGCCAAGCATCAAACCAACTTGCATATGATAATGGCTTCCCTAAAAATAAAATAAAAACTATATCTCTTGGTGTTGATAAAAAAGATATTTTGTCTTTGAAAGAGCCCATTCATTTTAAAAACTATTTTCTTTTTTCTGGAAGGATTGTAGAAAGAAAAGGGCTCTCCTGGTTTGTTGAAAATGTGCTACCTTCATTTCCAGATTATAAACTTATTGTTGTAGGGACAATTGTTGAGGAAAATGAATTTAATAAAATTAAGTTAAATAGTAAAGTTGAATATTTAGGAAGAGTAAGTAAAAGTGATCTCATTAAATTAAGACAGCAATCGACAGCAGTTATTATTCCAAATGTTTATCAAAAAAATAACGAAGATTTTGAAGCATTCGCTTTTGTTACTGTTGAATCTGTAGCTCATAGTGCCATTGTTGTTGCATCAAGATACCAGGGACTAAAAGATTCCTTATTAAATGGAAATATTGGATATCTTTGTGATCCATCGTCAAAAGATTCTTGGATAGAAACTATTCAACATGTAGTTAAAATACCAAAAGATAAAAAGATTGAAATCATTAACAAAAGAAGATCTGAGTTACAAAATAATTTTGTATGGGATGATATTTTTAATCAAACATATAAATTATACAATTCACTTAATTGAGTTTTAATTTTTTTGGTATTTTATAGAATTTATTAATGTAAAAAGCTCTCTTTTTTTTATTTGATTCTTTTCTCTTTCTAGATATATATTGTCTCTCAAGATACTCAGACTCATCTTTTGATTCATTTATATTTTCGAATATAGATTTATCTAGATTAACTTTATTTTTGTTTATTTCATTTTCCCAAAAATTCATATCTAGCCTTTCAAAAGAAAATTTGGACTTGGAAAGATTAGATATGTAATCTTTTAATAACGAAATTGTTATATCTTTATAAGAATTTACAAATAATACTGGTAAATTTTTTGCTGTTGAATAAGTTTCGTGATATTTAGTAATTGGTATAGAACCAGAATATAAAGTTTCCCAAAAACGATGAGTATCTACCCCATTTCCCCATGGACAAAGTACAAATTGACTTTTAATTAAATTATCATGGTACTCATTATTTTCAAGTTCAGGTTGGTCAATTTTTACCCAGTCTAGGTTTTTAAACATTCTAATTAACCTAGTTCTTTCTTTGTAGTTTGTGCTTATTCTGAAATTAATATACATTCGTAAATCATCAGAAATTTTAAATTTTTCTGACGAAAAATTACTTTCTGAAATATTTTTTTTTGCATATTCATTTGCAATCCCTAGTGGAATTGGCAACAGGTCGTCATAGATAGTGTCGACGTTAGTTGAATACCAGTATCTTATAGAAGAAGGTTTTTCTGTATAAAGCTTTCTATTTATAATCTGATCGGTTTGATTAGTAATCAGAATTAAATTATCTATATTTTTTTTATTTTTAAGATGAAAAAATAAGTCATCTATTGCATCAAGATGACAAAATATAATGCTGTTGTCATAAATTTTAAATTTTCTCCTTCTGTATGTAACTGTTTTATAAATCATCTGATCAGTTTTATTTATAATTATTAAATCATCTGAATCTAATTTATTAAATTCATCATGTGATACTGTTTCTGAATAAATTAAATCACAAATTTCTGCAAACTTTTTACTATTTATTAAATTGGGTGGAAGTTTTTTATTCTCTATTGACATTTAATTTATATTATAAGACCTTATTTTTTCGATATTTCTCATGTTTTATTATCGTTTATATTCATTATTCTCAAAATGAATCCAATAACCACAGAAATTAAATCAGATAATAGCAAAGCTACTCTAACATTTATTAAAAAGTTAATTATAACCTGTGGATTTAGATTGCTATCAAGAATAGCAATTGCTAAAGATTCTCTCAGACCAATCCCAGCTGGTACAGCAACAGCTAGTGTCGATACCAATGACGAAAGAAAATATGAAAATACTAATTCTAAATTTTCAAAATTAAAGTTATTATCAGCGATATAAAACAATCCAAATAGTAAAAAATATTGTCCCAAAAGATAGTTTGTATAAGTTCTTAAATCTCTAGAAAAAAGTATTAGAGATTTATTCTTTGATGAAAGCAAAATAAAAAAAGAAGAAATAAATAAAATGATCAAAAGAATTATTGATAGATTTCTACCTGGTAAAAAATAGAGCAACCCAAATACAAAAGAAACAAATAAGATTATCAGTTGCTCTAAAATTAATGGTCTTAATATTTTAATATTTTGATCTTTTGAAGTTGTTTTTCTTAATAAAGGTATTCCTATCTTGAAAGGTATATATTTACCAGCTATTGAAATTAACCAATTTGAAATTAAATTAGTGTCAAGATATCTATCAGATAATAAAAATGACCATGAAAAAGAATAAATAATGTTACATAATGTAAATAAAATAATTGAGATAATTAAATATGAATTAAAAGTAAAAAGTAACTTAAGATTATATTCAATTATATAGAGCCAAATGTAGTAAGAAGATAGAACAAATAATAAAATACTTAATAATTTTAAAAAATTATTATGTTTTAAATAATCATAAACATAATCGATATATTTCTTCACTTAATCTGACTCACTTACTTTTAGTTGTGTTTTTAATAAATATCTACTAAATAAATACAATATAAAAAAAGTAAGAAATATTTTTAATGTTTCAACTGTATTGATATCAATTAAAAAATCTTGAAAATCTTGATTACCAACTGGCAAATTAAGTGAAGTTAAAATTTCATTCAATCTATCAATTCCTAACAAAATCAAAAGTAACTTAAATGAAAGAGCGCCAAGAAAACTAGTTGTAAATATCTTCAAATAGCTGTCAAAATTTACGAGCGATTTTATATATCCAACTAAATATTCGGGTTGAGAGAATCTTTCTAAACTTCCAAAAGAATTTATATTTTCTCTTAGTGAAGTAATTTCAGAAGTTTCAAAAAATAAAATTGATAGACTTGAAAAAATAGAAAAGTAAATCAAATAATTTAAAAATATTTTATTCTCATTATCTTTAAATGTATAAAAATACAATAAAACTGAGAGGGGAACTAGACAATATAGGTATCTAAATCCATAAGATGAGGCTGTTGAATTCCATATAATTACTAATGCGTAAACCTGCAAAAACATAAGGGGTATAAAAAACTTAAAATCTAAAAATCTGCTGTAAAAATATTTAAATGAAATAACAGTAGATAAAAATATAATTGGTGAAAACCAGAAAACACCAAACTCTTTAGAAAATAAAATTATAAAGAAAAACTTCAATTTTTCAATTATGAAATTGGCCGGATCAAAAAACTCATTAACAAAGCCCGATAATTCATAGGTATTTTGATAAACAAATTGTGGGTCAAAAGTAATTACTCCATAAATTTGATATGACATAAATGAAAAAATTAATAAAGAAAGGATTGAGGAAATATAAAAGTATCTATCTTTAAATAGTATTTTATCGTTTTTGACTCTCATAAATAATTTTGCAACCAAAGGTAAAAATATTACATAGTAATTTACCCATCTAACTAATAATGCGAGCATGATACTCAGGGGAATTAATACGGCATATTTTTTACTCTTATTATTAGAATAATATTTTGCAGAAAGATATAGAACCAAACTGGCTGTAAATACTTCATAGACATGTGACATGCTGTATCTCTCGAAAGCAAAATATGTGACACCTGAACCAAGATAAAATAATAGTAAATGATTAAAATTGTATTTTATTTTCATTAGTTTAAGCGTTTTTGTCATCAAATTAATTGATATAAATAAATAAAATAATGAAGAAAAAGAATAAAACAAAATCCTAAAGTTATAAAGTGAATTATTTACTATTAATTTGTCAAAAAGATTTCCAATAAACAGAAAAGGTGCAGATAAGATTCCTGGCCCAACAAAACCTTTAGGCGCTTTTTTACCATCATGAATAAATCTAATTTTTTCTATATTTTCAAACTGATTTTTATAATCAAAATCAAAATCTAAAGCTATTGTTTCAGCGTGTAAATAATAATCATGGTCATCACCGCAACAAACAATTTCATCTACAAACCTGTAATCGATTTTTAAAAAAACACTCATTATTACCATAATGAAAAGTGTTCTTGTGGCCTTTTTATACTTCAAAATACATCTTCAACATAGTCTTTAGAGAAATCATATTCTAACTTTTGTGACTGATAAATTAATACAAAAAACGCAAATATAAATAAAGTAAATAATAAAAACCAATTACCTTGTGGTCCATCTACGGCAAAATATCTTATGCTAAAAAATTTATATATTGAATATAATGAAAGTGTTATAAATATATTAGAAATAATATCTATTAGTGAAGAAGTTTGTAAATCAGAGTGAGATAATTTTCTTACTATTTTGGAATAAAAGTTAGAAATTGAGAACGATACTAATTTAAAAAATAATACTAAAGGTTTTATGTTACTTTTCTCGTTTGAATATCTTACTGTATTTTTTAACTGACCAATTTTTAAAGATTTAAGATAAGAAAGATAAAAAATAGAAGTTGTGACATAAAATGGATAACCATACCGATTAAATTTTTTAATTATTTTAAATTCTTTTAACGAGTCTTTTGAGAAACCCATTAATCCGTTTAGAGGATCGTTTAATTTCCAATTTCCTGTTGAAAATTTAATAAGTAAAGAAGCAAACGCATTACCAAAATATCGAATAAGCGGAATCTGTCCCTCTATTCCTTTTTCCCAAAACCTGTCACACTTTATAAAATCAAACTTTTGTTCAATTAGGTGTTTTTTTATTTTTAATATATCAATATTTTTAAATTGCCCATCACCATCAACTTTAACCAAAAAATCTGTGTTCGAATTTAAGAATTCTTGCACTCCAGTTTCAAAAGATTTTCCAGCTCCTAAATTTTTTTCATTATTTACAATCTGTAAATTTTTGAATCTTTTGGATAGTCCTTCTAATATCTCATGAGTTGAGTCAGTACTACAGTCATTTACCACTATTATTTCATTAAATTCATTATGCAATGATGAAATAACTTGCGTAATATTTTCTTCTTCATTGTATGCTAATACAAGTAAGGTGATCATTATTTATATGATATCAATAAAATAATGACAACTTGACTTTTATTTAGTTTATGAATGTTTGCAAATATTTAAATGAGTAAATCATTATTAATTTTAGCTGGAATGCCAAGAGGCGGAGAATCAGCTTGGAAAAGCACATATGAATATGTAATAAAACACTTAGATTCTGACTTAGCAATTTGCTATGGAGACAACATTGAAATGCCTGATTATTTAGATGAAATTGCTAAATATAAATGGAAATTTAAAGAGCCTTCGAACTGGAAAAATTATTACATTGAAAATTATTCAAAAAATGCATTGGCTTATTTAGAGCTAGGAAAAAATACTGGTTTAGAAAATTCAGGATTGATTGGGTTTGCTATCAAAGATATTATTAGAAAAAATTATATAGATATTTTAATTAATTATGATCAAATAATTTTTTCTAGATATGATCTATTACATGTAGATTTTCACCCTATTTTAGATAATCAATATATATGGATTGCTGAAGGAGAAGATTATGGAGGAGTAAATGATAGACATTTTATATTTCCAAGTAAGTTTTCATCAGATATATTAAATGTATGCTCATATATTGATAATAAAGAGTCACTCCAAGAGCTACCTGAATTAGTAAATACAGAATCTGTTTGGTTTAAACATTTAAAAAATAATGGATTAGATAAGCATATAAATAGGTATAAAAGGCATTATTTTACTGTATCAGCTCCTGGCGATTTTACTAGATGGCGAGTGGCAGAATACAGTTTATATTTTTCTAAAGGGGTAAAAATAAAATATCCAAATGAATTTTTGATCTCTATAAAAAGACTTCTGGAAAAATATAGTTTATTTTCTATTTTGAGATCGTCTTTTCACCTTTATTACAATTATAAAGTACTAAATTTACGAAATAAATACGCAAAATTTTTTCCAAGAAAATTAAAAGACTATCTTAAAAGTAAAATTAATAATATATAGATATGTTAAAAAATAAAAAAATAATTTATTTCTATGTATCAGGAAGAAAAAATAGAATTGAATCAAATACAACTGGTTCAAAAGAATTCTTTTATGGATCTAAGTATTTAAATCAAACAAATAAAGTTGAAATAATTGAATTTAATGATAATTTACCCAAAAGCAAAGTTACGATAAATATTTTTGATTTTTTTGACAAAGTATTAAGAAAACTGACATCTCTTCCAATTTTCACAAGGGAGATAGTTAGCTTTTATAATCTTAAAAAAATTCAAGAAAGTGATTATCTTGTATTAACAAACGACAGAATTGGTTGTTCTCTCTTGCCAATAATGATATATTTAAGATTTTTCAAAAAGAAAAGAATAAAATCTACTATTTTTATATTGGGAGTTTTTTCAAACAAGAATAAAAATTTTTTCATATCATTCTTTCAAAAGTTATTCATTAGTTTATTCCTGTCTTGTTACGATAACTTTGTATTTTTAGGAGAAGGTGAATTTAATTATGCATCAAATAATTTTCTAAAATATAAACATAAATTTTATTTATTGCCATTTTCTGTAGACGAAGAATTTTGGAAATTAAATGAAGAAAAGAATTTTAATAATTCAGAATATATTCTTTTTGTTGGTAATGATGGTAATAGAGAATTTGAAAAAGTAATTGAAATAGCAAAGCGTATACCAGAATTTAAATTTTTATTTGTGACAAATCAGATAGACGAAAAAGATATAAAATCAGACAACGTAAAATTAATTAAAGGTCACTGGAATCATGAGTATATAACAGATGAAGATTTGAAAGAAATTTATAGTAAAGCATTAATATCTATCCTTCCACTTAAAAACTCTCTTCAGCCTTCAGGACAAAGTGTCGCTCTACAATCAATGTCTATGAATATACCTGTTCTTATTACAGATACTGATGGCTTTTGGGACAAAGACTCCTTTAAAGATGAAGAGAATATAATTTTTGTAAAAAATAATAGTCTTGAAAATTGGGTTTTAAAAATAAAAGAATTGTTAGAAGATAAAAAAAGGCTAAATAAGATTTCTCTCAATGGTAAAAATACAATCAATACGAAATTCAAATTAATAGAATTTAATAAAAAATTAGAAAAAATTATTATTGGTAGAAATGAAAATTAGTATACATACTTCTATGACTGATCCTGAAGAAAGAATGGATCCATGGAAAGAGTCTTTGAGTTGCTATGAAGACTTTGCAGATGAGGTTGTGATAACAGGTGAAGAGTGGCCAGAAGAGTTTCGGTGGGAACATATTGGAAATGTTTTCCATGAAGGGCTTGAGAAAAGCACAGGAGATTGGGCAATAAGGATGGATCTTGATTATTTATTTCATGAAAATGATTTTGAGTATATAAAAAATCTTTTAAAAAATAATTCAGATTATCCTGCAATTGCTTTTCCTAGATATCAATTTTTCTCGCCAGATAAGTATCAAATTATTGCCTTAGTTTGTATTGCTGTAAATAAAAAAAAGTTTCCTGAAATAAAATTAAATGGTGGTGGAGACCTATGCATGCCAACATTAAATAATAAACTTCTCGAACCAAGAAATATGCCAATTTCAAAAGCGCCTATTTGGAATTATGAAATGATGTTTAAAACAAAAGATATTATTGCTCACGAAAGAACACGATTTGCGAAAGCCTGGCATGAGCAGTTTGGAAACTGGGGTGTTTTTGGAGGGCCTGAAAAAGAAATTGCTTTTGATGCATGGATTAAACTTATTGAAAAAAGATATCGTAAACATATACATCATCTAGATTTTGATAAACATCCAAAATATATTAAAGATAAGTTGGCAACACTTCAAGAGAATCAGTTTGGTTTTGATTGCTTTGGATTAAAAAACAAAATTAAACCCGACATAGTAGAATACCTAAGACACTTTAATAGGAAATATATTAAAAAAATTTATTAAATTTGAAATGGAAATAAAAAACTTTGAATCAATAAAAAATATCTTTGATAGTGGCACTTGGTATCATTCAGTTGAGTTTAATAAGATTAAATCTAAAGGCACTTTTGATTACACAGATACTGTGAAGGATTTGAATCTACCTAGACTAGACAATTTAAGTGTCCTAGACGTGGGATGTTCTGATGGGTATTTTGCAAAATATTTTTTAGAAAATTTAGGAGCGAATTATGTACTGGGTGTTGATTTTAATAAATACGATGGATCAATAGCTTTTGATGTTCTGAATACGTATCAAAAAGAATATAAAACCAAGTACAAAGAACATGATGATTTTGAAATTTTAAAAAAAGATTATGAAAAATTAGAATTATTCAATTCAAACAAATTTCTTCTACTAAAAAAAATATTTAACCTAAATATGGATTACGAATTTGGATCGATCTATGACTTGAAAAGCTTGCCTAATTTTGATGTTACTTTTTGTGGGTCATTACTTGAACATTTAAGAGACCCTATTACAGCTATAGAACAACTCTACTTTAAAACAGATAAATTTTCTATAATTGATATCTCAAATTCATTTAACTCAGGAATCTTTAAAAAGAAATCATATTTAAAGTATGTTGGGTCAGGCGGTAATTTCTTTCATTATTCTGAACAAGGAGTAAAAGAAATAATGGAGAATGTTGGTTTCAAAAAAGTTACAAAACTGAGTTCATACAAAATAAAAATAGAAAAGTATGGATATAAAATTCCTCACGCTGTAATGATAGGTTATAAATAAATTTCAATTAAGGCTTTAAAACTTTCCAATTGTCACTACCACTTTCTGTCACACTAAAAATCATTGAAAGTGCCCAAAGTAAAAGTGTTGTGCCATGAACATCCGGTGTATCAAAACCTTTAGTAATGTTTAAACCATAATAATATTTCTGGCTTTTATTCATATAATACGAAAATCCACCATACTCTTTTTTATAATGAAGCTCTATGACTGGTAATAGATCTTTAAGGTAATCAATGATTTCTTTTCTTTTGTAAGTTGTTTCTTTGGATGACATATATAGAACATAAACTATATCAACTAAATCACAACCTTCGTGAGAAGGGCTTGTCTCCAAACAAAGATCTATTATCTTATCTGGATAATGTATTTCCTTACCTATCCAATCAAACCCAGAAATCATTTTCATAACACCATTAATAATTTCTCTGTTGTCTTTTTGTGTTCCAAAATAATATGTACCATCTTTATTTACTAAATTATCTGAAAATTTATTGAGTGTTTCAGTAGCTTCATTTTTCTTTTTTTTGTCATCTAATAAAGATGTAAATAAACACAAGCCAGCAAACTGGGCACCGGCCGACCAAGGTTTATTCCAATTCAGAAAAGTTAAAAAATTTTGTAAATCTTCTTTAGATTGAGGGAATTGAAAATAAGGTTTATGATTATAAAAATCAACCTGATGTAATGTAGATAATGCTTGCTTACTTTCTGCACGTACTGCTTTTTTTAGCCTTTCTTGATGACTCTCAAAGTTGTATTTATTAAATATATTTAATGTTGATTTAATAATTCTTTTTACATCTCTTTCAATGGATAACTGATTATATCCCTTTAGTAACTCCTCATCGATATATGAGTTTTTTGGAAAAGCTTCTTTTGATATTTGGAATGATTGAATAAAATTTTTCCATTCTTCTTTTTGTTCTAAACTTAACTTATCCCAGTTTCCCGTTATAAAAAATGATTTCAGAGCCAAACAACTATAGCCAAGCTCTAACTTGTTTCCGGCCCTGGTTCCTCCTTTTGATACAGGAAAAATTTGATAGATATTATTATTTTTTTTAAGAGAATGAAAGAAATTTAAAATTTCCTCGTCAAGATTTTGATACCATTTTTTTGACATATCTTTTATCCGTTAATGAAAGAATTCTTATATAACCCAACAAGCCTATATTCACTTAACTCAATTAATTGAAAGTTATTTTCTGTTAATAACTGATTCACCTTTACAAGAGTAGTGTTTCCTTTTTTTCCTCTTTCAGCACCAAAGTCAACACTGATGTACTCTGTATTTTCTAAACATCCAATTGATCCTTCCAAAACTTCTGGTTCATATCCTTCTGCATCAATTTTTAACAACTTTATCTTTTTATCAAACTTAAAACTGTCTAGCCTTTTAGTTTCAACTACCTCAAAATTGTCGCTTCCAAAATCGATAAAAGAAGAATTTCCTCCCTCTGAATCAAAATAAAAATTTTTATTATTATTTTTATTTGAAAGACCTAAGTTAAAATGTTTATTTTCTGTCATGTTTGTATTAAGCACAAGACATGTAAAAGCTTCTTTGTCTGGTTCAAACCCTACATAGTCAATTTCAATTCCTCTTTTTTTAATTGAAAGAAAGAGCTCTCCAGTGTTTGCACCACAATCTAAAACTAAGTCGTCATTTTTTAAATTAACACTATTGATACAGTAAGTATTAAAAATTTTTTCAAGCTGTATTTCATAATTATTTACAACTCTTAATATCCTTTTATTTGGATAATAAATTTTTTGAAAATTTTTATTTTCTTTAATGTACTTGCCATCATAAAAATTAATTTTTCCATCTTTTTTATAAATTAAATTTAGTAATTTACAAAACAATTTATTGTTTGTTTTGTTAACTATTAAAGACAGTATTTTTCCTTTCAGGATAAAAAAAAGTTTTGATATTGCTCCCATATTTTTAACATTTACACCTCTAAACATAAATGGCGGTAGGTTTACTAAGTACGGAAGATTGTTGTCCATCTTAAAAAATTATAGTGAAGCAATTATCTTTTGTTTTTAAGATTTAAATTAGAAAAAATAATTATTTCTTCTGCGATATTTATTAATCTCATATAATTAATACAGTGAAGTTTGTATACGCAATTGATGAAAACTACAACAAACAAGCATATATTTCAATTTCTAGTTTATTAGAGAAAATCTCTACACAATGCTCGATATTGATTATTCATAAAAATCCTGAAACTTTTAACATCTACTTAAACCAGCTAGAAGAAAATAGTTATTTAGATGATATAAAAGTATTAAAATTTGAAAACAAAGGATTAGATTTTCCTCACCTAGATGGTTCTCATGTGTCAGAAGCAACATACTACAGACTATTTATTGATCAATATTTATCAGAAGATGAAAACTATTACGTGTATCTAGATGCTGATGTTGTTTGTATAAATGACCCAATTAAACAAATTAATCTTTTAATAGACGAAATGAAACAACAAAAAATTCCAATAGCTGCAAGAACCGAGGATGTTTTAATCAATAGCAATACTTATCAAAATTTAACAAAATTTGAAAAACTTAAGATGAAAGGTACTAAATATTTCAATGCTGGAGTGATGATAATAGATAATAGCCATTTTATAAAAAATAATACTTATGAAGACCTCAGAGAACATTTGATAAATAACATAGAAAATATAGAATTCTGGGATCAAGATGTTTTAAATTCTTATTTTGATGGTAACTATGTAGAACTAATGGAACAATTAAATTTTAAAATGCTTCTAACTTCAGTAAGTTATCCTAATAGTCATATAGATGCAAATGTTATATTTTTACACTATCAAGGTAGCTGGAAGCCCTGGTCAATAAGAGGTGCTTTGAATTCAAATTCTGATTTTTATCAAAAATATTATTATAAGCTTGGTTTAGGTGACTACCATTTAATAAATACATGGAAAGTAAATGGATTAATTTATTTATTTAATGGATTGTTTACATTGAAGATATTAAAGCTGGACAGGCCATTTAGTTTTATTATTTCTGGAATTAAAAGTCTTTTTGAAAATAATCTATTAAATAAATGAAATATTATTGTGATTTTTAGTATTGTAAAAGGCTGAGGTAGTTTTGAAAGTAATAGTTTTTGGAAGTAATGGACTAGTAGGATCATCGATATGTAAACACTTTTCTAAAGACAAAAATTTTAATTTATATGCATCGACTAGAAAAGATACTGACCTCTTTTCATTAGATCAGACAAAAGCAACAATAAATAAATTTGGTCCTGAAGTGATAATAAATGCTGCTGCGAAAGTGGGAGGTATAGTTGCAAACAATACACTGAGAACTGAATTTATATTAGAAAATCTTAAAATTAACATCAACGTTTTAGAATCTTGTATTGATAGTCCAAATATTAAAATTATTAATCTTGGTAGTAGTTGTATATATCCCCTTAATGCAGAAAATCCAATTAATGAAGAATCATTTATGACTGGCTCCTTAGAACCAACAAATTCACCATATTCAATGGCAAAATTGTCAGCAATAGAATTAGGAAAGTCCATGAGTACTCAGCATGGTCATAAAATAGTAAATTTAATGCCAACAAATCTATATGGGCCTAATGATAACTTTCATCCCGAACACAGCCATGTTATTCCAGGTATGATTCAAAGAATGCATTTAGCAAAAGAGCAGAATGAAAAAGAATTTATTATTTGGGGTTCAGGGAAGCCTTTAAGAGAGTTTCTTTTTGTTGATGACTTAGCTGAAGCAATAAAATTTATAATTGAAGAAGATATAAATTTAGATTTAATAAATATTGGAAGTGGCGAAGAGGTTTCAATTAAGGATCTTGCTGAAAAAATTAAGGAGATAGTAAGTTTTGATGGTGAGTTAAGTTTTGATAAGAATAAGCCAGACGGTAATCCGAGAAAACTTCTTGATTCAAGCCTTATCAACAATCTTGGATGGAAATCCAAAGTTAACCTAGACGAAGGTTTAGCTAAAACTTACGATTGGTATCTTACAAATAAAGATAATAATTAAACTTAGGTGACTGGATGTTCCCAGGTAGGCTCTAATAAATTATTCTTTATTAAAACCTCTTCTCTTTTTGCTAGCTCAAGGTCACTTTCAACCATAATTTTTACTAAATCAGTAAATGGAGTCTTTGGTTTCCATCCTAAAGCTTTTTCAGCTTTTTTATAATCTCCTAACAAATACTCAACTTCATTAGGTCTGAAATATTTTTCAGAAGTAATTACATAATCTTCCCAATTTAAACCTGCTTCTTTAAAAGCTAACTCTGCAAATTCACTAACTTTATGTGTTTCCCCTGTTGCAAGAACCCAATCATCTGGTGTCTCATGCTGCATCATCTTCCACATACCTTCAACATAATCACCTGCAAATCCCCAATCTCTTGATGCATCTAAATTTCCTAATGTTAATTTAGATTGAAGGCCTAAAACTATCCTTCCTACAGCTCGGGTTATTTTTCTTGTTACAAATGTTTCTCCTCTATGTGAAGATTCATGATTAAATAAAATTCCATTTACTCCAAAAATATCATAAGACTCTCTATAAATTTTTGTTATATTATGTGCAAATACTTTTGATGCTGCGTAAGGGCTTTTTGGATCAAAAAGAGATTCTTCATTTAGCTTCTCTTTAGTTGCACCACCATACATTTCAGATGAAGATGCTTGGTAGTACTTAATTTTTTTATCTGAATTTCTTACAGCCTCCAATAATGATAGCGACCCCAGTGTTCCAGTTTGAGAAGTATAAATAGGATTTTTAAATGATACAGAAACATGTGACTGTGCAGCTAGATTATATATTTCATCAGGTTGTAGATTGTTAATCAATGAGTTTAGAGAAGATGAGTCAAGTAAATCAGAATAGTAAAGATTAAATCTATCAGTATCTTTATATTTAGCAATAAATTCGTCTATTCTATTGGTATTTATTGATGAAGATCTTCTTATTGTGCCAAAAATTTGATAATCTTTCTCGAGTAGTAACTTTGATAGGTAGTAACCGTCTTGCCCAGTTATTCCAGTAATAAATGCCTTTTTCATGATTTTATTATAAATTCATATTACTAGTAGTGGTTGAGTTATTCTTTTCATGAACTAATAAATAACCAAGTGTAAAAAAGAAAATTATTGGAAATTGTACCCCTTCCATTGCTATATCTAAAGAAGCTGTGATCATCACGGGAATAATAAAACCAATCAACTTGTAGTTTCCATTATTTACTCTCCATTTCTTAAACATTGAAAAGTATAGATAAGCAAAAGCTATAAAATGCAAGATCCCTCCCCTTGCAAGTATGTTTATTACATAGCTATGTACATTTTCATTTAACCCATCTCTTCCTAATCTTCCTGGAGCGGTTGGATCTGTCATTTGTGGTAATATTTCTCTATACCCATATCCAGAAAAAACCTTCCCTTCTTCAAACAAATCAAAAGTAATGTCTTGCCATATATCTAATCTCCAATTTGTAGTTGGGTCTTTAGATTCAATTCTTCCATAATGAATATAAAAAGATAAAAATATTTTTCTAGATTCATCTTTTAATGCTAAATCAGAAACACTATTTGATAGAGAAGAACCAAAACCAGGCTCTAAAACAAGTTGTATGGTTTCTTCATAAGACAAAGATTTTGTTTCTTCATTTATATACAGATAATCAATATAAAAAAGTGATGAGATAAATGTAAAAAAAGTAAAGACAAGTATGCCAAAAGATTTAATATAATCTTTTTTAAATAAATCTTTTTCATAAAATAATTCGAAAATAAAAAACAATAATAAACCTATAAATGAGCCTCTACTCATAAATAACAACAATGGAGAAAATAAAGCTGTAGTAAAACAGAGATAAATTAATCTATAGTAATTATTTTTTATTAGTGTTTTGCAGAATTGATTTACACAAATAACAGTAATCATAAGATCTGAAGCCTTTAGGAATTGAAATTTATCAGAATTGCTTTTGAAAAAATTGATTACTACATCTGGATAGTGCCCAGTGGAAAATAAATATATAAAGAAAGGAATTATTAAAGTTGGTAGAAAATATTTAACTTTAATTTCTAAAATGTCAAATAATAAAATTGACAAAAACAAAATAGAAAATGTCCAGATATATGAGCTTGTTTTATATGTATATGGTTTAAAGAAGCTTGAATTTGATAATATAGACAATATAACAAAAACTAAAATTATAAACCTATAAACAGGAATAAATTTTTCGCCTAAATATTCTTTTGTTATTTTATTTATATACGGAAAAAAACTGGTAAGACTAATTAAAAAGGTAGCAGCAATTAATAATTGTCCTAGCAAAATACCTTTATAACTAATTCCAACAAATGGTCTAGCAAAAAGCATTAAGCAGGATAAAAAACCAGCTGAAATCAATGATAAAATTAAAACATATTCTTTCTTTAATTTAATAGAATTACTCAATCTCGTTCACCATGCTTATAATCGTTATTTACTTTAATTTAATTGCTTTCTTCAAAGAATATATTTTTTTTCCAAATTTATTTTTTCCAAATTTATTTTTTCCTAATTTATTTTCTCTTTTATTAATTATTTCAAATTTATTTTCATATAAGTCAATAAATAAGCTTTCATATTCTTTACACATTATCTCTGAATTGTGTGGATAAGAAGACATTTTTTTTGAATAATAAGAGTACTCTGACATAATCTCACCTAATATATTTTCAAAATTATCATTGTTAAACTTTAAACCAAATCCTTCACAATATTCTGGGGTTCCCCCGCTGTCTATATATAATATTGGCATACCGCATTGAGCAGCTTCGATATGATGATTGCCTGATGGCTCATTTAACGAACCGGTTAAATAAACGTGGTTTTTCTTTATTTCGTTTGCCAATTTTTTACCCGAAATTGGTAAAATATGATTTGAGTTTTTAAACTTAAACTTATTTGGCAAATTTCCAATATATGTAAATTGAATTTTTTGATCCCAATCATCATTATCAAGTAAAAGATCCAGTTTTTGATATATGTCGAAACCTTTATTCCAATTTCCACCCCAGTGATGAGTAACAATTTTTAAAGGTACTTTTTTATTCCATATTTCTAAACCTTTACTATTGAATATTTCTCTATCAGCACCAGCTAAAATTACTGAGATATTTTGATTGCTTAAACCTTGTTGGATATATAGAGTTTTTAACCATTGACTAACAAAAACAGAATGATCCGCTACTTTATTAGCACTGATTAAGTATTGATTTATGTAATTTGTATTCTTTCTTTCATCGCACTCATTCAATCTATGGACAACTATTGTGTCTGACTTTATATATTGAAGATAATCTTTTACATCGAAATGGGTAAACGCAGATGATTCAGATGTTCTTCTTGGTTCTGTTATTAATATTATATCTATATCATCATCTTCTAAATCACTTACGACCTTATGCCCTTTTTCTATAAGATAATTTTTTAAATTTATAGCAAATAAATTACCCCCACCCCAAGGTCCTTCTTTTATATTTGTTCCAATACTAATTTTCATCATCAAAAAATTTATCGTTAAATTCTTTAAATCCATCAGGTATTAAATAATTTTGAACATTTTCATATGCTATATCAATATTTGGTTTTGCTTTAATAAAATTATCCATGCTAAAAATTGATTCAGAGGATAAAATGTTTGAGGCTATCCCAACATCTGTCGAGATAATTGGTGTTCTTGTTAATGCGCATTCAGGGATTGATTGAGGACCTCCCTCTACTCTTGAAGCTACAATATATAAATCTAATATATTATATAAATCATTTAGTTGAGTGAAACTTGTCATTTCAAAGTAAGTATAATTTATATTCAGATTTTTTAAATTATTGATTACAAACTGTCTTCTTTTGCCAGAAAGGATTATGTGTAAATTTTCTTTATTTTCTTTGAAATGGTTAATTATTTTTATAAATCTATCTGGTCCTTTAGATAACTTTGGACTAATCAGGTCACTGCCTTCAGTGTCTCTTTGAAAAGATCCTATATAATAACTTTCGCTATCAAGTCCGTACTTTTCTCTTAGTTGAAATTTATCTTTTATTTCAAACCATAGACTTGGGTTGACCCAGAAAGGTATTTGAATAATTTCTTTTTTTGTTAATTCTTTTAACTTAAATAATGTTTTTTTTGTTGTTATATGATATTTATCTACATATTTATCTCTGGTCATAAAATCTTTTTCTTCGTTTGAATCAAACTTTTCTTCATCGATATGGTGGATCGTGCATATAACTTTCTTTTTCTTTAGATGTCTTTTTGGAATCTTTTTCCACATCCATGGAGATAATATCCATATATAGTCAGCATTTCTTAAGTTAGTAAAATTATATCCCTCAGAATTGTACTCTTCCCATTCACTTTTAAACCTGTCAGCAATCCAGTCTTCGTTTGCAGAGTTTATAAAAATATTCCTCAAATTTTCAAACTTTCTTTAAGGCTCAATATTTTTCTTCACACATTCTGCATAATATCTTTGTTCTTTCTTGAATTTAGATGAAATATTACCTTCCATATTTAAATGGTACAGAGGTCTATTAAGTATTGAAACTTTATATTTCTTATTAATCAAATCAGTCATTAACTTATAATCTTGGGCATATTTAAATTTTTCATCATAACAACCTAGTTCAAAAAATGTAGATTTCTCAATTAAGAGAGTTCCGTGGATAAATGGGTTCTTAAACTTTATTGAGATTCTATTTGGAATAAAAGTAGAAAATCCAGGAATTAGTTTTTCTGTATTCATTATTTTTGCTCTTGTTGTGCAAGCATTTAAACTTTTTTTGTTCAAATAGCTAAACTGTTCTTCAAATCTTGTTTTATAACTAAAATCATCAGCATCTTGGCGAGCAATTAGAGGCCCTTCTACTTCTTTGGCTAAAATATTTAAAGATTTTGTTAAACCTATATTTTGTGGATTTTTAAAACTTTTTATTCTTGTAAATTTTGATGCGTAGTTTTCTATTATTTTATATGATCTGTCAGCTGAACCATCATCAATTAAATATATTTTTATATTTTTATATGTCTGTTGAAGTAGGCTCTCAATTGATTCTTCAATTGTTGATTCAGAGTTATATACACTCATAATCACTGATATCAAGGGTCTATTATTATTCATTTAATATTCTTTGAAACTTACTTACTAAAGCATCCTCACTTAAATATTTTGAAATATATTCTTTGTTTTCTTCTCCTGTTTTTATCATTAACTCTTGATTTAAGATTAATTGTAATTTTTTCTCTAAAGAATGATAGTTAAATTGATCAAATGATAGCTTATAATTTTTTGGAAAGAATTCTTCTATTCCTCCCGATTTTGGAAATATAGATGGGATCCCAACAGATGAAGCTTCACATAAAAGAGTTGGTTGTCCTTCATAAAGCTTTGTAGCTGTTACAACTGCAACTGACTCAGCAATATGCTTAAGTGCTTCACTATTGTCAATTTCTCCGATGTAAAGAATTCTTGGATCATCATATTTATCTTTTAAATACTTTAGCATTGGCCCACTCCCAATTAATTTAAGCTTTATACTTTGAAGGTTTGTTTTCAAAAAAGATTTAATTAATTCTTCAACTCCTTTTTCTTCTGAAATTCTTCCTGCATATACGATAAATTTTTCATTCGTATTATTAATTTTTAAATCCTTCATAGGTAAAAAATTTGAAAAAATTTTAATTTTTTCAAAAGGGATATTTAAATCTATTAGATATTTTTTATGAAAATCAGTAAGTACTAACAATTTAATATCAGTATCTTTTAATATTTTAAAATATTTTTTTCCATAATGGTTCACTAATAAAGACCTCAAAAAAGAAAAGTTGAAATATTTATTAAAAATTCCAACTGAGTCTGAATTTAATCCACAAGCTTTACATATTTTATCATTTAAAAAGTGATTTTTAGAAAAGAAAGATTTTGTACAATCATATCTAAAATTATGAATTTTTAAAAAAGTTTTTATTTTGTATCGATTGACAATTTTAAAAATACCTAAAGATCCTTTAAACCATGTATTGTGTATATAAATATAATCAGGATCGAAACTATCAATTTCATTTATTATTTTACGATCACTTTTTATGTTGCGATTAAGTATAAAGGCAATTGCCTGAGTAAAGTAATTCTCTATTTCATTTGAAAAATAAATAGTTTTTACATTAAAGTGTTTTTTAAATAATTCAACTTCATTTTCAACAGCAACATCTTCTCCTCCTCTATCTCTATATTTGGTATGTATGATTAGTAATTTTTGCATAAGTATATTTATATTTAAAGTAAACCACAGTTAATACTAGATTAATGATAACGAATGCATATAGTTGTTTTTTTTACTTTTGATATTTCTTTAAAAAATTGGCATGAATTAGGCATCTTAAATCGTGAAGTTCTTCTTTATAAAAAATTAACAGAAAAAGAACATAAAGTAACATTTATTACATTTGGTAATGCTGAAGATTCAAATATATTAAATAATTCTAAAATAAAAGTTATTCCTGTTTATAAATATGTAAAGTATTCAAAAAATAAATTTATAAGATATTTTAAGTCTTTTTTAATTCCTATCTATTTATCTAATAAAATCGATAATGTAGATTTAATAAAAACGAATCAACTTATGGGTGCATGGGTTGCAATAGTTATGAAAATAATAAAAAGAAAACCACTCTATGTAAGAACTGGTTATGATGCTTATCAATTTTCTATTTTAAATAAAAAAAGTTTGATAAAAAGACTTTTCTATTTTCTTTTGACTTATTTTGCTATCTTTTCTTCAAATATTTATTCAGTGACATCAAAAAAAGATCGAGATTTTATATATAAGAAATATCCTTTAATAAATAAAAATAAGATAGTTGTTAATCCAAATTGGGTCGATGTTAAGCCAGAAATTAAAAAGTTAAGTGATCGTCATGAAGATAAAATTTTAACTGTGGGCAGATTAGAGCCACAAAAAAATTATAAATATTTAGTAAATGAATTTAAAAATTCTAATTTGGTTTTGGATATTGTTGGAGAAGGAAGCCTTTACAAAGAACTAAAGAAAACAGCTAACGAAGAAGATCTAAATATTGTTTTTCACAGCAACATTGAGCACTCTGTGCTTTTAGAAATGTACCAAGATTATAAAATATTCGTCCTTGCTTCAACTTTTGAAGGAAACCCTAAAGCATTACTAGAAGCCATGGGGAGAGGTTGTGTTATTGTAGCAAGTGATATTGAAAGCAATGCAGAGATTATTAAAAATAAATACAATGGAATCTTGTTTGATTCAAAAAAAATAGACCTAAATACTGAATTAAATAATCTTTTACTCAACGAAAAATTATTAAATGAAATATCACAAAATGGGCATAAATATATTCAAGATAATAATTCTCTTGAAATCGCGATTGAAAATGAAAGTAAAATATTAGACAGATTTGACTTTTCTTAAGTCTCCTTCAAAATAAATTTTTAAATGTCTATCAATTGATTCAAAATCTTCTGGATTATGTGTTGAATTAATTATTGTAATTTCTTGCTTTTTTAATATATCAAAAATAAAGTTTTTTGTTTTTATATCAAGATTTGAAGTTGATTCATCTAATAGTAAAACTTCTACTTTAGAAAGTAATGCTCTCATAAAAGAAATTTTTTGCATTTGACCAGATGATAGAGATTTATTATTTACTTTTTTATTTAAATCTATATCTACTTCATTGAAAAGATTGAACTCGTCTATCAACCGATATAATTCATCTTCGTTAATTTCATATATATTTCCATATAATAAGTTCTCTTTTAATGTACCTTCAAAAATCATTGGAGTAACTCCTATATAGCCATACTTATCACTAGAAGTTATGACTTTTCCTTCGCTTGGGTATAGAACACCAGCTAGTAAACCAAGTAATGTACTTTTCCCAGAACCATTTGGACCGGTTATAAGGGTGTGTGTGCCTCTTTGGAATTCAATATTTAAATCTTCAAATAATATATCTTCAGAATTGAAATAATTAAACTTAACATTTTCTAAAGTAATAATACTTTTACTCTTTTCATCTAGTTCGGTAATATAAGAACCGCTTCTAGCTTTGTCTTTATTAGAGTCAAGATCATATAATTTTTCTATGTGTACTTTAGAATTAATTAATCTAGTCAACATTGTGTTAAAAGTACCTAATGTTTGAAATAACCTAAGAACTATACCTATAAATTCTAATGTAAGATATTTTGCAAAATTAAAAAAAACAATCAAGATAGCAATTATAAATACTGTGAAAAAGTTTGGAATCATTGAATTTAAAATTGCATACATTCCGCTCTTTAGTCCTATAGAATTAATTTCTTTTATTTTTTCCCTAGTTTGTTCTATTTCATCAGTAGTTTTCTGCAAAATTTTTATTAAGTACATATTGTCAATTAACTTACTTATATTAAAGTTGAACTCTCTATTCTTGATCCAAGATAAATGTGCAAATTTTCTATTTAGCTTTAATAAATACCTCGTTGGGAGATAGAGAACCAAAGCACCTACTCCAAAAGTTAAGACTGATTGGCTATCAGTAAAAAGAAGATACGAAGCGTAGACGACTATTTGTAAAAAACTATTAACAGTAGCTGCTAATCCACCATAAAAATAAGAAATATGACCAGTAACTTCATTTATATAGTAGTAAGCGTCAGCAATTGAATAATTATTCTTTTCAAACATCTCTTTAATAAGGTGTATTTTTACTTTTTCCTGAACTTCAATCTCTAAAGTTGTAAGGTTATATTTATCCACAAAAATTAAAATAAACCTTATAAGAATAACAACTGGGAGCCAGTATAAATTAGATTTTATGTACTCAACAACAAAATTTGATTCTGCAGTTGAAGAATCAATAATTGATGCAAAAACTAAAATAATTAAAATATCTGAAAACACAATAAGGTTTGCCAGCCCTACAGATAAGGTAAGACGAATTTTTTTTCTATTAACTTGAGTTAGTTTAGAAACATAAAGAATGTCTTTAGCAAGATTTTTATATTTAGTTAACATTTAAAATAATCCTAATCCTCTAAAAATACTCTAGACATCTTTTTTAATTTATATAATTTTTTACTCTATTTACCCTGTATATAAATTTACTTAATTTTGAATTCTTTAATAATCGTTTATTAAATTCTCTTTCAATTAAATAATTGTCTAGAATAATTTCTTCAGGATGTTTAATAGGAAAATCAATTTCAAATTTTTTATTCCTTGTTACAGATAAATACTTGTGCCTTTGATGGGTGTGTGTTGCTCCCGGGTGTCCAAAACCTAAATTTTTTATCAAATTTACTTTTGGAGATATCGTTATAAGTTTATTTATTCTTGTTGAGTAGGTCCAAGGAAATTCCCAGGAGTTAACTATATTTTTATGAGCATTTTCATAAATATTATAAAAATATTTAAATTCTTCTTCTGAGAAAAATATATTTTTAAATTCATCGGTTTTTTTATAAGCATCCCAATTATCAAAATCTTTATTATTATATTTTAACCACCTATCGCCCCAAGTAGCCCATCCCCAAAGTTCAGAGTAAACACTGAAGTAATAACTTGTATCGAGGTTGACTTTTGATAAATAATTGTATCCATTAATTTGTGAAATTTGAGTATTATCCGCATACTTTTCTAAAAGTAAATCACAATATCTAAAAAAACTTGTACTAGGCAAGGTATCATCTTCTAAAATTATTGCGCATTCTTCGTTTGAAAAAACTAACTGTAGTCCAGAGTTAAATATATTTTTAAGTCCTTGATTTTCTTCATGGTAAATTCTTTCAATATTACAATCCCAATTTATATCTTGAAAAACTTTTTTAGTTTTATCACACAGTTCTTTTTCTATATTATTTTTAGGACCATCAACAATTAAATAGAGTTGTTTTGGTTTAACTTTTGCTATTTGATTGAATACCTTCTTGGTAGTGTCAGGCTTATTGTAGGCAAATAAAACAACTGGGTTTTTTACAGAGTATTCAATAATAAGAATATGATATATATCTAATAAATTTATTTCATAACTGAAAAATTAAATTAGATCATTCAGTGTAGTAAATTTTGCGTTTTTAAAAGTTTTTTGATTTTGTTCTTTTATGGAATCAAAAAAATTCCATGCTAGAACTATCACTAAATCAGGATTATATTCTTCACCAAATTTTTTGTCTACAATTTGTATTTTTGTATTAGGTATAAATTTATTTATTTTTAATGAATTATCTTCAATGGTGTACTCAACTAAATCATTGTTTATTCCATAATAATTTAATAATGTTGTCGCTTTAGCGGGAGCACCATAAAATAATATCTTTTTCCCTGATTCTTTTTCCTTCTTTATTTTTTCATAAATTTTAGTTTTTTGATCATGTAGTTTTTTTGAAAAATCATAAAATGTATTGATACTTTCCAAACCTAGTGATTTTTCATATTCAACTTGCTCTAAAACTGAATCACTTATTTCTTTACTACGTGAGACATAGACTCTTAAAGAACCACCATGAGTATCAACTTTTTCAAAATCATTAACATTCAAAGACAACTTTTTAAAAAATTTTATAAGATTCGTTACACTCCAATAATTTACGTGTTCGTGGTAAACATTATCAAAAAGCATCTCATCTATCATTGCCCCAAGTGATTGAACTTCAATAATAAACACACCATCATCTTTTAATAATTCAAAAGAACTCTCTGCAATATCTTTCAAATAATCTGAATGAGCAAAAACATTAAAAGCAGTAACTATGTCTGCTTTTCCTTCTTCTTTAATAATTAATTCAACTATTTCTTTATCGAAATAAGAATTTAGTGTTTTAAGATTTTCACTATTAGCTTTTTCGGAAAGATTTTGTGCTGGTTCGACACCTATTGACCTAATGCCGTTTTCAATTAAAGGCTTTAAAAAAACACCGTCATTACTTCCTATATCTACAACTAATGAGGAATCATTTAAATCATATTTATTAATAACGTTCTTGGCAATCTCTTCAAAATGGCTTACAAATAATTTACTTGTTGAGGAAGTGTATAAATATTCATCAAATAATAAATTTGGACTGACGACTGTATTTAACTGTATGTTGCAGCAGTCATTACAAAAATTTAGTTCAAGTGGGTAGCTTTTTGCAATCTCGTCTAAAGAATCTAATAAATTGTTTGCTAATGGGCTTAAGCCAAAAGAATGAGCTAAAGCAAGATTTCCAGAGCCACATAATCTACAAAAGCTTTTAAAGGTATCCAAGTAAATATCTGACAATTGATTATCTACAAGCTTTAAAGGGAATGTGTGTGTTTCTCCATAGTTTTCATGTGCTCTTTCACCATCAACTAGATTTAAAAAAATAGAATCCTCTAAAAAAATCATTGTATGAGCAATATTCTTCTTTATGATAGATATATCTCCTGCTTTAACTAATCTTGTTTCAATATTTGAGTTTTCGTAATTTAAGTTTTTAGTGACGCTTAAATATTTTCCACTTATAAGTATGCAGGATTGTATTTGTTCGGGATGATAATGATTACCTCTTACAGAACCTTTAACTGAGTCTATTAAGCCAACATGATTGATTTTATTATCCAAATAATAGTTTAATATTTCACCTCGATCATCAATGTATGGATCTTTACCAACATCTATGTCTTCATTTTTATTCATGGTATTTGAATATTCTAATTGCTCCAAGCATTTATCATTTGCTCAATAGATTTATCTAGAAATGTCTTGAATTCAAATCCTGTATTCAATAATTTTTTATTAGATAATGTATATCCTAAATTTGGTATCTCTTCGTCAGAAACCTTTATTGTTAAGTCTGGAGATTTACTTTTACATACATCTGCTACTTCCTTAACGGAATAATTTTCAGATGCACAATGAAATAATTGTTTATTAATATTTTTATTTTCTGCACAGAATTTCATACATCTAGCTACATCAAAGACTGAAACTAGGCTTTTTAATTGAACTCCTCTTCCATGAAGTGTTATTCCCAAATTCTGTGAAGCTAGTTTAGAAAATAAATTTGGCATTATGTTCAGCCTTGTTGCATCATTTGATAATCCATGGACTGACCCCAGTCTTAAAATTACATAATTTAAATTTGATTTTTTTATATCAAGTTCGTTTTCTACTTTTACATTTGAATACATTAATTTAGATTTAACAGCATCTTCTTCATTTAAATCTTCTTTAACGTCAGAGAGTCCTTCAAAAACAACGTGTGTTGATGGAAATATAATTTTTGCTTTTTTATTAGCAAGTTCAAGAATATTCTTAGTGCCTTCTACTCCTACTTTATATATAAGTTTATTTTGTTCTTCCGATGAACTGCCTTTAGTACGGGGAACATCTGTGATGCCAGCAAGATGGTAAATTATATCTGCATCATATATAAGGCTACCTAATTTTTCTTTATCTAGTATGTCGATGTTAAAATATTTAATTCCAGTTTTTTTTAAATTTTCAACTCTTTCTGAAAAAAAATTGTTATCAATTACTAAAATTTCTTGATCGGATGTTTCTCTGTAAAGCTTTGATAATTCAGTTCCTATATATCCTAATCCACCGGTAATAACTATTTTCGTCATTTGAGGTTTAATTATAACTCAGGCTTTTGATTCACGAAAAAGAAAAAAGAAATTAACTGTATATACTTTGTTTATTCGAATGAAAAAAATACTTAAAAAATTTAAAAGAATATACAGAACTCAGAAAATAATTCGATATTTTCTTTTCTTTATTTTCTTAAATAATTCAAAAAAATTAGTTGATATACATTTTAAATTTATGGCTATTCAAGGTTTCCAAAATCAAGAACTGTTTGAACGTTCAATTGGATATTTCAATAATAAGCCTATAAATATTTTTGAAACTGGATCTTCAGCTAAGTGGGGAACAAATAGTTCAATCTTATTTGACTCATATATAAAAAAATTTGGTGGTAGTTTCATAACTGTTGATCTAAGAGGTGAGGCCAATAATTATCTAAAGAAAAGATTTAGTAAAAACTCTCTTAGTTTTGTCGATGACAGCATAAATTTTATTAGATCATTTGAAAATGACTTTTTTAAAAAATTAGATTTAGTTTATCTCGATAGTTACGACTTAGATATAAATAACCCTGATCCATCAATGAACCATTGTCTTGAAGAATTTTTATTATTAGATAAAAAGATAAAAATTAATTCTTTAGTTGTAATTGATGATACTCCTAATGAAGAAGCATTTAATAGATATATGAAACAACATTTACGAAATAATATTGATAATCTTGATTTTATTCCAGGTAAAGGAAGTACTGTCCTTCAAAATAGTGTTATGGAAAAATATGAAATCTTATATCAATTTTATGGAGTTATATTGAAAAAAGTAAAATAACACTTTAATACTTTTTTAAATTCTAATAAAATGAGGAGCTGTTCCTATGTTCATTCATTTAGTAGTTTAAGCCAATTTAGTACTTTTTCCTCGGTATTTATTTTATCTTCTTTATTTGAATCTATATATTTTTGTAGGAGTCCAATTCTTGGATCAGGTTTTCCAGGTATTATTTTCTTCAAAAAAGGATTCTCAGATTCTATTTTTAATTTTGATTCTTCATATATTTGAAAAGAACTTTCTTCTGAAAATGAAATTTCAACCTTTAGTGAATTGAGATTCTCGTCACTTAATGAAATTGAAAAAGAGTGTTCTTTTGATTGAACATGTTCTACTTTTAAATCTGACTTATAAAACATTTTAATGAAATGTATTGCATAGTAATTTAAAAAGCCACCTCCTTTGTTTTTATCCATTTTCCAAGAAGATTTTTCATTTATATTTTCATTTATTTTCCAAAATATAAGAATTTTTTGATTACTTCCACTTAAAATTTTCTCAATAATCTTGTTATACCAACTCAGATAAGACAAACTATAAAATACTGAGATACTCTGATTGTTCTCCTTAAGTTTGTTTATACATTTTTCAAATTCATTTAAATTATGAGATAAAGGTTTTTCTAAATATAAATGTTCGAAGTTATTAGAGTCTTTACTTTGTAGAAAATTATATTGACTTTCAGGATTTTTCACAAAACACAATAAATTTACTTCATCATAAATTTCGTCTTCAGATGTTAAAAAGTTTATATTTTTATAATATTTTTTTAAATCCTCTCTGCTTTCTATAAATTTCTGATATTTAGATAGTGTAAAAATATTAAAATCTAAATTTGCAAATGCTGGTAAATAACCATAAAGCCCAAAGCCACCACCTAAAATTCCAACTTTTTGATTCACTTTATTTCAACTACTTTTTTAAATTCTGGTAGTGGAGTCCAGATAGTCCCTTTGTAATTTGTTTTTTCAAGATAATAAATAATTTCATCTAAGATATGCCAAGACCAAATTATTAAGTTTTGACCTTCTAAATTTTCATCTTTATCAATATAAATTTCTGTACCCGGAACAAAGTTCCCAACTTTGGGAGAATGATTTTGTTCAAATATCTTTGGCATAAAGTTTTTTGAAAGATTTAATGAATTAATTAACATTACCCCCCTGCCAGGCAATGATTTTCCATTAAATGACTCTCCTGTAACTATTAATTTATTAATTTTTTCTGAAGCATTTTCTTTCCACTTTTCAAAAAAAGTTTGCATTGATACAAAATCTTCTATATTAAATTCATCTTTTTGTAATTTTTTAAAATCCTTACTTGCATTTCTTGACAAAATTACCCTTATATTCCCTGCGTATCTTTTTGGAAACATAATATCTAATATTTTTACGTCTAATCTATTTGCAATAAATTTAAATGAATTAACACTGTATGTTCTAGGGTGCTCATGATAAAAGGTATCAAATTGATTCTTATCTAGTATTGCCCCTAAGTAATGATTCTCAATAATTATAACTGTATCATCATCTATCAACTCTTTAAGATTTAGTAATAAATCATTTAAATCTTCAATATGAGCAAAAACATTTGTAAACGTTATTAAATTAATTTTTTTAAATTTTCTTTTAATTTTTTCAATAACTGAACTATCAAAATAATCTTTAATTTTTAAATCTAAATTTTTTGCTTCATCTATTGCATCTGTAGGATCTACACCAATAGTTTTTACATTGTATTTTTTTTTGAAAATATTTAAAAGTGAACCATCGTTGCATCCAACATCTAAAACAGTCGACTCATCATTAAAATTTATAAAATTGCTAGATGAATTCACTAATTCCTCCATTCCATCTAATACATCTTTTGTTAAAGAAGCACGATAATGATAGTTTGGTTTAAATAATTCTCTTTTTGGTACTTGAAACTTTTGATGAGCTGTAAGGCATAACTCACATAAAACTATGTTTTGATGGTATCTTTGAACGTTTAAACTTTGTGATGAATCAGTTGTTAATTCATCACAAAGAGGTTGTTCTCCAAAATCTAATTCTGGTCCTTTTAATTTAGACAAACAAACTTCGCAATTATTAATTTTTTGGACTGAAGAGTTTTTTTCTTTCATAAAACTTTTATTTTAGTTAGTTGCCACTTTTAGTGGCCAGAGGCAGAATCGAACTGCCAACCCTTGTTTTTAGGTTTGGGGTAACCTTTTGACCTGAGTATATTATATCTTATTTAGTTTGAGTTTACGCTCGTTACTGACGCAAAGTATGAAGCAGTGAGCCTAGAATAAAACAGACTTCGTATGAGTGAACTTTTATTTTTGTAAATCACCAATTTGATTTTATCATTAAAATTTATTCACTGATTCTTAATTCATACTCAGTCTTTTTGTCCTTCCAAAGATTATCTAAAAATTTACAAATTTGATGTGGGTTTTCTTTAATTAGAAAATCAACCCTTTGGTTGTATGAATATTTTAATTCTCTGTTTTTCATTTGAACATATCCTTTATTATATGCAAC
>MDTB01076810.1_pt1 | contig 52165 bp, 62 predicted proteins | sample 811161 | NCBI WGS metagenome assembly MDTB01 (sample SAMN05326650, study PRJNA326480) | marine metagenome | isolation source: seawater | place: Mediterranean Sea | collected 2009
AAAAGAAAATACCAAAAGATATAATATTGCATTATCACGTGTGGTTAAATGAAAGATGCGAGTATAAAGAAGATATGACTTTTTTTAATGGACTTAAATTACTTTATAAATAATATTTATGGTATTTCAGCATGTAGTTATGATTTGTCTCCCATATATTTTCAACATAATATATTTTAACAAAATTGTGCGCGACACCGCATTATGGTAACAAACATATATTAATCTATCATAAATGATATAAACGTGTTATGTTATGTTATGTTATATTATGTTGTGTTATATACTCCTCGTATTGATGGTGGATCATTTTTATGTTGAACATGTAAATGCTCTTTGCGCGCCAGGATGCTTAGATGGTTGGCAGAGCGATGGAGTATGTGATCTGGAATGTTTTAATGCTGCGTGTAATTGGGATGGTGATGATGTGTGTTATGGCATGAGTGGTGATGATGATTTCTTGTTTCGTAATGATGATAATGATGATATATGGACTGGTGAATGTTCTTTTTCGTCGTGTCCTGGAGTCCACCAAGGACATTGTGGAGCATTTGGGCAAGAAACAGATAAATGGTGTGATATGGGTGGCACAGAGGTATGTTGTGCTGAAAATTCCGACGACTGTTGTGAAACTAATGGAGGGGCAATAGCCGGAATTGTTATAGGTATTATAGTTTTAATTGGTGTATGTTGTTATTTTTGTTGTAATTGTAATAATAATAATAATAATAATAATAATAAAGAGTACGGAGAACCCCCAAATTTTTGTTTTAAATTTTGGTGTCCTCCGTGTGCTGTTTGCAGTCATCAAGGTTGTGATGAACCCGGTGATGTATTTATGTCTGTATTATTAGGTTGGTTTTTTACGTTATGTTGTTGGGAACCTAAACGAGTAGTTGTAGATAATTCAAATAATATTAAACATGATGTTATCGAAGCTGTTGAGATCGTAGATATTGAACACTGTGAAACAACAAAGTAAAAATAATATAATATAAATATTAATATAATTTATATTATAAATATCGAATGATATAAATTTTTATTATAAATATCGAATGATATAAATTTTTATAATTAAATATTTTATTAATTTTTTTTATTTTTCCATTTTTGTTGTATTTTAATAACTGCTAATTTTGCTCTAATCCATTCACTTTCCCATATAGATACATAATTATATCCTGTTTCTTTGCATAATCTTTGTTTTTTTAATGTTTTTTCATAACATTCTCCAAATGTTGTTCTTGTAGATTTATTTATTTCTTCTTGATTATAAATCTTTGGGTTTCCATGCCAGTAATCTCCATGATATTCAAAGATACATAATTCTTCATCACTATATCCATCTGCGTAATAGCGCGAACCAGGTATTTTATATTCACCCTCATCATGATTAAGAATATGACGAATATCTGGTGTTGAAACACACATATATTTTAACCATTGAATTTGACCTTGTGAATAATTTTTCTTGAACTTGGAATTAATCCAAGGATATTCAGGAAACATAGCATTAACAAATTGCTGTGGAGAACTATTATAATAGCTGCTTAATAATCCACATCCATAATAATCGTAAATTTGTTGTTTTGTAATTTTATACCAATCTTCCATATTAGTATATCCTAAATGCTTACCTAAATCATTCGCATATTCTTTGCGATTTTTAATTTCATGCCAATGTTCCCTTGGAACAGAACTAAACTTATATGATTTCCATTCATATTTAGGAAACATTTCTTTAACAAATTGCTGTGGAGAACTATTATAATAGCTGCTTAATAATCCACAACCATAATAATCGTAAATTTGTTGTAGTGTAATTTTATACCAATCTTCCATTTTAGTATATCCTAAATGCTTACCTAAATCATTCGCAAAATCTTTGTGATTTTTAATTTCATCCCAATGCTTCTGCGGAACACAACAAAACTTATATGATTTCCATTCGTAATGAGGAAACATTGCTTTAACAAATTGCTGTGGAGAATTATTATAATAATTAACTAATAATCCACCTCCATGATAATCATTTATTTTTTCATATGTAATATCATACCAATGTTCCATATTAGTATATCCTAAATGCTTACCTAAATCATTCGCAAAATCTTTGTGATTTTTAATTTCATCCCAATGTTCCCTTGGAACTTGACTAAACTTATATGATTTCCATTCGTAATGAGGAAACATTTCTTTAACAAATTGCTGTGGAGAATTATTATAATATTCTCTTAATAATCCACCTCCATAATAATCATTAATTTTTTTTGCTGTAATTTTATACCAATCTTCTTCATTTTCATATCTAAGTTTTTCTTTTAACCATTTTGCGTATATTTTATGATTTTCTACTTTTTTCCAAGTTCCTTGTTTTACTCGCATTTTACCTCCTCTAGTTTTATAAAGAAATTCTTTAAAATTTATTGACATTATAATTACAATTTATACTTATAGAAGAGTGATTTAATTCAAATCAATTTTTTTCAAATCATTTTTTTTACATAACACCGGATACCGGAAAAAATGGATATGATAGCTTAATTTTTATGTTGTTGATCCATAGATGTACAATAAACCATGTATCTTTTAATAGTACCTTTAAACAATAATTTTAGTGGGGAAAACCAACCACATATAATCTGGGTTGCTTTTATTAAATCAGGGGTATTAATAACAATATATATAGCCTTAAAAAAATAGTCGTCGTCTTGCCAAAGATTTTTATCTTTGTTCGGTTCAGAATATGTATATTTTCTAGAGTCGACAATAAGTTCATCTAAAGTACGTGCCATATAATATATGACTATCCATATTTTTTAATTTATACGTATAATGATTGGTTTGTTGCTATATATTTCATAGTCATATCAGGAATTTCTTTAATTTTTTTCAATAATTTCATATTATTTGTAATTTCACAAACATTTTCAAATTCTGCAGCAATATTATTTATTTTTAAGAGTGCTTTAATAAATTCTCCTAAAAATATATTCTTTTCAAACTTAGCTTCATCAATAATTTTCTTGGCAGTTTTTTCATTATTAACTTGATCAGCCCAAATATAAGAATACTTAACAAAATCATATTGCATTTCATCATTATCGCATGGTTGATATAACTCATGAACAGATGAAATTAACTCGTATTCGTGAAGTAGTTCATTTGTTCTTGCGACAATAGAACATATATTACCGTATTCTTCAGGACAATTAATTTGCTTATAGTCATCTGATACCTTTAGATTAGAAAAGCAACTAAAGAACCCGATGAGTTCAGGTGTAGTTAAATCGTCAAAATATCCTTCGGCATATAAATCTCCTGTTAAAAGACAATGAATTTCATGAACATGTGACGCAATATTACCCTTTTCATTTAAACTATATTTACCTTCACTATGTGGAGTAATAAATTTTCTTTCATTTAATACACATAGTATAGTATTAACATTTGTTTCAACTTGTTTTATAGTAGCTTCCATAGATATATTAGAAGTGGTTACATCAGCTTCTAACATTTTAACTTTTTGAACTTGTTTTGTATGTTCTTGAATTTTAGGGTATGCTTTTTCAAAACTAGAAATATTATGTTTTATTTTTTGTCTTTTTTTAAATTGAGCCGCAGTATCATATTCGGTTTTCATATTAATATATTGTTCAACAATATTCAAATCAATTTCCATATCTTCTGTTACTTTATGTTCTCTCTTAACTTGACCTTCTAAACTAGAGATTTTGTGTTTAATGCCTGATATCTGTGATTGAATTTGTTGGTTTAACATGCTCTTCTCAATAAATTCGCAAAATGACATATTTCCAACAGATATAAGATTCAATATTAAACCATAAGTAAATTTAAATTTTGATTTAAGTACTTGTGGTATTCCTGACAATATTCTTTTATAGTCATTCATAAATGGCATTCCTGCGTCTTTAATTAAGTTACCACAATGAATAACATGTCCAACAGTATCTAATCCTCGTCTCCCTGCTCTACCTGCCATTTGTGTATATTCATGAGCATATAGATCACGAGGTCCATCAGATGTAAATTTGTTCATTGCTGTAAATACAACAGTTTTAGTAGGCATATTTAATCCAACAGCAAATGTTTCAGTAGCAAATAAAACCTTAATATAACCTTTACCAAACAATAACTCAACCATTTCACGTAATATAGGCATAATACCTGCGTGATGAATAGCAACACCTTTTTCAAGTAAAGATACGAGTTCATTATATTCAGGTAAATTTAAATATTCATGTGCATTAGGTAATTTTCTAATAATTTTCTCGCAATCTTTTCTAATAATGGAAGGAATATGAGCATCATCATATCCAAATAAATTAACGTTGATCATTTTTGCGTATTTTTCAACCCTGAATCTAGAAAAGACAAAGCATATAGCAGGCAACATATCATTTTTATATAAGTATCTAATAAGATTATTAAGTACAAGATTAGGTTTAATAGTTACATTTTTTCTTGAAAATAACTCAAGATTTTTTTTAATCATAGAATAATTATCATCATTAAATTTTTCATTTTGTTTCTTTAAAACATGAGGCGTATTAAGTACCTTTTTGATTTCTTTTTCCTTGTCTTTATCTTTTAATATTTTAAATATAGATGTGTTTGTATCAATATAAATGTAATGATTAAGTGGAACAACTCTGAAATTAGTAGGTGCTAGATAAACAATTTTATCGGATTGATGTCTATTTTCACACCATTCAGCAAATACTTCTGGCTTATCAATTGTTGCCGATAACATAACCATTTGAACGTGTTGGGGCAACATAAGTATAGATTCTTCCCATACTTTACCTCTATCAGCATCATTGATATAATGTATTTCATCAAATATAACACATCCTAATTCATTTTGAATATCCATATCAAAATGAAGTTTGGAAGTAGTAACTATATCTCTTTGTTTGAGATAAAGGGTGTTTTGTAAAATTTCTGTAGTCATAATAAGAACATCCGCTTCTGGATTGGTTTTAATATCACCCGTTAAAATACCAAAAGAGATGTGTGGAAATTTTTCTGAAAATTCATAAAATTTTTGGTTACTTAATGCTTTAATAGGACTAGTATAAATGACTTTCTTTCCTTTAGAGACAAAATAATCAATCGCAAACTCGGCTGGTAATGTTTTACCTGAACCCGTATGTGCGGTAACTAAAACATGATTACCTTCAACAGTTGATTCGATTGCGTATTTTTGAAAGTCGCTTAGTGGAAAAGAGAATTTAGAAAAATGCTCTTTATATTTTTCTTCGTTAGTAGCTGGGTATTGTTTATCACAAATTCTTACCATTGTATTATTTAATATAGTAAGTAATGTTTAAATGTAAATCAATTTTAATAATAATATATTACATGAAAAGGAATATTTTATTATTTTCAACTTTAGTATTAATATCATATTCGTTAGATAAATATCTTTATCCATCAAAAAATGAAGAAAAAATACATATAAACATAATGCATTTTATACATCATATTATGTCAAATTATTTATATTTTAGTCCATTATTTTTTGCTAATTATAGACTTTATATATTAATAGTAATTATAGGATTAATATATTGGCATTTTAATAACAATCTTTGTGATATTACACTAATATATAATAGAGAATATGGGTTTGATGAAAAAACTAGACATAGGGACATAATTTATCATATAGAAAAATATTTTAATATACAATATTATCATATATTCTGGGTTACGGTGTCATATAGTTTATATAAAATTTGTAAATTATGATTGACAAGTATAGTGTCCAATTATATCATCAAATTTCATCCAATCTACTTCTTGTTCATATTCTTCAAATTCATCTTCATCAACATTTAAATTATCTAATAAAATATCCATAGCATCACGAGCAATCATTTCTTCTTCATCATCTGTAAATTCATTTTGAGAAAAATCTGTTTCTTGAAGACGGTCCCATTCAACAACTAGAAAATCATTTAGATTTTTATACCATGTATTATTTTCTTTAATAGTAGGTTTATATTTCACCAAAAAAACATCATTTACAACTTGTCTGGCAATTTCATTACACATTTTATCTGTAAATCCCATTTTTATAGTTATATAAATAATATTTTTAAATAATTATATTATTAATATTTAATCCTCAATATCAAGTTCTTCTTCGGTTGCCCATGCTAGCCATGCTTGTTCATTACCCCAGCATTCCTTAGCAATTCTTGGCATAATTTCTGGCATAATTTCACCCATAGATATAATATCACTCATCACATTACGGTAACTCACATTATGTGCTGGTTTATAATATTTATCATAATCATGATAATCAGCGATGATGTCTACAAGCTCAAAAGGAAGGTATATGTTATTCATACTCATAATAGTAATTAATTTATATATCATAAAAATATTAAATATAAATCATTTTTTTTTAAATAATCTTATTAATTATAAATGGATGACGATAAAATAAATTTACATGATAATTTATTAGATAATGATAAGGATAAGGATAAAAATAAAAATAATATAACAAATAATATATTTTTTATATTAGGAATTTCTTACGTAACGTGTGTGTCAACAATATGTTCTTTATATATTATTCTTATTTATAAAGATGTACATGACACATACTTAAATTTTAATAATGGTTCATATAATATAACAGAATTATATGCTATAAAAAATCAATTAGAATTTTTAAATAATTGTATTACAGAAAAATACTGTAAGAGAATTAATTAGAGCAATATTTTATAATTAAATTAAATTAAATTAAATATCTATGTATTACATATGGAAGATTTACAAGAAGCAAGCAAAAAATCAGGAGAAAAATTAAATTTTATGAATCATGTTTTAAAATTCGATGATACGACAAAATCGGATTTATTTAACACCCTTCAATATGCATTCTTGGCTATTATACCAATTGTATTATTAAACAAAGCTGTTAGAGTATATATCCCCGAGGTGGATGAATCCAAGAGCAGTTTAGAAATATCAATTGAAATTTTAGCTCAAATTTTAGTAATGTTTTTTGGATTATATTACACAGATAGATTAATAACATTTGTTCCTCCATACAGTGGAGAGAAATATGAACCGTATATTGTTAAAAATACAGTTTTAGGAGTTTTAGTAATTGTTTTGAGTCTAAATACTAAATTGGGAGAAAAGGTAAATATATTGGTTGATAGAGTTTTCGAATTTGTAACAGGAACATCATCACAAGAAGAAGAGAAACCTAAAAAGAATGGGCCAGTTGTAAGAACCGCCGATAATAATGGTGCTTCTGCTCAGTTTCCTATGCCCGAAAAGCTAAGTATTAAGAGTGAAGCAAGCAACGGTTTTGATAGCATGTATTATAATACAGAAAACCCCCTTGTAAATGCAAATTCCCCAGCCGATGGATTTCAAGGTGGTAGTCCTTTGATGGCCGCAAATGAAGCTCTTGGAGGCTCATTTGGTACTATGTTTTAGATTTTTTAATAATAAATAATTCGTTTTATTATTAAACACTTATCATAAACAATATAAAAAATTTTATTTATTATATATATATATAATGCAGATCTTTATCAAGACATTAACTGGAAAAACAATTACACTTGAGGTTGAAGCAGGTGATACTATCGATAATGTAAAGCAAAAAATTCAAGATAAGGAGGGTATCCCCCCCGACCAACAAAGATTAATTTTTGCTGGTAAGCAATTAGAAGATGGGCGTACATTAAGTGACTATAATATCCAAAAAGAGAGTACACTTCATTTGGTGCTCCGATTAAGAGGGGGTGAAATGTAATCTCCTTATATATATTGTAATATAACTACTTAAAGATTTAAATAGATATATTATTATAATGGTTAAATGTTCTGGATGCAAAAAAGAAAAAGATATAATTGATTTTACGTGTGGAGAAAAAGTATTTAAAAAATGTTTATGTTGTCGTGAAAAAGCTAGAGAGTGGAGAGAAACAAATAAAGAAAGAGTATCTTTATATAATAAAATGTATGGAGACAAAAATAAAAATCAAGAAAATAAAACCATAATACTTGCAAAAAAAGTAAATGATGAAACATGGAATGAGTATAAATCACAAGCAGACGCTGCTGAATGCTTGGGATTGTGTAAGCCAAATATTAATAAGGTTATTAAAGGAAATTTAAAAACTACAGGTGGTTATGAATTTAAAATACAAAATGTTACTGCTGAAAAAATAGATGTTCCTTCTTGGGAAGAAATAAAAAAAGATAATGAATTTGCTGATAAAGTAAAAGGACAACCATCAAATCATAGAATTCTTCATGAAACAGTAGATGATATTATTGGAAAAAAATGTTGTGCGTGTAAAGAATGGCAACCATTAATTAATTATAACTTCGCAAAAAATCATTGGGACGAATTAAGAAATGATTGTAAAGAATGTTTAGTTACTTGGAGAAAAGCTAATAGAGAAAAATTAACACAAAAACAATTGATTTATGAAAAAAAAAGAAAATCAATTGACCCAATATTCAAATTATTAACAACTTTACGCTCACGACTTGGTTCAGCATTAAATAGAAAAAATATTGAAAAAGGATCTTCTACAATGGAACTAATAGGTTGTGAATTACCATTCCTCAAAGGGTATCTAGAAGGCAAATTCACAGAGGGTATGTCGTGGGAAAATCACGGAGAGTGGCACTTGGACCACATAAAGCCCTGTTGTAGTTTTGATTTAAAGGAGGAAGAGGAGCAAAAGAAATGTTTTCACTATACGAATTTGCAGCCGTTGTGGGCGACAGAAAACTTATCGAAGGGAGGGAAATGTTAATCAAAATAAAAAATAATATAAAACAAAATTTTATATTATTGAACGAATTACACAATAAGAAATAGAATCCTTTAATGTTTCTTGGATTTTCTGGTTTTTCTCTTTGACTTCTTGGATCTTCTGAATTTTTTTGCCTTTCTCGTTTTTCTTTTACCGCCAAGTTTTCCATCTAGGGGTGGTACTGTGTTATCCTTAACTGCGTTATTATATTTTATTGTATTACGAGTTGATAGATGACGATGTGTCAAAGTAGAAAGCTTTGGTACATTGGGTCGTTTATAATTTGATATTTGTTTTATATTTTTATATTTGTGCTCTTTTACTTTATTTTTCGTGACTATGTAGTCTTCTATCGCATAAGGAATACCAGATAGTTGTTCATCTGGTTCCAGTTCTTCTGCCAGACGAAGTTCTTTGTTTTTTTTAACATCCAGTTCAATATCAATATCTGGGTGGTCTAATAATAATTGAACCATGTAGTAATCTCCATAATTAATTGCCTCAATAAGTGGTGTATCACCATCGTTATTCTCTTTGTTTATATCAGCGCCATTTTCAAGTAATAATTCAACTTCGTCGTAATCATAATTACCAATTGCATCAAAAAGAGATTTATCCTTTTCTTCTTGAGCTTCTGAATTTCCTCCTCTTTGTCTTTTTGAACGAGTTTTTCTAAATGGTTTCTTGGTTTTTTTATGACATTTTCGTTTTGCCATGTATATAATATAATGGCAATAAAAAACTGGTTAGATATGTTAAAATTAGACAATAACTCTTCGCTCTTCGAAGAAATTAGTAGAGATTGTTCTCTTCAAATCCTGTTTTCTCAGAATATACTGGTCCATGTTGTAGTAATTAACCAGGGCACCTTGCGAAGTCATCAGCGGAGGAAACCCTTCTTGCTCAAACTTATCCATGTAGAAGCGGAAAACTTCAACCTGCTTCTTCTGTCCTATGCGATGGCATCGAGCGATGGCTTGGGCTTCAACGCTGGGGTTCCATGCAGGTGCAACGAAATATACCTCAGCGTAATTGTCTTGTAGGTTGAGACCCTCGCACGAGGAACGGATTTGAAGAATAGTGACGTCAGATTTCAAGTAGGAATTAATGAGACGTGTGAGTTCAACAGGCAAACGATTTATGTAACAAGTATCAGGGAGGGAAGTGGCAGTTAGTAGTGATAGCTTTTGCTTAGATGTAATGGTAGGGTCAATTAATGTAACGGATATTTTTTTTGAATTTAAGAGGGACTTTAGTTTAGTCATTTCATGTCTGTACTGACAGAAAACGAGCTTTCCGTTGCCGTTACGTTTTCGATGGAGGATAGTATTCACAACGGAATCAAGCTTAGAGTGCTGTTTGTAAGCCGTCTCCAACGTATCTAGTCCTGACTGGTCTAAGATATTGGTACCAACGTAATGCTGGTTGTTCTGTAGAAGCCTTGGATAGATACATGCCTGCTTACACAGTTGCATACGGACAATTTTCTCAATCATAGTTCCACCAAATCTAAGGCTCCAATGTATCTGCTTTGCCAAGGCAAGCTCTTCAGGACTAGACCACTCAACGGTAATATTATGAAAGATAGGCGGTGCCAATTTAATACCAACTTGTAGCTTGGTACGACGTAGAATAGATGCCTCTGAACGCCCAACCTTAGCAACAGAACACATGTTTTTAAAATCGGTAAGTTTATTCTGTATGGGAGTGCCTGTGATCAGCCAAGAGAAAGCACTTTTAATCTTAGTAGCACCGTGCCATAAAGCGTTGCGATTGCGAAGGTGATGAGCTTCATCATAAATGACCCTATCCCATTGAATAAGATGTAACGGATTTTTAGATGGCAAGCTTTTGTTTTTTTTTAGAATGGAAATGCTGTGATATGTTGTAATAACAATAGGGTTAGAGGTAAGCATATCGACCGTAGTTTTTTTCTTTTTATGGCTGTAATACATGAGTGCGTCGTGACCAGTAATTCGCTTAATCTGATCGACCCACTGATGAAGCAGAGACGCAGGAACAATAACGAGAGTAGATGTTTTTGGAGACATCAATAATGTCATGAGCATAATAACGGTTTTGCCCAGTCCCATCTCGTCGGCGATAAACGCCCCAGTTTGACCTGAGGTTTCTCTATCAACGCACCATTTGGTGCCGTTGACTTGGTGGTCCTTGATATCTAACTGGCTGTTAAAACAACGGTTAGATTCTTGGACGACACCAGCGTACTTTTCGGTAAATGTTGACATATCCGTTAGTTTGTAATACATATTTCTAATTGACCAATATAGACAAACCAAATCATTTTTTTTTAGATATATAAGACTGAAAAAGTTCTCTCAATATAATAAAAATAATGGTTTTTATTATATTAATGCAAATAAGAAGGTTTCTTTTTTTCTTTTGATTGTGTAGGATAAGGATATTCTTCTACTCTAAAAGTAACCCCATTTTTTTTTCTATATTTTTTACCAACTTCATTATTTTGTCGTGTTATTTTTACATTATCTTCGTTACTTTTACTTTTAATATCAGTAAAATAATTATCTGTTGCATAACAATCATCACAACAACTTAATGATGAACCCATAATATATATGATGATTATTTTTTATACTTTTTCAAAAATTTTAAAATGGTAATAACCAAATGTAAATATGAAAGTTAATAAAAATATAATTGTAATAATGTGTTTGATATCCATTTTATCTTTTAAAAACATATACAATAATATTAAAAATGCGGTGGCCAATGTTCCAATTAATGCATGTGTATTAAATCCATCTAATGATTTTTTTCCTGCACGAGATGTAATATAAAGTAAATAAAAATATGTAAATGGAGCGGCCCATGCAAATGCAACAATCTTAAAATAATATGATTTATTATGAAATCTATCAGATAAATATGATAATCCTCCAAACATTAACGCACCAGCTAATGTATCTTTAATTACACTATTCATTAATATAACATGATAAAAAATAATATATTAAATAATATATTAAATAAATTCTAAATATTACATAGTATAAATAATCCAATCATATTTGTCTTCTGTATAATAAGTCTTATTCTCGTTGTTATCAGTAATATTAAAAGTAAAGACAGGTATATTTGTACTCATTTTATTTGCAATCCATGTTTGAGAACCATTTGAATAATTTATAACATTTATATAATTAAGTTCAATAGCATTAATTTTTGCGATAAGAATAATAATCAATAGTAGAGCTAGCATTTTATTTATATAATAATAAATGTATTAAAACAAATCAATTTTATTTAATATAAATTAAAAAAGGGTTTTATTAAATTAAATTACAAAACAACTCTATCTAAACTTACTCATTATTCTCTACGTGGTTCTGTTGATACCAGCTCATCTTCTGTAACTCACCATCACATTCGGCAAGTAGCTTCTTATAATCCTTAGCGGTAATCGTGGCTAGGTACTCTTCAACACTTGGAGCTGAGAAACCATTTGTAGATAGCCAATCAGCGTTGTCAGAAATCAACACACGCTTATCGCTATCAGTAATATACTTAACGGTGTCGTTAATAACTGATTTGCGAAGCTTCTTATCTGCCTTTTCGGCTTCCTTAGCGGCTTTCTTCTCAGCCTTAAGCACCTCTTTGGCCGCTTGCTTTTCGGCCTTGAGTGCCTCCTTGGCTTCCAATTTCTCAGCAGCTGCCTCAAGCTTAGCTTTAAATTTGGCTTCCTTTTCGGCATCCTTGGCTTCTTGCTTTTTCTTAGACTTGAAATGCTTGGCATAATCCTTGATTGTCATAGTGATGGTCATATCACCATTATCATTTGCAAATTGAATGTTATTAGTGATGACAAGGCCTTCAGAATTCAAAACAGCTTCGCTGTCAATAGCCGAAAGCTTCTCCTTAAGCTTATTAAGCTTTTTCTCGGCCTTCGCGGCTTCTTTAGTAGCTAGCGTCTCAGCCTTCTGAGCTTCCTTGGTAGCTTCCTTAAGAGCCTTCTTTTCGGCCTTAGCGATTTCTTTGGCTTCAAACTTTTGGTTCATGGTATCGATTGCTTCAGGTTTCATCACAATCGTCTCCATCACAGAAACAGGAATGTAATTAGTTTCAACTCTGTTCCAGGAACCGAGGATTTCACTAATCCACTCAGATTTCTTGAGCTCGTCCTGGGGCTTGGGGAATACTTGCACACCTTCGGAGTCGACGGTCTTAGGTGCAAGTTGGTAGAGGGTATTTTTATCATTTTCTGTCATTTTTTTAAAGAATGTATTGGCACACTTGTTGCGAAGATGTTGGCGGACATCAGCACGAGTGAATGTGGTTTCAAAAGTGGTTGGGTTCATGGCGGACATATTAGTTGCTTTACTGCTTGTTACTTGTTAGTTATATACTTATTACAAAAAGTTTCAAAGCAAATCAATTTTTTTTGGATAAGTCGTTCATTTTCTACTCAAAATAAATTTTTAGGCAAATATTTTAAGATCCCATGTGTTATCTAAAAAAAATTGATTAAATATTTCCACAAATTTCAGTATTAAATATAAGTTATTGACTACTTGAAAAGTTAAGTTAAAATGCCTTGTTCATTCTGCTCCCAATCGGGGCATAATGCTACAAACTGTAATGAACGTATTAATGCACGTGCTCGATGTATATTTGAAAATGATTATGATCCCATATTTGATGAAGATGACAAGTTAAATAGAAAATATTGGTGGAAACGCATTATGGTTAAACAGAGATTAGGAAGTGTTACTTCATATTACATTCCTCGTGTAAAAACGATTGATGTTGATAGTTGTCATATGGGAGATAAAATAGATAATCTCTTTGGTGTTACTGATGAATTGAATGATTTGATGAGCAATAATACTTTAATGTATGATGACATTAATGTATTATATAGACATGCAGATGAAAATATTGCAGTTGTGATTGGGTGTAATGACGTCATATGGAGAACTTTTCCAAAATCATGGTTTTCGCGTGGTCATCATACAAATCTAAACAAATGTTTTACAAGTCGAAAAGATTCAATCAGTACTCGTATCCGTGTCCTTGACCGATTAAAGGTTTTACATGATGAACATTTTGATAATCTATTATATCTTGATAATATTCTAGATACAGATGATGATAGTATTCTAGATAGTGATGATGAAGTATTTACTCAACCACAAACTCCAGAACAAATGCCACCAGCACCATTATTTCCAACACCAGAACGTAGGCAAACAAGAATATTACCTAGAATTGACTTGGAAAATGCTCCTCCACCTCCACCTGATACACAACCAACAAATGTTACAGTAAGTGATAGTACAACATGTGGTATCTGTTGGGATGAATTAGGTGAAGCGAATGTAATGGTAACTAAATGTGGTCATAAATTCTGTTGTGATTGTATTCTCTCTCATTTTCAAAATGCTGCAGGTACAAATTGCCCATTATGTAGAGAGGAATACGCAACGCGAGTATCAGGATGGCTTCCCCCTCAAGAAGAGGACGAGAGACCTAGGCGTCGTCGTGGAAGACCTAGACGACAATATCAATTTGAACGTGAAATGACCCCAGAACTACCACTTGTGCCAGATATAGTGCCAGATATAGTGCCAGAGAACATGTATGTTGAAAGTATAGATAGACCTCATGGGAACATAGAACCAACAAATTTATTAAATAATTTCATTAATAATACAAACAGCCAAGATAATAATACAAACAGCCAAGATAATAATACAAACAACCAAGCACAAATATTGGGTTATGCAATTTTGAATGCAATCCAAAGTATTAATAATAGTAATAGTAGATAGGTTTTGTTATAATTTAATTAATTAAGTAAAGTTTTTTTTGTAATTAAAAAAATATTATTTTTTAATTACATTATTTAGATTTCGATCTTTGTTTTCTCCTTGCCCGTTTAAGTCTTCTTACCCTCTTTTTCTTCCACTTATCACGCATATATATATAATAATATATTACTTTGTAATATTTAAATTATTTACGTAATTATCAATAAATTCACTCATTATAAATCGCCCGAGTACTTCTTTAAATTCAGATGTATTTGAACTATGTGATGTTGCAAAATCGAGTAATTCTTTAAAAACAGGGAATGTTGTTTCATCCGCATCATACATATTATATAATAAATGTGATGCTTCAAATGTAGTTCGTGATTTTGAAACATAAATGTTTCTTCTAGTTCTTACAATTTTAGTTCTACATAGAGGACATAAATTACCATTAAGGGATTTATTATAATTATTCATAAAACAAGGTAAGCAAATTTTATGATGACATTTAGTTACAATAAAATTATTATCTCCCAAACTATTCAAACATACAGGACAGTCCTCCTCCTCAGTTTCCATCGTAGTTGTTGTTGGTGGTGCACTTGGGCTCGTAGATTGCCCTTCAGGTACAAATTCACTCATAATATTTTTATAAAACTTTTATAATATAAATTAAAATCAATTTTAAATGGAAATAAAAATAAATTATAATTATAAATATGTCAGAAACAGAACCAGACAACGAGTTATTAATGGAAATGCTACAAACTGCATTAGATAATGAAGAAAATTCTTATATAATGAACTTAACAAATGAAAAGATAGAAGAAATAAAAAATCATATGATAGAAGAACTACAATTATCAAATGATTATGAAGAAGAAATATTGGATAAACTAGAAGATTATATGTATATAGATGAACTTCCTCATTTTAGAAGTGGTTCTTATATACGATGGATAAGTTTATTAAATCCAAATGAGTTACGATTAAAATCGGGTGCGACAATATGTGATATTGAAATAAGAGAAGGCGGAACATATGTTATTTGTAAAAATAATTATGGAAGACGCAACACATGTTTTCAATTAAAAATGGATGAAAATTTAATATTCCGTAAATTAAATAATCAAGAAAAAGTATTATTATCCGTTATGAATTTTTTAAAAAAAGATAACTAAATTAAGTGTTATTTCTACTTTTTCTAGTTTTTTTTGAAATAGATATAGTTCCATTTTTCATAAGTTTCTTTGAACGAGTTTTTCCAATTAAATATGCTTTCTTTTTTGCACATTTAAACTTATGTATTGATAAGTTCTTTTTTTTTAAGACAGAATTTTTACATATTCCAATACTCTTAGGTTCTTCTGTATGTGTATTATTTATCTTTTTAATACAATTACATAATTTTTGAGCAATAATATCCTCTGCAATTTGTTTTAATTTATTTTTATCAGTAGGAATACTTTTTTCATAATATTTTAATACAGTTTTATAGTCTTCAGTAGTTAATGCTGACATAATACTTAATAATATATGTAAATATAATAATATATTCATATATTATGACGAATTCTAGAATAGTAGTGTTTGACCTGGACGGAACACTTGGATATTTTTCACAGTTATCCATGCTATTCAAATCAATAGAAATTTTTTTAAATAAAAAATTAACTCAATCAACCTTTAATTCAATAATAAATTTATATAAAGAGTGTTTGAGGCCTGATATTTGTGATATATTTAACTATTTAACAAAACAAAAAGAATTAGGTAAAATAGATAGAATATGTATATATACAAATAATCAGGGTCCTAAATTATGGACAACGCGTATTAAAAGATACTTAGAGACAATTTGTCCTGGTTTAGTATTTGATAATGTAATATGTGCATTTATGGTAAATGGAGAAATAATAGAAAAAATGCGCACAACAAATAGTAAAACATATGATGATTTAGTTAAATGCACAAGAATGCCAAAAGATACTCAGGTATGTTTTATAGACGATCAAAAGCATAAATATATGGATAATGAGAATGTATATTATATACATGTTAAACCGTATGTATGTTCATTAACAATAGAGGATTTATTTGGTAGATTTTTAAATAGTTCTATTATTAAATTTGATAAAAATTTATTTGTAAAATATCTAAATACTATGTTTTTAAAAAATATTAACTATGAACATGTAATAAAAAAACAGGAAGAGAAAGCAATAGATGTAATAGCAACGAAACAAATGTTAAAATTAATAAGAGAGTTTTAATGTTTCTAAATATTTATTAACTTCTTGTAATTCTTCTGGTGTATTAACTCCTGTAACTTCAATATATTTAACTAATGGAACATAATACATATTTATATTTATTTTTTCAAATTTTTTAATTATCTCAATAATATCAGTTAAATAATATTCGGATTGTTTATTATTATTTTTTAAAAATGGTAAATATTTACATAATATTACAGAATCAATACAATATAATCCACAATTAACAAGTTTTATTAATTTTTGTTCTTCGTTTGAATCTTTTTCCTCAATAATTTTTACAAATTTATTATCTTTTGTAATAATTCTTCCATATCCAGTAGGGTTTTCTTTTTCAAATACTGCAATTTTACATTTTTCAGTATTCTTAAACATTTTAGCCATCATATTACTTCTAATACAAGGAACATCACCAGATAATATAAGAACATCAGAATAATTGTATTTAATAAGTCTTTTTCTACAACTAATTATAGCATGTCCTGTTCCTAAGGCTGCTAATTGGTCAACATATTCAATAATATTACTATTAATATGTTCTTTTATAGCATTTTCAATTAAAAATCTATGTTTTCCAACAATAATAAAAATTTTTCGAGGGTCTAAAATTAACGCTTCATGTAGAATTTTTACAATCATAGGAATATTATCTACTTTATGCAATACCTTAGGTAAAGATGATTTCATACGTTTTCCTTCTCCACCAGCCATAATGACTATTATTTTTTGTTTTTCAAAAAAAGTATCCATTATATAACTAATGAGTATAGATTTTTCAAATTTTGACTAATATAACTACTTGACATAATAAATTCATTAATTCCTGTTGTGCTAATTAAAAATAAAGCAGATGTAAATACTAGCTTTCTATCAAAGTCAGTAAAGTTAATTTTCATAAATGGATTGAAACGAACTAATAAGATAAATACCACAAAGGTTCTAAAAAATAATTGTAATTTATCTAAATATTCTCTTAATTTTTTTTCGCTGAATGTACCTTTAATAATTCCGTTATCAATCGATATTTGCTGAGATGAATATAACGTATAAACAATTATAATATATAAAACATATAATGAGAGTAAAGTAAAATCAAAAATTCTTTCGTAAATTTTTTTCATTTTAGTAGTATATATATGGACTCTAAAAAATTATTAATTCAAACAGCATATATATCTTTGATAGTACAATTAGTAACAGGTACTATTGGAAGTGTAGGACTATTTATAGAATTAAAACCCGAAGACCGTATATTAACTGATATATTAAAATTAGAAACAATAGTTCAATTTGTAGAATTTATGTTTTATTATTGGCTTGTAAATAATTTAAGTAATATTCCCGAAAATGTAACATTAATTAGATATATCGATTGGAACATAACAACACCGTTAATGCTACTTTCAACAGCGATGTATATGAAATATAATACGATGAAAGATAATGAAAAGAAAATAGAAAGTAAAGATTTTATTGAAGATGAAAAAGAAAAGGTATATAAACTAATTCTTTTTAATTTTGCGATGTTGTTATTTGGATTATTAGGTGAATTAGGATATTTATCTAAATATATTAGTTTTCCATTAGGATTTATATTTTTTTATTTATCATTTCAAGTGTTGGAAAATCATTATGTAGGAAATAATACAACGAACATATATTTATATAAATTTTTATTTTCAATTTGGTCATTATATGGAGTTGCTGCATTATTAAATTTTGAATTGAAAAACACATGTTATAACGTGTTAGATATATTTTCAAAGAACTTTTATGGATTATTTATATTTTATGTAATCTATCAAACAAATATGAATTATTAATATTTTATATAAAAATTATATTATATAAATTATATATGGATCAAGAAAAAATGCAAGGAGTAGTAGATGGATTTTATTTATGTCAAAATGAAAATCATAATAATATAAATGATGGTTTTTACAAACGAAATATACCCGATAATAGGTTAGAGGCTCAGTTTTCTTTTAGACCTGTTCCAACAAAATATGTTAGGTTTCCAGCATTACATGTTAGACCAACAAATAATGTATCTGAGAATAGAGAATTTTATGAAGTATCCGAAAATTTTAATCCTGGAAATGATAAAGGCCCATATTCAGGGTATATAAAAAATGTTGATTTAGAAAACAATTTAAGAAATACATATTTTGGATTACAGAAATGTAATCAATCTGTTTATGTACCAAAATCATCTAGTGATTTATATAATGAATCCGTAAAAGTAAATAACGAGATAAAAAATTCAGAATTATCTCATCCATTATTATTTAAAAATCAAGATTTTAACCCTTTTAATCCTGATAAATCAAGTAATTCGATTGATATATTTAACAATCATACGCGTGCCCAAAGAGCCAAGAAATAAAAATATATAATATATAAAAAATCAGTATATTATATATATGCCAAAAAGAAGAACAAAAAAGGATACAAAAAATAAATCAAAATCAAAAAATAAATTAACTAAAAAAAATAAAAAAGAATCATTCATTAAAGATGTATGTAATGTAAATAATAATTCTGCATCAGGTTTTACTTGTTACACAGGAGATATTTTAGAAAAACTAAAAAGTGCATGGAATAAAAAACATCCAGAGGATAAAATTAATTACACAGATAATTTAAATATATGGAAACATTTGAAAGATAAATTAAACTATACATGTAGGCAAGAATCATGTTGGATGCGAAAATTATTAAATAAACTTGATAATAAAAAAAAATTAATTAATGATTTCTTTGCTCCATTTGCACCTGATGAATGGAAGAAAAATCCGAATGAATGGCTAAGTAGTATAGATATAAGTAAAGTAATGAAACAATATGAGAAAAAGTATAAGAATTTTGAATTTATAGGTCCATCTCCAATTGATTATGATTCACAAATGGCATATGGAGAATGTGTATGGGAAGAATTATGTAATTTTAATTTGGATAAGTTAATAAAAAGAAATTTAAATAAGATTGGTGTAATATTTAATTTAGACCCACATTACAAAGGAGGTTCTCATTGGGTATCAGTATTTATAGATATAAAATCTAAAATGATATATTATTTTGATAGTGTAGGTGAGAAAATACCAAAACAAATTAAAAAATTCTGTAGAAAAGTACAGTCACAGGCTACTATATTAGGAATAGATATGAAAATAGATGAAATATACCCACATGAACATCAAAAGAAAGATACTGAATGTGGAATATATTCAATTTATTTTGTGACAAATATGATAAAATCAATTAAGATATGGGATAGCACCTTTAAGAAAGGTAAAATAAGTGATGAAGAAATGACGAAATATAGAAAGGTATATTTTAATACCGTATATTAATTTAAAAAAATATTATAATTATTTATTATAATATGTTTCTATCGCAAGATAATAAGGGTTTTTTATGGGATTTAATGTTAGAAAATGATACATTTAAAAAAGAAATAGATAATAACATGATTGGTGTTAAAACCACATTCGATAATTTATTAAAAGATATTGATCAAAAAAATAATGATCTTGAATTATTAGAAAAAAATAAATTATTTTTAGTTGAAATTAATTTAAAAATAAACAGTCAAAAACTAGTTACAAATGAACAGATATCAAATCATCGCGTTAGTGATTTTGAAAGTAGATTAAAAAAGAGACAAAGTGATTTTACTATTTCTATGAAAAAGGACACGCCAGACGAAATTAGTTTTAAAGATAATATAGATGAACCTCTTCTCAACGTAGAGAATGAACTTCAGAAAAAAATAGCCGAAAGAAAATATGATAATACAGATATAAGTAATGAAAATATAACAGAAGCAAAAGAATGGATTGGTTTAGATCTTAAAATCGAGGACATATCATTAAATAAATTAGAGGAAATACATACACCAACTCCTGAAATATTAGGTGATACATTTATAGCAGAAACAGAGTTAGATATATTTAGTAAATTAAAAAAGGTGGATAATTCTAGTGACAAAAATAAAAGTAATAATAATGATGAAATATTAATGTTATTAAAAATAATGGATAAAAAAATTGATATTGTAATGGAATATATAGAAAATATGAAAAATAGTAATAAATAAATATATAAATATATTGTATGAGCACTAATCAAACCAAAATAGAAGAATTATATGATATTTTACATACACCAGAGCATATTTCTTATAATAATATAGTAGAAAATGATATGCCTAATGATATTGGAGATATTTTTAAAAGTAGTGAATCATATTCTTCAAGAACTAATATGTGGCAATATTGGTGGCAAAAAAGATATTTTGAATTAGGTATACCTCTACAAAATGAACACAAAAACGCATTATATGCTATTAATTATGAACCCAACATATCTGAACTAGAACCACCTTTAAATGGTGATTATAGACAAGCTTCAAACAAAAATCGAGAAGATGTACTAAATGCGGTAAAAAGAAATATGATTTCTGATATTAAAGTGGTTGATACAGAAATGGATAAGTATGCTCAACCAACATTAGATTTATTATTTGAATCAGAAAAAGCATCTATAATAGCTATTATAATGCAAACAGATCCTAAATTAAATAAAGGTCTTGAAAAAATTTTAATAAATTTAATAATGCTTATAAGCGAAGGAATAGAAATTTGCAAAAATATTGATACAAAATGCGGAATAAAGGGAGATGATAATAATTATGATTTAATCCAATTATTAAATCTAAGTATGCCATTACAAAGAAAAAAATCAAAAATGTCTCCTTGGACAAACCACGCAACTCCAGGTTCATTTATTATTACACATGATACAATAACTATAGAAGGTATTCAAAATTTAAATTTCAGAGAAAAAGTTCAATTAATGAATTGTTTTTGGAACTGTACTAGTCATCCATTTGAAGGTATAGATGGCACGGATACCAAAAAAGGTAAGGGTGTTGATATATATGGAGAAACGAGCACGATGAGATGTGGCGACTCATATTTAAAAGTAAGAACAAAAACAGGTACTGCTCCTATATTAAATATGATAACAGAAAAAATACTTAAAAATTCGAACCTAATTACCAATCTCAGTAGATATAATAAAATGTACAATTTTATAAAGAAAATAACAAATTTTAAGACACAATTAGAGAAAGTAACTAATAGAAGAATTCCAAAAAATCATAAAATACCATCTGGTAGATTTCCATTATGTTATGATTATAACGAATCAAAGGAAAGTTGGCGTGCGGTTGTAGATAATTTGGAAACAGAAAATAAAGATAAATTTAATATAAAAATTAATAATGATTTTTTAAAAAATATAGAAAATAGAGTTCGTAACGAAACTCATTCTTCGGTCAGGCATCTTATGAAAGATATATCATTAAGTGAACGCGAAAAACAATATATGATCGAACATGAGACAAATAATAATATAAAAGATGATATTAGAAATGGTCATATTTATTGGACAAGTGGTTTTAATTTAACGAAATTAAGTTTGGATGGTATTTTAGCATATAATATATTAAGAGAAGCTGAAGTTGGTGAAGATACAGAGCGTCAAATTCTAGAATTTAATAAATTACAAAATAAATTTAAGTATATTAGAAGTGGATTGTCGGGTTCTACATGGAAGTATTTACAATTAGCATATCTTCTAGGTGAAAAAGACTTAAATATGATGTATCATATTGCAATAGCATATTTAGTTGGTTGCTATCATCATAGTTGGTATGAAGTAACAAGAAGTGCGTTGGATTTTAAAGCTGAACTACAGGATACAGATATTACAATTTTTCCAGATACTCTCTCTAATTTTACATTAGATATAAATGATAAATTTTGGGTATTAAATAAGGATACGTTAATATTTAAAAAATCATCCCATGGAGGATGGGAAAATATATCATTAGCAGATTCAACAAAAAACTTTATAAAACATAGAGTATATAATATGCGTTCAGAAGATACTATTCGCGATAACAAATCACATATAGATTATAAGGAATTTTATAGAAAGTTTTTATTTCCATTAATGGTAATGAACAGAAGAATAGGAGCAACAAATAGAAGTATTGGTAATGTAGCTGAGTATTTAACTGTATTAGAATCATCTACTACAACAAGACAATCATATCGAAAAAAAAGGAAAACAATGAGAATGGACTTAGGTGGCGGTAAGCGTAAAAAGACCCGTAAAAGAAATTCAAAGTTCCCTTATCTATCTAGGAATGGTAGATTAATTTAAAGAAATGAAGAAATAAATCTGACAAGATGCCAATTCATTAATACTTTTGTTCTTGATCTAATAAATTGGTTACATCTATGAAAATATTTATTAATTAAAAATAAATACTTTCTTCTTATCCATCTTTGTTCTCTGTCATAGAGTTCAATAAATTCTGAAATATTAATAGGATAATTTTTTAAATAATCAATTGGAGTATATCCATAATTATCTTTGATATAAATATGAGCACCATTCATAATAAGCGGTCTAATAAATTCTGTAACTTTTCGCATACAAACTAGATGTAAGACAGTTTGTCCTGAGTCAGTCTTACTACTTAAATCGATGTCATAATTTTTTAATAAATGATAAAAAAAAATATCTTTTTGGTTCCATATAGAAAACATAATAGGTGTCCAACCATATCTTAGTTTTTTATTTTCGTTGTTATCATAAGTATTATATAATGTATCAAATACATTTTCGTCCCCATGTAGAATTGAATTGTCAAAATCACTTTTATAAGATTTTTTTGCATAATTAAATTCATATTGTGAAGAAGCAGTATGGAATGAATTCGTCATCAAAGCAAAAAAATAATTATCATTATTTGAATCAAATGCTGGTTCTGGAATATAGTTCATAATATAAATAAAAAAATATATTTATATTATGTTTGATATTATTTAATTAAAATCTACTTTTGTAGTTCCATCAGGATTTTGAATAATTCTGCCTACAGGAAGCATTTCAATATCAGGGTCTTCTTTTGCCTTTTTATATATATCAATATCATATAATATACCTGTTGGCTTTCCTTGATCATCCATTTTCATCGCATATTTTTTGCCATCAGCAGTATATACGCGTGCTTTGAATATGACTTCTTCTTTATTTATGTTTTGGACCGCTCTATCTGTTTCTTCATTAGCAATATTTGGTTTATAGGAATAAACATTAGGATCAGTTTCTCCTGAGAATGAATAACATTTTAAATCTTCACCTGATGTAGATTTAAATTGTATTGCACAATCAATCGCAGTTTCTTTTACACATTTTAATAATTGTTTATGTATATTTTGTTTTCTTCTAGATAATTCGTATAAATTCTCATCTGTAGTTAATGGAATTTTACTAGATTTATCAACTTTACTAATATCGTATCTTTGTAATTGATTAGAAGCAGTTTTTGCTTGTTGTTCGCTAATTTTCATTAAGTATAAAATAACTTTAATATTACGAAGTGGTTCATCTAAATTTTCGTGACTACAAATACGTCTAGCCCGACCTATAACTTGTTCTGTTCTAACAGGATGCCAATAAGGTTCCATAATATGAACAAACCTAGTATTTTTTAAACTAATTCCTTCGGCACCTGACGCACTAATAATAATCATTTTAATAATTTCACCCATGTTATTATTAGGGGAAACTTGTTTTAACTGAAGTGCAAGATTATTAGGAAGTAAATTCCAATCACCATTATATATATTTCGAATTAATTCTTTTTCTTCTGCACTTTCAGTACCAGTATAAAGTGCAAACATTCTTTGACCAACAATCATACCTTCGGGAATATCTAAAATATATTGTCCCGATGAATTTTTAACCAATTTAAATTCTATAAAACCATTTGCCTTAAGTACAAGTGAAAAAATACCAATACCCTCAATAGTTCTAAATTGACTATATAACAAATGTAAACCTAAGTTTTCTGGATTAAGAACATTTTTTAAGATTTTTAAAAATTTCGGACTATATGTTTCAAGGGCATCTACTGATAATAATCTATCAGCATTTGATGATAAAAAGTCTAATGCATCCTTTAACTTTTGTTTATATGTAACTTGAACAGCAGATGGTTTTTCAATATCATCTTCAGAAATTCCAGCATTAGGATTTTCAACTCTATCCTTATCAGTTAAACCATCAATATCATCTTCATTTCTCATGTTATCAATATTTTCAGCAATACCACCTTCATTTGGAAATGGTCTAGGATAATCTTCTGGAAAAACAAAATTGCAATATGATCTTGAGAAAATTCTATAAGAAGAAGCGCTATCTGTAAATAAGTTACTTTTCTTTTTATTTTGGTCTTTAGTAATTTCGGCATTTCTAACATCTTGATATTTTGCAAATTGATAATCGCTCATTTCAATACGTTCTGGGTAAAAATCTTTTTCATTATCATATTGAGGCATAAGATTTTCTTTATCATTTAAATACGATGTTAATCCAACAATTCTTCGTTTAAATATATCGATGTTTTTTACATCACCTTTATCTGAATCAATAAATTTATTATTAAATTCATCTAATTTATCAGGTAATGCCTTGGTAAGAATAATTTTAATATTAGATTTAATACATTCAATATTATTTTTAGTAAGTGTTTTAATAATACCATCAATAAAAATGCTATCTTCCATAATATCACCGTTAGTATTTAACTTAACACCTTTATATTCTTCTTTATAAACAGTATTTACAAATCCAAATGGATTTCTAGTAACAGTTAATATGTTGGAATTATATGAAATAAAATCCAAATGTTTTTCTCTTTTTAATATTTTTTGTAATAACTCAATTGTAATTCTAGTCTTTAAGTCGCGTGTTTCATTTATTGGAATATGCCATGTTTTAATATATCCTCTAAGAAGATTAAACATAATTCCTAATTCATTAGGATAATTAATAATAGGTGTTCCAGTTAATAAAACAATTTTACAATTATGTGCACTCATTAGCATATCATATAATTTTAATGATGGTTCATCGCTTGTATTATATTCACCAGTAGAACTTGGTTTAAATTTTTCTATTTTATTAACAATTCTACTTACAAAATTATGTGCTTCATCAATAATAACAACCTTATTATCAAACATATTTATTGTACCACTAGCAGTAAGTTCTTTTATTTTATTTTTTCTAGATAAAGAACCGTTATAATTATGAAAAATAAATTTTTGGTCAATCATAGTTTTTAACTGTGTATTTAAACTAGTTTGTTCTGTTTCAGATAATTTATCATAATTAGTTGTTTTTTTTAAATTAACCAACCAAGCTCCATGTTGAGTATTAATATAACTAATAGGTAAATTTAAGGATGCAGATAATACTTCAATTAATTCAGGATTTTCATCAGTATTAATAAATTCCCAAAATTGTTTTTTCTTATAAATAGGATTTCCACAATTCTTTATTTCTTCAATATAATTTGTTCTTAATGATGCAGGTGTTAATACAACAATTTTTTGATTAGTAATCATAGACTCAGCCGTTATAATAGAAACGTTTTTATTAATATTTTCTGCAATTGCAATAGAAGAGCATGTCTTACCCGAACCTAATCCATGATAAAGTAATGCACCTCTATACGGAGTATAAAGATTAATATAATCTCTAACAATTTTTTGATGTGTAAATAAGGCCTGTTCTGTTTTACTGCTCTTATTATCACATGTTTCTTTGCTTTCATTAAGTATTTCTTGTCTATATGGCTTTAATAAATCATTAACAAATTTAATAAATTTTTCTCTATTATTCATAAAATAATTTGATTTAATAATAGGTTTAGCTTCTTTATCAATAGGTAATCTATTAGAAAGAATTTCATCTCCAATTTGAATAGTTTTTATTTCTGCAACAGCAGCAATAGTAGTATCAGTTAAATCTTTTTTTAATTTTTTCTTTTGAGATGGGTTAATAATTAATTTATTTATAGCATCTTTTTTAATTTTTTCCTTCTTTTCAGGTTCTAATTCATCCTTTTCTACTTTTTGTGTAAGAGCCCTAACATCAATAACTTTTTTCTTAGATTTAATAGATTTCATAAATCTTGCCCTATTTACTAGATTATCATTTGTTTTATCTTCAATTTCTACATTTACATCATTAACCTTACCATCTTCTCCTGTAATTGGAATGTTAATTCTAACATTAAATTCTTTTAATTTAGAATATATTGGTTTATTAAATAAGGTTTGTAATTGCGGATTACTCATATATAATATTTAAATACATAAAAAGTTAAATATTTTAATCAATTAATTCAATAGATTTTGCACAAGCATCTTGTTCAGCCTTCTTTTTAATTTTATGAACTGATTTACATAAAAATACGAATGCTTTTCCATCATTATTAGACGCAACATCGTGAACATGTTCAAAAGTACCAAGTGTTCTAAATGAAATTGCATCATCTACATCGACTTCATGTATTTGTTGACCTAAACAAATAAAAACACCCATAGTATAACCTATCTCTGGGTCATACTCTTCAATTTCTATATAATGGGGGGTTACCTTAAATTCCTTCTGAATTTTTACTTGAAGTATATTCTTAAAATTATCATCATTATTAATAATTTCATTCCAATTAACATGTTTTTCTAAGACATTTTCTACAAAAATTTGTGCAAACTGAAAACCAGGACCTGTTACAAAAAAATTCGCAAATAATGCATTTTCATCAATCATCTCTGTTTTATTAAAATCTAAAAATAATGCACCTAAAAACGATTCAAATAGACAACCTAATTTTTTATGATTTGTTCTAATACCTTTTTCTTCCGCATGTTTTGATATAATATACCATTTATGTAATCTCATTTCATATGCTATTTTACCGATGGCTTCATTTTTAACTAAAGCAATTTTCTTTTCAGTCATAAATCCTTCATTTTCTTTAGGAAAACGTCTATATAAATAAAATTTTACAATGCATTCTAGAACACCATCTCCTAAAAATTCTAATCTTTCATTAGATTTACTGCGTAATGGCAAACAATCCATAGGTTGTTCTGTGATTATAATATTGTTTTTTTCATTTTCTAGTTCTGGTCTTTTTGTATAAGAGCGATGATCAAAAGCCCTCTTATACAATTTCATATTTGTCACTTTTCCTGGTAATCCATATCGATTTAGGACCGATTGAACGTCTTTTAATGTAATTTCATTATTCAAATTATTATAGGGATTGAAAATTAATTTTTCACCTTGTTTTATAATATCATCATCTAATTTACCAGACATATATTTAGTCAACTTATATATTTATATTGTTTTATAATTCATATTGTGAAAAAAAAATATATTGGATATATATAATGCGCACTTTAGAAGGAAGAGCCAGAAATGTTAATTCTTTAATTAATGCATCCTCTAACAACTCATGTGGAGGACCATCCAAGAGCGGTGTTATGCAAGCATCCGCATATCCTAGAATTCCTAAAGGTACTATGATGGCAAGAGCCCCCAATCAACAATCTTTGGTATGTGATATGTCTGTTGGTGCTCGTCAATACAGATACTCAGCCAACAAGAAACTTTTGGGTTAAGTTATTTTATTTTTTACTTAAATACATATTAAATAATAATATATTTAATATGCAAATTATTTCTGATAGCAGAGAAATACCATTAATTACAGAGTTAAATACAAAAAATATATTTTATGACTTAAGTTTAAATATTACTTCAAAAAACTTACATTTAGGAGATGTAATTATATGCGATTTGTCTGAAAATCCAATTGTAATTTTTGAAAGAAAAACGTTGTATGATTTAGGATCTAGTATAAAAGATGGAAGATTTAAAGAACAATCAGAACGTTTAATAAATTCTATATCTTTAAATAATCACAATATTTGTTATTTGATAGAAGGTAATATGAGTTCGTATAATGAAACAAAAGGGAGAATGGTGAAAAAGGCATTATGGTCCGCGATAACAGACTTAAATTATTTTAAAGGTTTCTCTGTATTTAATACTTTAAATACAAGCCAAACAGCAGAATATATATTAAGGTATTGTGACAAACTAAGTCGTGAATTTAAAAAAGGGAAAATAACATATGAACCTGTTTCATATTCTGAAACATTAAAAACAGTAAAAAAAGAAAACGTAACTAAAGAAAATATTCATGTAATAATGTTAAATCAAATACCAGGAATTAGCAACAAAATATCTACAGTTATAATTGACCATTGTGAAAATTTACAAAAATTAATTGAAATTTGCAATACAAACAAGGAAGAGTTATTTGATTTATGTACTGTTGATAAAAACAATAAAAAAAGGAAAATAAATAAAAGTACAATTGAAAAATTAATAAATTTTTTAATATAATTTTATAATATGGGAGACTTATTAACTGACGATGTTATATCACAAAAATTATCTACTGACCAAATTTATTCTATGTCCAATGACCCCTGGAATCAATCATTAATGTTATGTCCTGAAAAAAAACAAATCGTTAAATTTTTAGCAGATTATGCAAATAAATATTTAAGATGTAAACGATTGGTAGATGTAGGCTGTGGATTAGGTTGTTTTTGTAATTTCCTACATAATTGGACAAAATTTAAACAAATTACGGGAATTGATAATGCAACATCTGCTATAGTAAAGGCAAATAAGAATTTTGGTCATTTGGAGAATGTTAATTTTGATGTTATTGATATTATTGATAGAACATCCGCTATAAAATTAAACACTCATAATCCTGATGTATTATTTATGTCAGATACTACCTGGTGTATTATAGAAAAATTACCTGATTTCAAAAGGTTTTTACGTGAAAATTTTAGAGGTAAATATTTAATACATATTTTACAGATACCAGTTCATCAAGACTACACACATTTAATATCAGATCATCAAAGCATATTAAAATTTTTTAATTTTGAATATATATTTGACGGTGAATTTTATAAAAATAAAGACGAAGAAGTAAATTGTGTATCATACTTTTTGGCAAAAATTAAGTAAATTAATAGATATATAAATTATATGAATTATATATATATATGATAGATTTTGAAGACCCGTATATTTACATACCGTTGTTAATTATTATAATAATAATAATGCTATATTTAACTGATATTATACAGCTTAATATTTTCAAACAACAAGAAGGATTTGATAATAAAAAGCTAGAAAATGATTTACAAAATTATAAACAACTTTTCTTATTAAAGAAGGATACAGACAAATTGGATATTAAAAAAATTGATAAAATAATAGAAAGTTATTTGAAATTAGATGAACTTCATTCACTTAAATCAATATGGATGCTTAATATACATGAAGAAGGAAAAGCCAATAAATCTGCAATAGATAATGCAAAAAAACATTTAGAAATGTATAATACAGTAAAGGCTACAATTAAAGGTTCTATAACATTTTTAGAAAATGCAAAAAAACGCAATAATAAAAACGCGATTACTGCTAATGATAATGATGAATTTTTAGAAGGAAATATTGGAGATGAAGCTGAAAAAAAGAGTAGTTGGATTTAGTTACCGTAACATCATTATATTTATATGTATTAATATATTAATATAATGAATAATGAAGAACGTCCTAGCTGGGATGAATATTTTAAAGAAATTGTTCAGGTAACTTCAAAAAGGTCTCCATGTGATAGACTGAAAGTTGGATGTTTATTAGTTAAAGATAACAGGATAATTAGTCAAGGATATAACGGTTTTTTACCAGATTGTCCTCATAAAAGTATTGTTAGAGATAATCATGAACAAGCAACTATTCATGCCGAACAAAACGCAATTAGTGATTGTGCAAAAAGAGGAGTTTCATGCTTTGGATGTGACGCATATATAACGCATTATCCTTGCATAATTTGTACGAGAATATTACTAGCTAGTGGAATCATTAATATAAAATATATTGATGATTATAAAAATGATGACTTAGTAGAATATTTTTGTGACATGAAGGATGTAAAAATATATAAGTTATAATAAAATAATTTAATTATAATATTAATAATTAATTATAATTAAAAATTAAAATGTTAGCATTTGATTATCTAAAACCATTTTTATTGTTTTCAAAAAAAAAACGTATTCCTCATGATATGATTAGATATATATATTCATTTATATTAGAAGAGATTAAGTCGAAATTATTGACTGATTATATTAATAATTCAATATCAAGTCATATAAATTATTATAAAAGACATATTTATTATTATAATAAAAGCAACTATACGTTACATTTTGATATAATACCATATTTTAAAGATAATGCTGATAATAGAATTAAATTAAAGAAAAATGTTATAGAAAAAATTAATAGTATAACAAATGATAAATATTGTTTTAGTCATTATTGTTGTAATGATAAAGGAGTAGTATTTAAAAATAGAAGCAGTAGTTAATTATTTTAATCCTTTTTCAATTACCTCATGCTCTATCTGTTTATTGCTATATTTAACACCTCCCCAGTTACCCATCATAGCATTAGCACTATATTTACGCGATACTTCATCCATAGAATATAATTTATCTAAAGGTGTATTTAATCCTACATATTGATTTTGTTGGTCAAAACCAGGATATGAATTTTGATTATATGGTTTATCATCGCGATGAGAATCTAATAATTTAGATTTCATTTGATTATCACTTGTAGATTTAATTTGTTGTTGTGGTAGATTATTTTGTAAATTATCTGGGTCTTTTATCTTATATACTGATTTACCTTGAACATCGTATGACTGTTGAAGAAACAGTAATGGACATTTGATATTTTGACTTCTTTGCCATTCAATAAATTCAGAATATTCTTCTAAATTATCAAATTGAATTGGATTTACTCCTGGAACTTCAGCAAGTTTAGAATTATATAAGAATATTTTATCTCCCTTTTGTATTAACATGTCAGGACATCTTTTTCCTGTAAATGATTCAATAACATCATCACTTTTATAGGTTAATACAAAATATAATCCTATCAAAAATAACATTATAGCTAAAATAAATTTAGTGGTAACTTCTTTATACATATATAATTATGTGATAAAATAATCTAACAATTATATATGGTAAAAGTTTATTATATTAAAAAAAAGAATGAAACAAGAAAAATAAGGGATATTAATAGTGATATTAGTAAAAATATGAAAGTAATATGTTTTATTTATTGGGATAGTTGTGGTGCGTGTAAGGAAGTTTCTCCTGATTGGGAACGAGCATCTAGTATTTTTCAAGAACAACATCCTGAAAATAATACAGTAATCGCGTACATTAACAAAGATAGTCTCCCTCAACTAAATTTTAACAAAGAAGTACATGCTTTTCCTCATTTTTCTACAATCCAGGGCAATAAAATAAAAGATTTTGAACCAGATAGATCTGTATCTGGATTAATAAAATTTATGGAAGAAGAGTCTAAAAATGAAAAATCTTCTATGAAAGGAGGAAAAACTAAAAGAAAAAAGCAAAAAAGCAAAAAAATAACCAGAAAAAATAAAAAAGATACGTATTATTATCCTCAATCTAAAATGTTAGATAGTGGATATATTAAATCAGGAATTCATTCTGTATATTATTCATGTTATGGAAATAAAAATGGAAAACCTGTTTTAGTTGTTCATGGCGGACCAGGAGGCGGAACTTCACCTAAAATGACTAGAATATTTAATCCCAAAAAGTACTACATTATATTGGTTGATCAAAGAGGGTGTGGAAAAAGTACTCCGTTGGGAGAACGCAAGTATAATAATACACATGAATTAATAAAAGACTTTGAGAAAATTAGAAAGAAATTAAATATAAACAAATGGATGTTATATGGTGGTTCATGGGGGTCATTTTTATCACTTGTATATGCAGTAAAACACCCAAGTATTGTTTCTGAAATCGTTATTAGAGGAATATTTTTAGGAGGAAAAGATGAAATAGATTGGGTAAATGCGGGAACAGGAGCAAATCATTTTTACCCCGATAAATGGGAAGATTATATTAAAGATATACCAGAAAACGAGAGAGATGATTTATTAAAAGCGTATGGTAGAAGATTTGAAGGTGAGTTAGGCAATAAAGTAAAGGATAAAGCTCTTTACAGTTGGGCAAAATGGGAATATGCTATATCTCAAATGATACCTATGAAAGATAGTGAAATTAAAAAAGAACTTACCAAAAATGATTTATATAAAACATTTGCTATGTTAGAATACCATTATTTTAAAAACAACTGTTTTGTTCCTAATAATTATCTTAGAAATAAACAAGTATATAAAGCATTAAAGGATATACCTATAGAAATAGTTCATGGTAGATATGATATAATATGCCCTCCGTCATCAGCATATGAATTACATGGCTACATACCTCATTCTAATTTGCATTTTACACAGGCTGGACATACCATGTTTGATTTAAAAAATAGAAAGAAAATAATTGAAATTACTGATAAATTCGTTTAAAATTGATTTATAATCATATAAAAATATTATTATAAATTACACTAAGAAATGGCGCTAGAATATCGTTTATTTGATTTTAATATTGCTAACAAAACCCCCGATGATTTCGAGGAGGATGGTAGCGATGAAGAAACAGTCTATAAAGATGATAAAATGTTTGAAATAGAAATGTTTGCAATCAACGAAATTGGAGAAACCGCATCAATTACAGTTACAGATTATACACCATTCTTCTATGTAAAGGTTGGTTCTGGTTGGAAAGATAAAGATGTCAAGGGATTTCTTGCTCAGGTCAAAAAGGAAATTAAGCCATATTGGCATGATAGTATTATATCATGTACATTAGTAAAAAAAAGAAAATTATATGGTTTTGATGGTGGTATTAACCATAATTTTATAGAAATGAAATTTAAAAATACCATGATAATGAATAAAATTAAATATTTATTTTATGATGATGATAATAAACAGAAATTAAAACGTGGCTACTTATGTAGTGGTGTTTATACAACTTTATATGAAGCAAATATACCTCCTTTGTTAAGATATTTTCATGTTGAAAATATTAGCCCTTCTGGTTGGGTAAAATTAAATAAATTTCGCGAAACAAAAGGTAATTCAAAAAGAACAAGATGTAAACGCGAGTTTAAGGTAAAATGTGGTGACCTAGTTCCGTTAAATAATAAGGAAACCCAAGTACCATATAAGATATGTAGTTTTGATATTGAGGCGAGTAGTAGCCGCGGTGATTTTCCATTACCCAAAAAGGATTATAAAAAACTAGCAACTAATATTATTGACATTTGGAAAACACAAAAAACAGTTTCAGATTTAAAAGCAAAAAAAATGATTGAAACGCTAGTATTGTGTGCGTTTGGTTATGGTTCAAATAATGATATTGACCTAGTATATCCTAAATGTGTTCGTGTAGATAAGGACGATTTGTCATCAATTATAAAGGATTGGTTAAAGAAAAGAGTAAAAACCGATGAAAATTCAACAACAGGTGATACTTATGATAATGAGGATATAGAAGAAGAGCTAACTGTATTTAATTATTCAAATAAAAAAACAAAATTCTTGAAAAAGGAAGTTACTGTTTATGATATTATTACAAATAGTTCTTATGAATATGATGATAAAATAACGCTCTTAACAAAATCATTTGATAAAACATTTCCAGATTTGGAGGGTGATAAAGTTACATTTATTGGCTCTACATTTTGGAAATATGGTGAAAAAGAACCTTACTTAAATCATTGTGCTGTATTAGATGATTGTGACCAATTGCCTCAAGATAAAACACAAATAGACACCGTTGATAATGAACGTAGTTTGTTACTTGCTTGGAAAGATTTAATTCTAAAAGAAGATCCTGATATTATTATTGGTTATAATATATTTGGTTTTGATTATCAGTTTATGTATGAAAGGGCACTTGAAACTAAATGTCAAAGAGACTTTCTTGAACTTTCTAGGATTAAATATGGTGATGGTAAAATTTGTCATGAAGAATATAGTCCTGGTAAATTTAGAATTGCACAATCTAAGATTGTGATTGCTAGTGGAGAACATGATTTAAAGTATATTAATATGATTGGTAGATTACAGGTTGATTTATATAATTATTTCAGACGAGATTATAACCTAGATTCATATAAATTGGATTATGTTGCTAGTCAATTTATTGGCGATAAAGTAAATAAATTTGAACATAATGTGTCTCAAACAACAATATTTACTAGTAATATGACAGGTTTGTATGTTGGTAGTTTTGTTCATTTTGAAGAAACTAGTCATAGTACAGATTATTATAAAGATGGAGATAAATTTAAAATAGTTGCGATTGATAAAGAGAGTAAATCATTTATTCTAGATAGTATTGAAGAATTTGATATGAATAAAAAAGTAAGATGGGGAATGGCAAAAGATGACGTTACACCACAAGATATTTTCAGAATGACAAATGAAGGGCCTGACCAAAAGGCAATTATTGCAAAATATTGTATTCAAGATTGTAACCTTGTACATCATCTTATGAACAAAATTGATGTTGTTACTGGATATATTGAGATGTCTACTATTTGCAGTGTACCTATGAACTTTCTTGTAATGAGGGGACAGGGTATTAAACTTACTAGTTTTATTGCTAAAAAATGTAGAGAAAAGAATACATTAATGCCTGTTGTTGATAAAAAATATAATGATGATGGATATGAGGGTGCAATTGTACTTGATCCAAAATGTAATTTATATCTAGAAACTCCTGTTGCATGTGTAGATTATGCTTCGCTATATCCATCATCGATGATTAGTGAAAATTTATCTCACGATAGTAAAGTATGGACTAAAGAATATAATCTAGATGGTGACCTTATATATGAATATGGTGAAAAGGATGAAAATGGTGATTATGTATTCGATAATATGGATGGTTATGAATACGTTGATATTACTTATGATACATTTAAATATGTAAGACCAAGATTTGGCGCAGCTGCTGTAAAAACATTATCTGGCAAAAAAATATGTAGATGGGCACAATTTCCTAATGGAGAAAAGGGTATCATGCCATCTATTCTAGAAGAATTATTAAAGGCAAGAAAGGCAACTAGAAAAAAAATTAAAACTGAACCTGACCCTTTTATGCAAAATATTCTTGATAAAAGACAACTAAGTTATAAAATTACAGCTAATTCTTTGTATGGTCAATGTGGAGCAAAAACAAGCACATTTTATGAAAAAGATGTTGCCGCTTCAACAACTGCTACAGGAAGGTTGTTACTAACTTATGCGAAGAGAATTATTGAAGAAGTATATGGTGATAGTATTTGTGAAACAAAGAATTTTGGAAAGGTTCGTACAAAAGCAGAATACATATATGGTGATACAGACTCAGTATTCTTTGCTTTCCATCCCGAAGATCCTGAAACAGGAAAAAAAATTGTAGGTAAAGATGCATTAGAAATTACAATTGAACTTGCGATAGAAGCTGGTGAATTAGCATCCAAATTTCTAAAGGGACCACATGATTTAGAATATGAAAAGACATTTATGCCATTTTGCCTATTATCTAAAAAGAGATACGTAGGTATGTTATATGAAACAGATGTGAATAAATGTTCTCAAAAGAGCATGGGTATTGTTTTAAAAAGACGAGATAATGCTCCTATTGTAAAAGATGTATATGGTGGAATTATTGATATTCTAATGAAAGAACAAAATATTCAAAAGGCAATTGAATTTCTATTAAATTGTCTTGGTGATTTAAAAGATGGAAAATATCCACTTGATAAATTGATTATTACGAAATCACTTCGTTCTAATTATAAAAATCCCGAATCAATTGCACATAAGGTTCTTGCTGATAGAATTGGTAAAAGAGACCCAGGAAATAAACCATCGTCTGGTGATAGAATAGCATTTGTTTTCTTTCATAATAAGAATAACCCAAAATTACAAGGTGATAAGATTGAAACACCAGCATTTATGTTGGAAAATAAACTAAAACCAGATTACTCGCATTATATTACAAATCAAATAATGAAACCAGTACAACAGTTATTTGCTTTAGTATTAGAAGATATTCCTGCATTTAAAAGAAAGCCGTTTCTTGTTAAGGAATATAAAAAGAAAATTAAGGCAATTAAAGAAGAATTTGGTGATGACCGTGTTAAAATGGATAAAAAGATGGAGGATTTACGTAATAAAGAAGTAAAAGGAATATTATTTGATAGTTATTTAAAAGAAATATCAAACGCTAAAAATAATATTCAAACGCTAAACAAGTTCTTTATTCAAAAGTAATGAAAAAGCGAAGAAAACTATGAAAAGAGAAGGCAAATAAAATAAATATTTTGTAATAATATAATGTTAATATTTTTGTTTATTATATTATTTAATGGGGTTTTTTCAAATAAAGTTTTCAACTTAACTACATCTAATTTAGTACTTGTAAAAAATGAAATAAATCAAGAAAGTGTTAGTTATGCTATCGAGAAAATACAAAATTCAAAGAATACTTCAAGTTTAATATTATATTTAGATTCACCAGGAGGACAGGTTGAAGATGGGTTAAATTTAATAACTGAGATACAAAAATATAATATTACATGTATTGCGGAGAGAGCATATAGTATGGCATTCGCAATATTACAAAGTTGTCATACACGTTATATTCTTCCTTCTGGTAGATTAATGCAACATCAAATTACTTTTGGTATTCAGGAGTCACTTTATAAAATACAAAATTATGTATCATTTGTTTCACAAATGGAAAGTTATTTAGTAAATCTTCAAGCTAATAAAATTAAAATGGATAAGAAAATATTTATTGAACGAACATCAAATGATTGGTGGATATTTGGAGAAAATGCAATTTTTAACAACGTTGTGGATGATATTGTAAATATAGAATGTAGTAAATCTCTAATTGACAAAAATTATACTCAAACTGTTAATGGTCAAAAAGTGGTTTATTCCAATTGTCCATTGATACATAAAGAACGAGAAAAAGAAAAGGGTGAAAATAATTTTTTTTATTTCTTATAACCTTTAATGTATTGTAAATAATATAAACAGTAAATATTATGGAATTTAATGTCTATAAATATAGATTTAGATTTATTATTATTTTTTAAAGATATGACTAATTATGCAATTATAAAAAAAGATAAAAAATTTCCGATGTTTAATGTTAGTAGGGATGATATTGATATAATATGTTTAGATATGAAGAAAACAGTTGAACATCTTGAAAATGTATTACAAAATAATTATAGTAAATATAAGTGTCATTTTGATAGTAAAAATGAACACTTAAATATTTATTATGGTAATATATGTTATGAGAATTTTATTGTTAGATTTGATTTGTTTGACGATATATGTAAAATGTATCCATCATATAAAATTTCTTCAGATGTAACAAAAGAAGTAATACAAAACAGTATTATTATAGAAAACGATATTAGAGTTCCTTTATTAAAAGACGAATTAATGATAAGACGTTTAGAATATGAAACTTATATTCATAAAAGACCTGATAAAATAAAACATTTAAATTATATAAATTCTTATCCTGAAGAAAAATATACAGTTTTTTCTAAAATTTTATAATTGCGAAACTCATTAATATCTTAAAAAGTATATTTATGTATCAATGTTCTATATATTATACAAATACCACTATCCCAATTTATTTAGCCTTATATAAAATTATGAGAGACGAGAGAATATAATAGTAATATAATATATATAATGGCAGGAAGACTTGTTAAAATAATATTTATATTAGCTAACGGAGAAAAATGGGGTGAAACAGAACTGGGACGACTATCATCAACAACCCAGGCTGAACTCCAAAAACCTGAAGCTGTAGAATTGGTGAAAGGTAAAGTTGATAATTTATTCAACGATAAAGTTAGAAAGTCGTGTGAAGATGACTTAAATTATGAAATAACAGATGATGGTCATCATCAATTTACATGTAAAATACCTGAAAGTACCAAGAGAGGAGGTAAAAGAGGATTGAAATCAAGAAAATCTAAAAAAACAAAAAAGAGAAAATCTCTTAAAAAGAAGAGAAAAACTCGCAGAAATTAAGAATTTATTAGTATTATCATTAAATATAAATAGTAATAAATTAATTTAGATTATACTGTTATCTCTCTTCGTTGTGTTATAAGCCTTCGTTATTATAGATATTTGTTGTGAGTAACATTTTTGATATATAATATATTTTTAGCCATCATATAATAATAATGAGAGTCGAGAGAACAAACATATATTAAAATGCTTAAAGAAAACCGATCTATAGAATATATGGCGGAATTAAATTGTGATGTAGTAGTTGGAGAACATTTATTAATCAATATTATTAATGTTGATCAAAAAATTATAAATAATAATGAAACACTCAAAGACATAATGGAAACCATTAGTAAAAAAGGGAATTTCACAATAATAGATAAAAGATATAATAACTTTGATCCATATGGATTTTCTGGAATATATTTATTATCAGAAAGTCATTTTACTTTTCATAGTTGGCCCGAATATCAAAAATTATGTTTAGATATATTTACATGTTCAAAAGATATTAGTTATGATGATATTTTTGAATATATAAATATAAATTTTGGAAAGGATAATATTTCATATTTATCAATTAAAAGATAACATATTATTTTTTCTTTATATAAAATATATGAATATTGATAATAATGAATTAGTGAAATCTGTTCAAAAATTGAATAGTTCATTAACACAATTAAAAGAAGAAATCAACAGAAAACAAAATAAAGTAAGAGAAATAGATGAAGAAATAGGAAAGGGAACAGGAGATGAAACACTTTTAGAAGAGCGAATAAAACTAGATACACAGGTTGATGTATTAATGGATGCGCTGTATAACTTTGAAAAAGATGTAAAAACTATTAAAGCTACTGCTCGTAATTTGAGTGGATTAACTAAAAGAGGAGGAAAAAGAAAGATGAGAAAAACAAGAAAGGCGAGAAAAACAAGAAAGAACAAGAAGTCCAAGAGAAAAACAAAAAAGTAAATAAATAATTATAAATAATAATCTATTTATAATTATATGAGTAAAGAATCATTTATTACAGGTCCCAAAATGTACATGCGTAGTTCATCTAGTTTTTTCGCATGGAATAGAAGATTAGGATCCAATCTACAACCCAAAAAGTATTTAGACAGTAGCCAAGTAACAAGTGATGATACACCAAAAATTAGACCTGCCCAAATGAAAATGTTCGCTGCAAGAGCAGGTCCAACATCAGGAAAAGGTATTAAAAATGTAACACGTCAAGATTCCTCGCAAGTTACACAAGATAGAAGAGCGATGGCTGTATCTAAAGGAAATTACAACGAAAATAATAATAAAACATATGATACAAGCTATGTAAAATCTAGATTAAATAGATCAAGAAGTTTAGGAGCTGTTGCTCCCGCTAAGAAAGGAGCAAATCCTGGTTGCACACATAATTAATATAATAACCTAGTGTATTAGCAAAATATATCATAAAATGTACAATAGTTACTACACATATTTTTGTAGTAAATGGTGTTTTCACATCCAATATAGAATATACAGGGTCTCCTGTGATAAGTGTCCAAGGACCCCATATACATATTAACCAAACATATACCCATAAATAACTATATATTAGTGTATTATTATCAAATATATAATTAGATTGGGTATTATGATAAAACATAATAATATACGGAACAGTATGATTTATTTCACAATGTATAATTTGTAAGCTAGATATTATTTGTTTATTATATCTATCATCAGTATCTTTCATATTAAAAAAATATTTTGTAACATAGTAAGCAAATGTAATAACAAAAAGTATATTATGTGATATAGGAAGATAATCTGGATAAAAGTAAAATAAAAAATTAGCATAATGACCAGTATCAGTTAATCGTATTAAATGTTTCCATTTAAATAGTTCTGGTTTTGAATAAAATTTTGAAAAACATAAATAATAATTTGCTGAAAAAGATTTTAGATAAATATAAAATGATAGCAAAGGATAATACAACGATAAATAGGAACATCCCAATATAATGTATATACCATTCTCAATAATTATATTATATAAATTCATATAATATAATTTAATTAGTACTATTTAAACCAATTAAAAAATTATTTAGCACCAAATAATGATTTATTTAATAAATATCCTGACATCCATGTGCCGACAGTAACCCACATAGTATCAATAGTATCAGAACCTGTTCTAATTATCCAATTTAAACCTTTACAATACGGAGTACTGTTAATAATAGGTGAAGTAAAAAAGCCTGTTATACTCCAATTATTACAACTATAAGCGTATAAATTTGCAGCTCCATAATGAAGACAAATCCAAATACCATAAATACCAACAGAATTATAAATATATGGATGAATAGTTGTAATATATTGTGATGCTTCTTTATAATATGGTGTAATGTCCATTTATATACCATATAATTAATATTTAACCATTTTACGTAATTTAATTTTTTTCTTTAAACATTTTAGTTTGTCATAGTCGATTGATACAATAAATTTTTTACTAATTGATTGAACACATGTATCACATATAGAGTATATTGTATTATTAATATGGTGAAAATGCATACCACAAGTATCATATGTACACATATCTTTAGAACAATTACGACATTCTACCAAAATATTTTTAATATTACAAATAGTACACATATTGTTAGTGTCTATTTTTTGTTCGACATCCATTTTTAGTTATTTAAAAGTTATAAATATTTAATTTAAAATCATTTTTTTTTAAATATAATAAATATGAAATATATATTTTTGTTTATACTGATTTCAATTAGTAAGACAACTTCTTTTATAACCAATTCACTTATAAAAGCATCTTCTCCAGTAAGATTAAGAGAATATATAAAAAAAGAAACAGAAAAAAATTTCAAACATATTACATATCCAAAAGCAAAGGATATATTACATAAAAACATAGGTGAGATTGACATATATGGTGATGGAACACTTGAAAAAAATGTAGAACATATTTTCCCACAATTTAAATTTAAGGGTAAATCTAATAAATCGGTATTAAAGTCAGATATGCATAATTTATATTTATGCAATAGTAGATTAAACAATTTAAGACAAAATTTCAAATATATAGATTCTGCTAGTGTTTCTTTAGATGATAAAATAAAGATTTTAGATATGAAAGGTTGTGAAGTAAATACTAATAGAGATATATTTACAAAAACAGGTTATTTAATGGTATCAAATAGAAAACAAAAAACATTTATACCTACGAATTATTCTAGAGGTAAAATATCAAGAGCATTATCTTATTTTACAATAAAATATGATTTTATGGATGAACTAGAAGATATAATTGATTTCAAAACATTAATAGAATGGAACCTAAAAGATCCAGTTGATAATGATGAGTATTTAAAAAACATAAAAATATATAAATACCAAGGAAACATAAATCCTTTCATAATGGAGCCAGATTTAGTCCAATACTGTTTTTCAGATAAATTTGAAGTTTCAGATGAAACAATAAAAAAGAAGAGGGGGTCATTTATTGATCCATTATATACAATAGATTATCTTATAAATGAAATAAATATATTAGAAAAACAAAAGATTACAAATGATAAAATGATTAATAAACTTTCAAAATTATCTAAACGAGATTACTAGATATGTCTTGTGTATTTGAATATCTATTAATAAATTCCATTCTATTGTTAACCATATTAAATGAGATATCATTATTAAAAATACCAAATATATCACTTGGGGTAATATTAATATGATTTATTGGTGTTAAAGATTGTAAATTACCTGTAATACTTCTAACACTTCTAACTAATTCATCTGATAAATTTGATGACAAGTCCTCTGAATCTCTTAATAAATTATCTACATTTCTAGAAATAGAATTAAATAATTCTTCTTCTTGTTCAATATCATTTTCATATGTTTGTTCTATTTCTGGTTCTGGAATAGGTTCTGGATTAGGTTCTGGATTAGGTTCTGGATTAGGTTCTGAAATAATTTCTGGCATAGGTTCAGGTTGATTAAATGTATCATTTAATGGTTCATTATTTTCTATAACAGTTGAAAGATTATTTCTGGATGCTTGATTTCTATGTTCTCTAATATCAAATCTACATAATGGACATCTAACATTTGTTTCAAACCATGTTTGTAATTCATTAGTTGAAAAAATATGTCCACAAAAAATAATTCTAGTTACTAATTGTTGTTCAACAAATCTTTCAAGAGAAATAGGACAATTACTATTTTGAGGATCAATTATATTTCCAAATCTAACTAATTGAGTTGCTTCTCGTACTTGTCTATCAGATGGTCTAACAACAACAGGGGTTAGTTCTTGACCTATTGTGCCAAATATTAAATCAGGTATATTAGTTAAATATCGTCTCATATATTGGTCTTGATTATTAGGTAAAACAGTAATGTTAGGATTTCGATTAGTTTGTCTAGTATTTCTATTAACACCAATAGGTTCATTACTTTGTAAAGGAGGTCTTATTTCACGATGTGTCCAGGCAGGATTAGTAATTGGTGTAGGTATATTTAATCTTGGAGTTGGTCCTTGAGAATTCAATCTTCTTCTTAATTCTTGATTTTCTCTTCTTAATGTATTTATTGTATTTGCAGTATCATCATAATCACGATTTATTAGACGTCTCAACGTACTTTCTTGATGATTAATTATTGTAATTACATCACGCATCGTTTCTTGTGATGAGGTTATAAGACGATTATAGTTATTTAATATTTCATCATTCATTATATATTAGGTAATATATAAAATGAATGAAAACTGTTTAAATAATTAATTATAATATTATTATTAATGGATATAACAAAATATGAAAATAAAGGATTAACAGGGCTAGTTAATCTTGGAAATACATGTTTTTTAAATTCAGCACTACAAGCGATATCTCATAGTTATGAACTAAATGAACTATTAGATAGTTCTTCTTTATTTAGTTTTATGAATAAAAATTCAAGTAGTAATTTACTTAAAGAATGGAATGACTTAAGAAAGTTAATGTGGTCTCAAAATTGTACAATCGCACCCAAAGGCTTTGTAATAACCGTTCAAAAAGTTGCAAAAGATAAAAATCAAGATCTATTTACCGGTTATGAACAAAATGATTTAAGTGAATTTCTAACATTTTTATTAGGTTGTTTTCATGATAGTTTGAAAAGAGAAGTAGATATAGTATTAAAAGGAGAAATCAAAAATTTTAAGGATAAAATTGCTGTAAAATGTTTAGAATCATATAAAAGATTACAAGAAAAGGAATATAGTGAAATTATTGATCTATTTTATGGTATTCAAGCAACCCTAATTTATAAAAAAGATGTTGAATATAAAAATCTAGATGAAAAATCAGTATTAAGTGTTGCTTCTGAATCATTTTTTATTATTAATTTACCTATTCCACCTAGAAAAAGAGTTATAAATATATATGATTGTTTTGATACTTTTACAGAAGTAGAAACATTAGATGGTGATAATATGTGGTATAATGAAAATACAAAACAAAAAGAGGCTATAAATAAAAAAACATGTTTCTGGAAATTACCTAAAATATTAATTGTTGATATAAAAAGATATGATATGTATAATTCAAAAAAACAAAATAATATTGATGTTCCACATATAATAGAATTATCAAAATATGTAATAGGATATAAGTCAGGCGATAATACATATGAATTATATGGAGTATGTAATCATAGTGGAGTAACTCAAGGTGGTCATTATACAGCAAATGTTAAAAATGCAAATGGAAAATGGTATAATTACAACGATAGTCATGTTAATGAAATAAGACAAGAAATAGTAGTAACACCCAAAGCATATTGTTTATTTTTCAGAAAAAAAAACTAATTATAACCCTCCTCTTTTAGTCATCTCTTCAATTATTTTTTCATCATAACTTGGTTCATAATGATAAATATTTATCTTTTCAGTTTTACCTATAAACCTAATATCATTATCTGTTTTAAAAATAACACTTTGAAAAGTATTACAGCTGGTATCATCTTTTACAAGAGAAACAAGATTTCTTTCATCACCATAAACAGTTAATATACCCTTCTTATTATGAATAACTACTGGTTTTTTCAAATATTTTCTAATAAACAAAGTGAATGTTTTCATTATAAATTATATAAAAAATAAACTTTATATAATTTTAAATTATCTTAAATTAAATCTCGTGTTATCGGGTTAGCTTTAATAGATAATGGTTTTAAATTTATAGTAGATACAAATGTTTCTGTGGTACAATTCATATTATTATTAGGATTATTTGCTCTATGTTGTATAGCATATTGTTTTCTATTTTGGGGTATAGGACAAACATCATACAGCTTTTGTGTATAAGAACTATCATAATTATCAAGTGCAGTATTAATATTACTTTCATTCCCTGTAGCTCCTAACTTAAAAGTATATACATTTGCTGTTTCTTTAATATTTTTAGAATATAATACTTGTTGGTTACCATTCAACAAAGAAACTGTGGCATTCATAAGTGTTGTTGGTGTAATTAATCTAACAACATATAATTCATCATGATTTTTAGCAGTATGAAGCCCAACCTTCATGGTTTCTTGTTGAACTACAGTATTACTACTAGCATCTGTAACAATATTTAAATATTGATCAGCAAAATTATTATTTGTTAATGTTGATTTAAGATCAGTTGTCATACCTTCAATATAATGGTCTTCTATGTGTTGGTCATATAATGAACGATGTTCTCTAGAATGAGTTACATTATTATGAATACCATGGTCATCATTATGATATTGGTATATAGGTCTTGCATTAGGGTTATTATGTGAATGAGTACTTGGGTCATGATTTTCATTATAATGATTTCCATCTATAGGTTCTCTCATATATCCAGTATTGTTATTATGTGAATGAGTACTTGGGTCGTGATTTCCATTAGGGTTATTATATGAATGAGTACTTGGATGGTGATGTCCATTAGGTCCATAATGATTATTAACATGATTTGAATTTTGAGTTCCTGAACTACCATGTTGATGATAATATACAGATGAACCAGTATTTAAAGACATATTTAAATCTGCACATGTATCAGGTCTATTACCACTTAAATCTGTATTAGGGTCATTAGATGTAATATGTCCTGTAGTAATATCAATAGATGCTTGAGGTGCAATATTTGTTAATCCACTAACAACATATTCATTTGTTGTAGTATCATCTGTTGATGTAGTTCCGGTAGATTCCCATATTTGTACTTCTGATAATGAAATTCCCGAATCACTAGTAGGAGTATTATATTCAACAACTACATATTTAATACCATCGTCAGGTATGCGTTGTTCAGTTCCTAAATCATCATATAATAATCCATATTTTCTTAAATAATGTTCCCAAATAGGTAATCCATTAGGACAAGTACTTGTATTACCCAAACCTTGTCTATATCCAGAACCATAACCATTACCACTATGAAGATGAGTATGTAATCTATGTAATTCAGCATGTTTTTCACACTTAGATGTACCACATACACTACAATCACTATTATCTTGGCTACCTAAATTAGTAGATAAACTTAAATTAAATGATAAATTAAAAATATACAACGCTAAAATAACTATAGTTATAATCATTATACCACTCATAATTGTAATAGTACCAAGTGCAACAAGAATAATAACAACAATTATCGGAAAGAATGATACTACTAAACTAACCAACGTATTATATAATTTCTCTGCTTCATTTTCAGTTGTCATATATATATATATTATAACTTTAAAATTATAATATATATTTTCATTTCTTATTTTTTCTTGTAAAGCTCCCATATTTCTTCTTGTTTTTTTTGGTGTTATTAATTTTTACTTTTTGTTTTGGTTTTTGTTCTTCTTTATCAATTTTACCCTTTAAAAATGTATCAAATAAATTATCCGAAATACATTTTGGATCATACAAACAATCACTATCTAGTTTTTTTACTATGTTTTCATTATTTACAAAATAAAAATATGGAATTGCTAAATGAGATAAAGATTTATGATTAATAAAAGAATACATATTATTTTCAACCTCCATAAATGTTATATACATTTAATTATTTTGAAAAATACCTTTTAATATCTGGTTCATATTTTGTTTCTCTACTATTTTTAACATGTTCTATTATTCTTTCTATCTGATTTTCAGGAAAAAGTTCTGCTAAACATTTTTCTAAAAATTTATATGTAATTGCACCCTGACTTTTATTTTTAGTAAATTTTAATTTACCACCTGTAATTTCGACTACATTATCCTCCAAATTATTATTTTCAACAAATACATTAATTTTATCGGAAATATCTCCCTTTTCCTCTCTGATTTCCTTACATTTTTCATTTAAAACTTTTAATTTATTATCTAGAGAAACCCATTGCTTAATATTATCAATAAACGCGCCTTGCTCCATTTATATTATAAATTATATAATATAAATTTTATTTTAATTTATTTCTTTCCCTTCTTAACTCTACGAGCCATTCTTCGCTGAGCACCCCATAATCCAAAGGGGACAATAGCAGAGCTAATAACTCCTCCTAAAAATCCTCCAGTTCTTCTGCGGGTTCTTCTGCGAGCAGTACCGCTTGTGCTTCTCTTGGTTTTCTTAGCACCACCCTTCTTTCTAAGAGTTCTTCTTCTTCTACGTCCACCAGAAAGAGTATTAGTCTTTGATCCGGGACTTAATGCCTTAGATACTTGAGCACCAACATCTCCTACTGTCTTGGATACCCAACTAGCTCCGTCACCACCACGATAGTTTTTTCTGGTTGCCTTAGCCATATATATATACAAAATATTATATTATTTTATCATATAAAAATCTACTACGCAATAGTAAAATAAAGTTTCCTAAAATAATAAAAAAACTAATAATTACAAATACCATTGATAACATAATATATGGATAAATATCAGCTAACAACATATCTATTATAGGTTTAAATAATTCACGTATTTGCATTTTAACATCTTCATTCTTTAAAACATCCATTATCTCTGTATAAATAATATTTTTAGTAGAACTATCCATACAATATTAAATATAAAATATATTAGATTATAATGCGTTTGCGTATATTCTTTTTAATTTAAATATGTTATAAAAGCATGAGTGAATATAAGATTTTAGTACCAAGCGATTCTTTTGATTTCACAAAATTATCTTTAGTAAATCCAATTACTTTACAGGGTGGAACATTTTTCACAAAACTATTAAATGAAAACAACGAATTATACATACAAACTCCATTATGTACAACCAAAAATGGGTTTGTAAAAACTGCAAAGAAAATAAATTGCGATATGTTATTTGAAAGATCAAATACAGAATTTATTGAGTGGTTCGAAAATTTAGAGGAATATTGTCAAAAATTAATTTTTAAAAAATCTAAAGATTGGTTTCAAGATGAAATAGAATTAGATGATATTGAAAACGCATTTACAAGTTCTATTAGAAGCTATAAATCAGGAATGTTTAATATGATTAAAACAAGTACAGAATCACCAAGAATTTCACATAGTGTAAGCAATCTTTCAATATATGACCAGCAAGAAAGACAAATGAAATTAGAAGATGTAACACCTGATAATACTATGGTATGTATTTTACAGATACATGGTGTTAAATTTACACCAAAAAATTTTCAAATAATGATTCAGTTAAAACAAGTAATGGTATTAAATGATAATATGTTTAGCAAATGTCAAATAAAACCAAATGTAGAAGTTAGAAGTAAAAAAAAGATATCATTAAAATCATATGATACAGAAAATAAATTAGATGATGATGATGATGATAATAATGATAAGGATGAAGAAATAAATATTACAGAATATACCGATAATGATGATAATGCTGATAATGCTGATAATGCTGATAATGAAATTGATTTACCAACAATTAATCAAGAAACTTTAGAAAGTAACAACACTTTAGAAACAGATAAAGATTTAGAAAATAATGAAGAAAAAGTTGAAGTTGAAGAAAACAAAAATTTAGAAGAACTTGTAAATTTTGAAGTGGATAAAATAGAAGAGGTACAATTAAATTTAGATAATGCTGAAAATTTAGAAGAAATTACATTAAAAAGGCCTGATGAGGTTTATCTAGAAATATATTCCGAAGCACGAAAAAAAGCAAAAGAGGCAAAAAAACATGCATTAATATCTTATTTAGAATTAAAAAAGATAAAATCAGAATGGGATGTAGAAGGATTAGATGACAGCGATGATGAATTTGATAAAGCAATGATGAATAAAGCGATGGAAGGAAAAAAAAATAGTGAAAGTGGCCCCATCGAATTATTGAACCATTAAAATTTATAAATAAATGATATATTTAAGAAAAATATTTTATCATTAGTTTTATATAATGAGCATGTTAAGTTCTTTGAAGAAAGTTGCTGATAAAGCTATAAAATTTGTGCAATCTAATCTTTTAGGAGTTGTTGCAGCCATCGTGATACTTTATTTATTGATGGAATACGGAGGTCTTAAGTCATCTGTTCAATCTGGTATGACAGGAGGAGAAACAGCACCAGCTGCTACCGCTTCTGCACCAAAAGCAAGTGTTCCTGATAATGAGTATCAAACTGTACAGGGTATTAGCACTAGTACCCATGGTCTTCCTCCATCATGCATGAAACAATCAACTATGGACCCCAAAGAATTATTGCCTAAGGATGCTAATAGCGAATGGGCTTCTTTGAACCCATCAGGTTCTGGTGAATTAAGTGATGTAAATTTATTAAAATCTGGTCATCACATCGGTATCAATACTGTTGGTCAATCTCTTCGTAATGCTAATTTACAAATCAGATCTGAACCACCTAATCCACAAATGAATGTTGGACCATGGCACCAAACAACTATGGAACCTGATCATATGAGAGTTCCTCTTGAATTAGGCCAAGGAGGTCAATAATTATTTTAAAAAAATATAAAATATGAATAAAATATATGTCTAAAATTAATATTTTAGGATATATTTTAACTGGTGTAATATTATTATTATGTATAAAAATATATTTAGAATCTGATTCGTTTAATTTAAGATGCATAGTATCTGAGGTAGATGGTAATAAATACTGTGTTAGAGAAAGGTCAAAAATTACTATGGCAGCAGATTTATTGGCAACTGCTACACAAAACTTAACAAAATTAGTTGAATATGTCGGTGAAAAATATCCTGAAAGAGAAAATGTTAAAAGATTAGTTAATAATTTTAAACCTAATAAAATACAAGAAACATTACCTACTAGTAAGTTAACAGCATACAGCGAAAATAAAGGTGAAAAAATTGCTTTTTGTCTTACAACGCATAAACAAAATAACGATTTAATTGATATTGAAACATTAACATTTGTAGGTATTCATGAATTAGCACACGTTGCGAGTATAACAGTAGGACACAAAAGAGAATTTTGGGATAATTTTAAATTTTTATTAGAAGAAGCCAAAGCAGCAGGTATTTATGATCCCGTTGATTATAAAAAAAACCCTCAAGAATATTGTGGTATGACTATAAGTGATAATCCATATTATGATCTATAATATTTTAATTGTAATTGTATATTATTTATAATATAAATATATACAAATAATATATATATGTTAGAAGTCTTTAAAATACACTATATAAATGATGATATTACAAAAAAGATAATGATTTTTTGTGGTGACAACGAAAAATATCATAAAGAACATTTAGATCAAATATTAAATAAAAAAGAGTTTGAACAACTAGAAAAAAATAATGTTGAAATTGTATTTGTAAATGATTACATTCATAAAGATGATACCATCGAAAATATAAAATTAAAAATAATTAAATATGATGATAGTATTACTTTTGAAGAAATATATTTATTTGGAAATCAATTAAAAAATTTGAATATAGCAAATATATTAAAAACTATTGAAACTAGTGATTATGATGAAAATATTCTTATTTATAACATAAAAAGTAATATAGATGATGATATATTTAATAAATTTTTAGATTTTGATAGCTCAGAGCAAATGCATATAAAAGATATTCTATATATTGAAAATGAAAAAATATTAGTAAAAGTTCCAATTGGTCAAAAATTTAATTGTGAAAATTATATATTTTATAATTCGGTATCACCATTTGATATTAAAACTGAAAAAAACATTCTTAATAATAAAGTTATTAGAACAAATGGGGATTTTTTATTTGAATATGATATTTTCAATAATGATATTTACTTATGTAAATTTTCTGAAAAAAATATTCTGAAAAAAATAGTTGAATTATATTATTATTATTTATACGAACAAAATATTTTTGATACTGAAAGCTATGACTCAAATTTTACAAAATTAAAAAGTAGTTCTTTGAAATTAGTATCAAATAAAGCAAAATATAATGAAAGTATTAACGAAATATATAAAAACTATAGTGATGTAGAATTTAAAAAATATGTATCACAAATGGGTATTACATCCATAAAATTAAAAATATTTTCTGTAAATAACATGTTTGTCCCACTAGATTTAATATTTAAATCGTTGCATTCAACAGAAGAATTCCCATTACTTAAATTAAATCTTGGTCCCAAGATTGAAAAATTATTTAGAATATATAGTAAAGGTACATCAATTGATGGAAGAAAAATACCATATTTAAAAAAATCAGAAATCGCAAAAATACAAAGGTCAATCGGTAATCACAAAGGTCTAACAATTTATATTATTGTTAAAAAAATGGCTTATTTTATAGAATTAAGAAATAATGGGGATATGTTTATATTTTACGAAAATGAAAAACATATAACTATGGATAAATTAAATAAATTGTTTCAATATGGTATAAATAAAATACTTACAGTAATAAAAAATAAATTTGAGAAGAATGGATATAAAATAAATTTTTTTACAGATATATATTCATCTAATATTTCAATTTTAGATTGTAATTACATATATAATCTTAATACAAGTAGTAAAATTAAATTAAAAAAGGGCAATTGTTTGTCTAATATTTTTGAAATAAAATCAAATACCGCTATGTTATTTAAAAAGGTGAAAAATTACAACGAATTAAATGAAGATGATGGATTTAAAATTACAGTTGAAAAAGATAAAAAGAACAAAGATAATTATATTATTACTTTCTATGGTATAAATAATATACATT
>MDTB01213261.1_pt1 | contig 52134 bp, 54 predicted proteins | sample 811161 | NCBI WGS metagenome assembly MDTB01 (sample SAMN05326650, study PRJNA326480) | marine metagenome | isolation source: seawater | place: Mediterranean Sea | collected 2009
GGATCGCACTCACTGAAGTTATCAACATTTATAAAACCTTCTTTATGTTTATATCCACAGCCTAAATTGAGTTTTTTAAAAGTCATGTTTTATTAATGTCCGTTACGCTCTTCCCTGTTGTCATCCCTATCCAAGCCATTCCGAGTTCATAACCCAATGAAAGGATAACGGGGCCAATGAAAAGCCCCACTAAGCCATTTGTGAGAGTACCACCAACCACTCCAACAAAAATAATTATCATAGGAGTTGAGAGGCCCCGGGCCATGACTATTGGTTTCATAACATTATCAAACAACATGACCGGTACTGTCCAAGTAGTGAGTAGTATCGCCGGTGTTGTATCAAGTGTTATCCAAGCATAAATAAGGACTGGTATTAGAATTATTCCGGGTCCAACTTGAATCGCAGACATTACCAAAACCAAGAACGTTAATAGACCCGCTGCTGGAATCCCTGCGATTAAAAGACCTACTCCAGCTAAAGTCGCTTGGACTACCGCCACGCCTATGATTCCGACCGCAACATTGCGAATTGCCATGGTTGCTAATTTAAGATATTGCTCTCCATCGGACCCCACTATGCGACTCGCAAAAGCGGTCATCCCATTTTTGATCGGTTGGGCCCAACTAAACATAATTCCTGCCATGAAAATAGCAATGACAAATTGTAATAAACCAACTCCAACATTTGCCGCAATTTTTAAAAAAACCCTCGCAATTGATTTAAGTTGGGAACTGATTTGCTCAAGGGCAGCCTGTAAATTATCCGACGCATCCCACCAAAAGGTCGAGACAGTCTCTCCTACAAGCGGTAACTGCGCGATAAGGTCTGGGGGAGGAGGGATCTCAATCGATCCGTCTGCTAAATCTGTAGCAATAGATTCCATATTACTTATCAGTGCGCCTCCCAGACCAATTGCAGGTCCGATTACCATTATTAACAAAAGGAAGATTATTAGTGACGAGGAAATAGCCTTGCTTTTGACTTTGTCAGAAATCCAATCAAAGGCTGGAAACAGTGCCACCGCTAAAATTCCTGCCCAAATGATTATTACAATGAAAGGTCCTAAAATTTGTAGGCACCAATAGATCATTACACCGAGAAGACCGAGTCTTATCGCTATGTCTGTAATTTTATTTGACCTGTTTTCCATTATTTAAATTTGCTTAATCCAAGAGCTTAGATACGAATTCTACCAGTTGTTTGCCATTTGGGGTCGACTCTTATGATTTTGTTAGATAGTAGATTCTGAGTTAGACTATCGATATTTGGTCAGGAAACAGGGGGTGCCAAATGTTGTCGCAGAGGCAAGTGGATGAATATCATGAAAAAGGTTTTGTTATTCCTAATTATCGTTTACCAGAGAGGTACCTAAAAAAAATTAGCGACATAAGCAACAAATTAGTTGAGGAATATTCAGAATTTAGAGATTATTGTCCTACTGTTCTTGCTTTTGAGACGGGTTTTTTGCAATTTGCGAGAATTCAAGAAATTCTAGATATGGTGCAACAAATTTTGGGTCCGAACTTTGCCCTTTGGAATTCTAGTTTTTTTTCAAAGCCGGCGATAAATGGTAAGGCTACACCTTGGCATCAAGATGGCGAGTACTGGCCAATAAGGCCTATGGCAACTTGCTCAGTTTGGCTGGCAATTGACGAAGCTTCTGAGGAAAACGGATGTTTGCGATATATTCCGGGATCGCACAAGGATCAGCGTGCTCTTGAGCATTCGACAAACATGAGTGAAGAATTAACATTAAATCAGGAATTACTACCTAGTGAATTTGATGAGAGTCAGGCGTTTAGCCTTGAATTAGAAGCAGGACAAATGGCTTTGCACGATTCTTTTATAGTTCATGGTTCTGGGGTTAATAAATCTTCCAAATCGCGGAGAGGGATGACATTGAGGTATATGCCGACAACCTCAGTTTTTGATCGGAAACTCGCTGAAAAAATGTCATCAAAAACAACGTTGGGTCACGTTGATCGAACACTTTTCCTTATGCGAGGATTTGATGTTTCCGGAAAAAACGATTTTAGAATTCGACGATAGTTTTGGATGAGGTTGAATTTTGATAAAAAAACAGGAGACTGAATGGGTCACTCACTTAATAAAAGTATATGGTTAATTCAACACTGGAAATCACCTATTTGACTTTTTGAGATTGTAGACATGTTATTCAAAGCGATATTAATTTTTTCACTTGGTGTTCTGGTTGGTGTTTTTGTGATTCGTTCGGGTAAAATTGGAACGAAAACCGCAATTATCTTATCTCTTGGGTTTGTTGGGGCTACATTTCTTTATCAGTACTACTCCCCTTATCAGACTTGTGTGCGAGGTTTGGCGGATAAAACCGAAAAATCTTTTCAAGAAGACAAACCACAAAATGCTGAATTAGCACAAATTGTCTGTGCTAAAGTATTGGGGAAGGCGATTGATGAACCCTAATCGCGAAAAAAAGATTTAAACGAGAGAAAACTAAAGATGGTTCTTTCGTCGAGAAATATCTACTGTTTCGTAATTGCTATTTGCTTATATTTTGTCTCAAACATATCCTTTGCTGGTAAGATTTATGTAGCCCCGGGAATGAATTCTTATCATTTCAATCGTGATGCGGGTTACAACAACGAGAATTGGGGCTTGGGATTTCAATATGACCCAAATAATGCATACAGTGCAAATTGGGGAAGATTTATTAATAGTGAAAATGATTGGTCAAATTATGTTACAGGCACTTGGTATCCCTTAATTTACAAAAAAATGAGGGTGGGTATTCTTGCCGGGGCCTTTGATGGCTACAAAAAAGAAAAAAATGGTGGTTGGTTCTTAGCGGGAATGCCTATCATAAACTATAGACAAGGGCGATGGGGTGTTAATATTGCAGCAGTGCCAAGCTATAAAAATCGTATTCATGGAGCCTTTATCATCCAAATTTTGTATGCTATCGAGGATTGATTTATTTCTTTGAACAGTAATAATTTTAATTTTCGGCGTTTAGTGTCGATAACAAAATTAATTAATAAATTTGAGGTTGAATGAAAAAAATAAAAAATAGGCTAGTCTGTTTGATAGTTCTTGCCTTTCTTCATTCGTGTGGAGGTGGTCCTTCTTCGCCGCCACCCGGTCCCCCAGTCATTTCCGGGGTCGGTTCGATCGGGGCACCAATGGGCTCTGCAAATATAACGCTCAAAAGTCTGCAAACGGGCGGACAATTTTCACCAGGTAATACAGATTCGGATGGCAAGTTTTCATTTAATATTGACACAGCAGTTTATCCTCCTCCTTACTTTATCAGGCTAACAAGTGAGTTAGGTGATAAAACCATCTCCCAATTCTCGTATATCAGTGGTGCCGGGGGTGCAGGAATTGTTGTGTCGCCTATTTCGTCTGCTGCGATTGCGTTGGCATCGAATCGCACTGCTGATGCTGCGTTTTCTAATCAAATTAGTATTAGCAAAAACGATTTCGATGCCAAAGCGGAAATACTTTATAAAGCGGCGAAAAACATCCTAGTTTCAGTGGGTGTAACAAACTCATCACAGCTTATAACCAATTCGGGTTACAAAGCCAATGGCTCGGGGGCAGATAGCTTTTTTGATATCGTTAAATTTAATTATGATGGAACCCTGAGTGGTGATTTGGTTTTAACAACAAAATTTTCTGGAAAAGCGATCAAGCTAACTAACTTATCAACAATTCAATCTGTCGAGTCTCTAGGAAGTATCGGTTCTCTCTCTTCAAAAATCGTTGGTTTAATCAACACAAATATTCAATGCTTGGCAACAGGTTTTGAGCAGAGTAATTCTAGCAAACTAGATGAATGTTTGGATGACAGTTTTAAAGATTCAAGTATTTCAACTTCGACTGAATTATTAACCCTTTGGTCCAACTTGGTTGGCCAATCGCTTTTGACAAAGGCCGCTGATGTGAAATGGTGCGACTTTGATGATTCCTCGCTAACCTTTGAGTCAGAGGCGAGTAGTCTGGGTGGCGCATCCGGAATATGTTCTGCTGTTAATGAGTTTAAAGCGGGAGGGTCTTCAGTTATATTTCCCGGTCGTTATCGATTCACTGTCAATGCGAACGGTGATGGAATCGTTTCATTAAAGTTATATGGTAATCAGTTGCCAGCAGCTCTTTCGGTATTTCCGAAACTACAAAAGAAAATTCGAACAGATGGACTTACTACCAACATCGGAATCACAAGTGGCTATAAAATTAACATTGGAACCGGTGTTGATTTGCCATCGAATGGGGACGGTGCGAACCTTGTCTCGGCGCGAGTTCGACTCAAAAATTATCTCGGCTCCTCTTTGAATGGAGGAACATTCTACCTCCAATGTAGACAGGGGAACGCGGCAAATTGTACCGATAGTTTTCTATCTCTTTGTTCTGACTCTAATTGTGACTCCTTTAGTTTAAAATCTGATGGTATTTTTAGCGTTTCCGCACTACTTGCTGAGGAGATAATTGAAGAGATGAAATCTGGTAGAGTCTCAGCGGAGATAACCACTTACAGCGACACAAATAGAACAACCCAAGTTTATCAATCAACTATCGCTTTAGTAAGTTTGCCGATAGGGCAGAACATTGCAAATGGTATAACGTTCGCTTCGCTGTCAACATCTTCTCAATCAGCTCTCAGACTTTGGTCTAGTAACAATAGTTTGTCCATTAATTACAGCTCCGGAGATGTGAACCTGTATAAGGGAATATTTTATGTCAACAAAGGAGACTCCGAGGCTGACAGCAAAGTCAAATTGTCATCGGGATCTGCCACACATTCGAGTTTAGAGGTAAGTGAGGTGATGGGGTTAAAATCCGACTGTTCTGTTAGCGGCTTCTACAGGGCATATACGCTTGTGGGTAGTTTCAATAATGTTAAAACTCAAACCAAATATTACGGAAGTTGTGACTCGAGCGATTACTGACGATGATTCAATTTTTTTTTTACAATAAATTTAAAAGATATTATGGAACAAATTTCTGAGAAACCCCGGCCCCTAGCATCATGATTAAAAACGTAAAAAAAATATTTTGTTTCTGGATGTGTTGCTTTTTTTTGGTTGGGCCAGTGTTGGCAGACTGGAATATGGTAATGGAAAATAAAGATGCTACTTATTATATATTCCCAAAAAAGATTTTTATCCGAGGGCAAATAAGAAAAGTTTGGGAGCTCCAAGATTTAAAGAAAATCACATGGAAGGGTGAAAAGTCTTTTCGCTACCTGTCAGAGTATCATTGTAAAAAAAATTATTGGCGGATATTGCACTATACTGGGCATTCTAAGCATATGGGGTTGGGGCAAATATTATCAGCCAAAAGAGACGGTGATTGGTATATCGTTCCCCCGGCTACGCCTAGAATGCGAGTTTTTAAAGGGGTTTGCAGGCTATAAAAAATTTTGATTCTGACTTGCTTAAGGGCAATTTAAGCTTTCTATGGATCCTGGGGAGAATATCATGGCAGTTGAGGGAAAAAAGCAGGAGGCATCGGGGCTTTTTTACGTTGTGCCTGTTGTAAAAACAATTATTATTACTTTTTTGGTGGGACTTATTATTGGCAGTGTAATGGCGGTCGTATCAAATGGGTTTGTAATGGGTGTAGGCTGGCTAGCTGATCAACGGGCTTCTCTGGATTTTTTTTCCTTTAATTTAGGCAAAACAACGGTTTCAACAGCGCCATTAATTTGTTTATTGATAGCGGCTGTATTTGTAATTCTGATTAAACGGATTTTTAGAATCACGCGCTACCACGGACCAGCGGACAGTATTTATATAGCGCATCATGCTGACGACGAACCTGAATGGAAGGCGGGGATAGGCTCGACTTTAGCCGCCTTTGTTTCCGCAAGTGGTGGGGCTTCAGTAGGGCAGTATGGGCCACTTGTACATTTTGGAGCGACTGTTGGCGGCCTTTTGAGACGCCTTACCCGAGGTATTTTAACCACTGAGATTTTCTTGGGATGCGGAGTGGCTGGTGCTATTGCTGCTGGTTTTAATGCACCGATTACAGGTTTAGTTTTTGCGCATGAGGCGATTCTTAGAAATTTTTCGCAGAAAGCTATCGCACCCATAGCTATATCCAGCATAACTGCTGCGGCTGTAAGTGAGTGGGCTTTTGGTGACCGAAACGCTTTAGCCATTGATCATATTGCCCCGAATCTTGTGGAGCTGATGCCTTATCTTTTATTATCTGGGCCAGTATTTGGGTTGATTGCGATTACATTTATGCTATCTTTGCGAGGCTCAGCGCGCTTTGCAGCGAACAGTGGTTTTTCAGGCCCTCAACTTATACTTTTGGCGGCGTTGATTTGTGGTTTTACCGGTATGTTTATCCCTGAAATACTTGGTTTGGGTACAGAGGCGGTGAATAATATGTTTGCAGATGGATTTGAATTTTCATACCTATTTATTTTGTTGGTAGCAAAAATTTTAATGACTGCAGTATGTATAGGTTTTGGATTATTTGGAGGCGTATTTTCTCCGGCGCTTTTTGTTGGTGCCTCAATTGGGGCAATTGCTAATAAAATTGTCGCAATAATGGGTCTCGGGGCTTATGGCCCAGCCCTTGCGATATGTGGCATGGCCGCTGTAGGTGCTGCCGTTATTGGTGCCCCAATATCAACTGTTTTAATTGTTTTGGAGATGACTACTTCTTACGAATTTGCAGTTGCAGCTATGCTATCTGTTGTGTCGTGTAAAATTGTGTCAAATGTCCTTTTTGGGCATTCATTTTTTGATAGGCAACTTTTAGATCGTGGAATAAATATATCGCTCGGTAGAAGTCACATAAATCTAATGGATCTGTCTGTTATGAAATATGTTACAAAAGACGAGTTTGTTTTTTTTAATACGCGAGAAACAACGGAAACAGCAATTGAGGCAATGGCAAAAAAGGGAGTAACGGAGGCCTACATCTTGAAGGAGAACAAAATATTTGTCGGCAAAATCACCTTGCAAAGCTTGATCACAGCCGGTGGTTTAACGGTTCAAAGTAATATGGAGGAATCTCCAATGGTTATTTATAGCGAAGAATCTGTTCTCGAGGCCATTGAAAAAGCTAGCAATTTCGTCGGGGAAAGCATCCCAGTGCTTGATAAGGGTGAAGGTAAATTATTGGGGGTGATAACTGAAGCTGCTCTCTTCCAAGCATATTTATCAATGCAAACGAAAACTAGAGATTTAGAGACCTCTTGACCTTTTTTGAGTCTTATAAAAAAATGATATTTCGAATTACAATAAACGGTTGAAAAATTAATATACAAAGATGTTAGAGGCTGTAGAAATAGCGTGTATGCGCGGTAGAAAATTATTATTTGAAGATGTCTCTTTCGTGTCCAGTGGTGGAGAAGCTTTCCGAGTTTGTGGGGGAAATGGAACTGGAAAAACTAGTTTGCTCCGTATATTAACCGGCCTTTCGCGACCAGATAGAGGCTTAGTATTATGGGAGAGTGAACCAATAGCTAAGGAAATTGATAATTTTCGAAGTCGGCTCATATACATAGGTCATTCGGACAGTCTTAAGCCTGAGTTAACGCTATATGAAAACCTTGTTTTTTTATTAAGTCTTTCGAATATCAGCGTTAGTTCAGAGCAACTGCTTTCGGATATGGAAAATTGGGGACTGGGAGCAGTAGCTCATAACTTAGTATCGACGCTTTCAAAGGGACAAAAAAGACTTGGAAGTCTTGTACGTTTGCTATATTGCAAAGCAAAGAGGCTTTGGATACTTGACGAGCCATTCTCAGGGTTGGATCAAAGTGCTGCCAGTAGATTAATTTGTCTTTTAGATAATCACCTCGCTAGTCAAGGAGTCCTTGTTTACACCACTCACAAGAATATTGGTTTAAAATCTTCAGGCCGCCATATCAGTTTGGAAAAAATGTGAGCCTTCGGATTGTCAGTTTTGCTATTATTCGGCGAGATCTAAAAAAGGCTGCTAGAAAGCCATCGGATTTGCTAACCATCTTTTGTTTCTTTATCCTCTCCCCGGGCTTATTTGCTATTGGTGTTGGTCCCGAACCAGGTTTATTGCTAAATATTGGCGTTGGTGCAATTTGGACGTCGGCTTTGTTAGCTTCTATTCTCGCTTTGGGCGAATTATTTGGGTCGGATGATCGAGATGGTGTTTTAGAGCAAATGATTTTGGTCCCCGAGCCGCTGGAGGTGATTGTTCTTGCGCGGATTTTTAGCCATTGGATCATAACCGGCCTTCCAATAGTTTTAGTATCTCCGTTTTTGGGGATTTTTTTTGGTTTTAGTTGGGAAGTAACATCTATGCTGGTTTTAGCGCTTTTTCTAGGAACGCCGATACTATCGCTAATAGGAGCGATGGGTGCAGCGTTGACTCTCGGTGTTAGAGGGGCAACTGCGTTAGCTGCTTTGTTGATTTTACCGTTATACGTGCCAGTACTAATTTTTGGTTCGTTAGCTACAAATTCAGCTTTATTAGGAACTGAATCTGAATCGCATTTGTCCTTATTATTTGCCATTCTGATGCTTTCTTTGGTCATATCGCCATTAGCCGTTGCGGCTTCCTTAAGGGCAGCATTAGACTAATGAGGTTGCTAGCAAACTTTTTGAGGTAATACTTTTGAACCTTTGGACTTACTCTACGCCAAAATCTTTTTTTCCCTTATTAACATGGGTTGTTCCGCCGATTATGCTGATATCCAGCCTATTTTGTATTGCTGGAATATACGTTGGTTTTTTCGTGGCGCCAACAGATTTCCAGCAGGGGGAGGTTTACCGAATTATTTTTATTCATGTACCCTCTGCGTGGATGTCAATGTTTCTATATCTAGTAATAGTGTTTTGGTGTCTCATCGGACTTATCTTTAACACTCGCTTGTCTTTCATGATGGCGAAATCACTCGCGCCTACTGGGGCAATAATGACTATTATCGCGCTTTGGACCGGAGCCCTTTGGGGTAAGCCAACTTGGGGAACTTGGTGGGTCTGGGACGCTCGTCTTACATCGGAATTACTACTTTTCTTTTTGTATTTGGGCTATATCCTTCTCGGAATTGCGATAGATGATCAAAAAAAATCGGACAGAATTACCGCGATATTGGCTATGATTGGTGGTGTAAATATCCCTGTTATTTATTTCTCTGTTGAGTGGTGGAATACACTTCACCAAGGTGCATCTATCAGTCTAACTGCCGCTCCAAAAATGGCTAACTCCATGCTTTTAGGTATAGGGCTTATGAGCATTTCGTTTTGGATGTATGCCGTTGGGGCATCATTTTGCCGTCTTCGCACCAGTATTTTATTGCGAGAAAAAGACGCCGGATGGCTTAGAGACGCTGATGGGAGTTATTGATGGAATGGGGTAGTCTTTCGGAGTTTTTTGATATGGGTGGATACGCAAAGTTTGTTTGGGGTGCCTACGTGTTTACATTTCTATTGATTTTGCTGGAAGTTGGATATATTTGTCGTATATCTAGGAAGGTTAAAAAAGAAAGAGATAAATCTATTCAAAAAATTAAGAGTGTGGATCATGAAGCCTAGGCAAAAGCGAGTGACGTTAATAGCTATTGCAAGTGTTTTGATTACTTCTGCGATAGTAATTGTTTTGAATGTGTTTAACGATAATTTGGTATTTTTTTACTCTCCCTCCGAAATTTTAGAGCGGAACTTTGACGAGGAAAGCCGTCAAATAAGATTAGGTGGAATGGTTGTTCCAGACAGTGTGCAACGGAGGTCAACGGATACAACTGTTAGTTTTCAGGTTACTGATAATCGAAATACCATCAAAGTCACGTATACGGGGATACTCCCTGATTTATTTCGGGAGGGTAAAGGCGTAGTGGTTCAAGGGCGTTTCGCAGAAAATCAAATGTTTGTCGCAAACCAGGTTTTGGCTAAACATGATGAAAACTACATGCCTCCCGAGGTAGCAGAAATACTCATGGAGCCAAAAAAAGGGAATACTAGATAAAATTAAGTTATGAATGGGCGAATAATGCAGAGAAATATTATAGTTTTGGATGCTGTGAGATGATTCCGGAGTTGGGCAATTTTTTATTAATGCTTGCTCTTGTGGTCACAGCTATACAATCTGTCATGCCGATGATTGGAGCAAACCGTGGCAATCTGCCTTTGATGCATTTGGCCTTGATGTCAGGCAAGCTACAATTTGTTATCATTTTTTGTTCTTTTGGATGCTTGGTGGCATCTTTTATTCTTAATGATTTTTCTGTTTTAAATGTTGTAAATAACTCTAATTCAGCGCTGCCATTGCCCTATAAAATTGCTGCATCGTGGGGAAGTCATGAGGGGTCAATGTTGCTTTGGTTATTGATGTTAGCTGGTTGGACTTTTGCGGTTGCAATAAACAAAAAACAACTGCCGATAGAGTTTCTGTCAAGAATTTTGGCAGTTATGGGGTTTGTATCTTTTGGTTTTCTGCTATTTATTATTTTTACTTCAAACCCTTTTGAACGAATTCTGCCACCATTGCCAGATGGTTCTGACTTAAATCCGTTGTTACAAGATCCGGGAATGGTTATTCACCCACCAATGCTTTACATGGGGTATGTTGGATGTGTTGTTCCATTTGCTTTTGCGGTCGCAGCCCTTTTGGGCGGAAAGCTTGATTCGACTTGGGCACGCTGGTCAAGACCCTGGACGACTATGGCTTGGGTTTTTTTGACCATAGGGATAGCTTTGGGGAGTTGGTGGGCATACTATGAGCTTGGATGGGGGGGATGGTGGTTTTGGGATCCTGTTGAAAACGCGTCTTTTATGCCTTGGCTTTGTGCTACAGCCTTAATGCACTCATTGTCTGTTTCGGAGAAAAGGGGTGGATTTAAGGCTTGGACTGTTTTATTGGCAATATTAACTTTTTCACTTTCGCTACTGGGCACTTTTTTGGTCCGATCGGGAGTTATTACATCCGTTCATGCGTTTGCGAGTGATCCTTCCAGAGGAGTTTTTATACTGCTTTTTCTAACGGTCATTGTTAGTGCGTCACTACTTCTTTATGCAGTCCGCGCACCTCGAATTGGAAGCGGTTCCTCTTTTGAGTGGATTTCGCGCGAGGGAGCGCTACTGGCAAATAATGTCTTATTTTTAGCCTCTACTGCAGCTATTTTACTCGGAACTCTGTATCCGTTGTTTCTGGACGCCCTAAATTTAGGGAAAATTTCAGTGGGTCCTCCGTATTTTGATGTCGTATTTGTAAGCCTGACGGCTCCGGCTGTTTTTTTTATGGGAATCGGGCCACTTGCGCATTGGAGGAAAACGGAAATTAGTTTCCTTTTACGTAGAATACGCGGCATGATGTTGATAGCTTTATTCGGTGCGGTACTATTACTGCTAATTACACCCAGATGGAGTCCGCTAGTGTTACTTGGGCTATTTTTGGCGTTGTGGATAATCGGATCAATAGTGACCACCCTCGTAGAGCGGGTGGCTAACATTGCTTTAAAAACACGCTTTTCGAAATTACATGCATTAAAAAAAATACCGCTCGGATTCTGGGGGATGCTCACGGCTCATTTCGGAGTGGCTGTCTTTATAGTTGGAATTACTATGGTTGGAGCGTACGAAAGTGAAAAGGATTATCGTATGGAAATTGGTGACAGTGCCGCAATAGGAAAATATACTTTCGTTCTCGATGGATTTGAGAACAAAGAAGGTCCGAATTTTAACAGTACTGTAGGTAAATTTTCTGTCTTTAGTAACAAAGAATTTCTAGTTTCACTATCGCCTGAAAAGCGTTTTTACCACGTGCAGCAAATGGTAATGACTGAAGCGTCAATCGACACAGGGATTACTCGCGATCTTTATTTGTCGTTGGGGGAACCACTTAATGACGGTAGTTGGGTTGTTAGAATTTACTACAAGCCATTTGTGGTTTGGATATGGTTTGGGGCATTTATAATGGCATTGGGGGGAATAATGGCAGCTTTTGACCGAAGATTTAACTTAAACAAACAGATATCATAAAGCTTACGATCTGGTGAGTTTTTTTTAAAGGTCATAATTGATATGAATAAATATTTATTGCCTTTTATTGTTTTTATATTTTTGGCGGCTTTTTTGGCCAAAGGGCTTTATCTAGATCCCCAGACAATTCCCTCGCCTCTAATAGGCAAAAAAATGCCAGCAGCTAATTTGCCTTTATTAGAGAGAGGCGAGGCCGAATTCAATGTGACACAATTGATCGGTCAACCTTTTTTATTGAATGTTTTCGCATCTTGGTGTGCACCTTGCTTGGTGGAGCACCCGCTTCTCTCAAATTTGGCGGCTATGAAGGTTATCGATATTTACGGACTCAGCTACAAAGATAATAGGTCCAACACCATTGCTTGGCTCGAGAAAAATGGAAATCCTTATGTTTCGGTCGGGGTCGATGCTGAGGGTGACTATGCCATTGATCTCGGGGTTTACGGTGTTCCTGAAACCTTTTTAATCGACAGTGATGGTGTAATTTTATTTAAACAGGTGGGACCTCTCACTCAAGAAGTAATAATTGAAGAGATCTTAGAGAGAATTGAGGACCTTAAAAGTGAATAAGACCATTTGTTGCTGCGGTTTTGTATCTCTGTTTCTTTTTTTGACTCACGCCTATGCAGATTTGGATAATATAAAGGCGAATAAAATGTCGGACAGGATTTCAAATTTAACAAATCAATTGAGATGTTTGGTTTGTCAAAATCAGTCTTTAGCTGAATCCGAAGCACCGTTAGCGATTGATTTAAAGAGGCAGGTAAAAAATATGGTTGAGCAGGGGAGAACCGATATCGAAATAAGGGATTATATGGTAGCGAGGTACGGGGAATTTATACTGTATGAGCCACCACTAAATATTAAGACTGTTTTACTTTGGTGGGGACCTTTTTTGATTCTAATAGGTATGATACTCATGATAAGAAATATAATTGCAAAAAATAATTCGCCCAACTTAAAAAACAGATTTTCAGCGTTTGATATCCTCGAAGCTAGAGAAAAACTTGAAAGAAATAATGAAGGTAAAAAATGATTGTCTTTTATGGATCACTGATTTTTATTTCTTTTATAGTTGCATTCTTGTTATCTCGGATTTTGATAAAATTACAGGGTTTTGGTCTTCATGTTGAACATGAAAAGACCAATCTCTCTGTTCTTAGAAAACAGAGGGTTGAGTTGGATCATGATTTTCAAAATGGCATAATTACCCAACAAGAACATGAGTTGGCGATATCAGATCTGGCTTATAGGTATTTAGATGAAAAGAAGGACAGCAAACCACTGAAGTCTTCAGTTGCCAGCCATAAATACATTGCGGTAAGTTTGTTTATTTTGTGTCCAACTCTCGCGCTAGGACTTTATTTAATTTTTGGGAATATTGATGGCTTAAGGGTCGAGAAAAGTCCTGCTGATTCAATTTCTTCTATTACCCATCAAGAGTTTGTCGAAATGACGGCCAATCTGTCGAAACACCTAGAAAATAATTCAGGGGACGTTAAAGGATGGATAATGTTGGGCAGAGCTTATGCGATATTAAATGACTATAAAAACGCTAGTGAATCTTGGAGGAAAGCACTAGGTCTTGCTCCAGATAATCTGGAACTTAGGGTTAGTTTAGCAGAGGCTTTAGTTCTCTTGAAGCAAGGAGATTTTTCTGAGGAGGCAAACCAGCTTATAAGACAAGTTTTAGAAATTGATCCATCACATCAAAAAGGGTTAGCCTTGGCGGGTGGGATAGAATATTCACGAAATAATTATGAGGGCGCTGCTGAAATATGGCAAAAATTGTTAAACCTCGTAAAAGACGATTTAGAGTATTCAAGGTCAATCGAGAAAAGTATTAGAGATGCTGAAAACAAAGCAAAAAAAACACCATTTAATTTGCTACTTCGTGGTACTGTACGACTTGCCGATGATTTGTTAGATAAATTACCTTCTACCTACAGTGTTTTCATTGTTGTCCGACAAAATTCCGGATCCTTGATGCCTTTGATTGTTGATAAAATTAAAGTTCGCGATTTGCCTTATAGTTTCGAATTGGACAATACCAACATCATGCAGGGTGGAATTAGATTAGAAAGTGCCGGTAATCTGTATCAAATAACTAGTTTCGTTTCAAAAACGGGTAGTGTAGATGATAAAGTTCGGACGGTTATTGGCAATACGGTAAAAATAAAATTGCAACAAGCTGGTATCGAGCTTATTTTGAGTGAAAAGTAAATGTTACATATAAATTTAAAAATTTCTAAAGTGTTTTCCATATTGATTTTTAGTGGGAGTTTTTTAAGCCCAGGTGTAGGATCGGCTGAATCGGCGACTCCTAATTTCTCTGATTTTGTAGCTGAAATGGTTCAAGTACATAATTTTGATGAAGCGCAGCTGTTGAAAATGTTTGACGGATTGAAACCCAATACGAGGGTTTTGTCTGCAATGTCCAGACCATCGACTGCAAAGCCTTGGCACGAATTTAAGGGGCTATTTTTAACTAAGTCACGAACAGAAAAGGGCGTTAAGTTTTGGAGAGAAAATAATAAATGGCTTGAGAAAGCGAAAAGTGTATATGGGGTTCCCCCGGAGATTATCGTCGCGATTATAGGTGTCGAGACTATTTACGGAAGAAGACTAGGAAGCTTCAAGGTTTTAGAAAGCTTATATACTCTCGGATTTAAAGGAAAGCGGCGTCGAGCATTTTTTACAAAAGAGCTAAAGGAGTTCCTAATTCTTTGCCGAGAAAATAATTTAGACACCATGACCGTATCTGGATCCTTTGCCGGGGCGCTTGGGATGCCTCAATTTATGCCCTCCAGTTATAGGGCATATGCAGTTGATTTTGATGAAGACGGGCGAATAGACTTGTGGAATAGTGTCGGTGATATAATAGGAAGCGTAGCAAATTATTTAAAAGTTCACGGTTGGATTGCGGACGGGGAAGTGGTTGTAAGGGCGAAACTACTGACGAAAGAAGCTTTCAAATTGACCAAACGGGGTGTTAAACCTCACATCATAGTTTCGGATTTGCAAAAAAGAGGGGTACAACTCAAAAAAGACATTCCCACTTCCACAGATGCAGCAATATTTTGGTTACAAGGTGTTGGCAAACGTCACTATTGGGTTTCTTTCAAAAACTTTTATGTAATTACACGCTACAACAGGAGTTTGAATTATGCTTTGGTGGTGTATCAATTAGCACAACGGATAAAGGGTAAATATCAAGGTTAATCTGACATTTCCTAGTCCTTCGAAAGTTTTTTAAGCTCGTATAGAATTTCACTTGCCTTTTGGGGCGAAATTTTGTCAGGATTTAACTTTTCAATTTTTTGTAAGATTGGATGAGTCATCGGCAGGCTTGGCTTTAGGAAATCGTCGTGATCGAATAGGTCTTTTTGTTTGTCGATAATTGTGTTTGTTGATTTTAGTTCTTGTAGATTTTTTTGCGCAGCTGAGATAACCTCATTGGGTATTCCAGCTAGACGAGCAACTTCTATCCCATAACTTTGAGATGCTGCGCCTTCATTAATAGTGTGGAGAAATACAATATCGTCTTTATATTGTTTCGCGGCGACGTGTACGTTTTCCATTGTGGTGTGTACGTTAGCGAGCTGTGTCAATTCAAAATAATGAGTAGCAAACAGGGTTAAGGAATGTTTTTTTTCTGCGATATACGAGGCCATTGCAGATGCAAGTGCAACGCCGTCGAAAGTAGATGTCCCTCGTCCAATCTCGTCCATCAGTACTAGAGATTGGGAGGTTCCATTCAAAAGTATATTTGCCGATTCTGACATCTCAACCATAAAAGTTGACTGTCCACCAGCTAAGTCGTCTGATGCCCCAATCCGGGTAAATATTTGATCGATTTTTCCTATAGTGGCAGACTCTGCTGGAACAAAACTGCCAATATGGGACATGATTACAATTATCGCTGTTTGTCTCATGAAGGTGGACTTACCCCCCATATTCGGCCCAGTGATTAAAAGTAATTTTTTATTTTCGTCTAAGTTGATGGAATTAGGGATGAATGTGTCAATTTGTGTTTCAACTATCGGATGACGACCATTTTTAATTTTCAGTTCGGTTTTATCGCTAAATTTGGGGCGGCAATACCCTTCGTGAAGTGATAATTTTGCGAGTGCTAATAATCCATCTATTTCTGCTAAACTTGAGGTTGTTTTTTTCAATTTAGTTAGAAATGTTTTTAATTTTGATAAAATCTGAGTATAAAGTTCTTTTTCAATAGCTATAGCATTCGCTTTAGCAGATAGAGCCTTACTTTCAAATTCTTTGAGCTCAGGGGTAATGAATCGTTCTACGTTTTTTAAGGTCTGACGTCTTGAATAGTGACTCGGGGTTTCCTCTGATTTCGACCTTGGAATCTCTATAAAAAAACCATGAACTCGGTTATATTCAACGCGTAAGTTTTGCAACCCGGTTTTTTGTTTCTCCCGACTTTCTAATTGGCTAAGAAACTGTCCGCTGTTGCGCTGAACAAGGCGTAACTCATCAAGCTCTTGACTATGGTTTTCATTGATGACGTTTCCTTCTCTAATAAATACTGCCGGACGGGGTAGAATGCTATTTTCCAATATGTTAACTACATCTTCACAGTTTGTCAGATTCTGTGAAAGGTGGTTGAGGCGCTCTGATTCCAATTGATCTAGTATGTTTTTTAAATTGGGCAATAGTTTCAAAGAATCACGCAAACCTGACAAGTCTCGCGGTTTTGCTGTACCTAAACCTATCCTTGAGGTAATTCTTTCAACATCAACCAGTTTTTTAAAGACTTCATCCATCCCTGTTATAAGGGAGATGTCACGATGCTGAGTCAATGATTCAATTGCATCAAGCCTTTTATTAATACTCATACGATCCCTCAATGGGTGATACAGGGAGTAGCGTAGCCATCGACTACCCATTCCTGAGGAGCATTTGTCCATCAGTGAATACAGCGTAGGATGGTTTTGGCCATAGATAGTCTCGGATAGCTCAAGGTTTCTACATGTGAAATTATCAAGTTTTAAGTATTCATTACTACTCTCAATTGAAATTTGATTCAAATGTACGATTTCTTTACCTTGAGTCTTTTCAACATAATTTAACACGGCTCCTGCCGCAATTAATGCCGACGACATTTTATTATCTTTAAGGTTGCGATACGTCGAAACCTTCAGGTATTGTTTAAGTCGTTCATAATGATTATTTTTTTTAAATTCTTTTTCATCCAGTTTAGTAATAGCTATGTGTCCGAAAAGTGTAGAGTCATAATATTCAAACGATTCAGATATCAAAATTTCAGTTGGTTGTATGCGAGCAAATAGTGTGGCTATATGATTGTGGTTTATTTCCTGAATCGAAAAAGTGCCACTCGATAATGAAATCCAAGCAGCTCCTATCGATGAGTTATGGCAAAACAGAGCGGCCACGATATTATCTTTTTTTTGGTTAAGGAAAGCGGTATCAGTAAGTGTTCCCGGAGTGACAATTTTTACGACTTTTCTCTCGACCGGGCCTTTTAAATTTGGATCCCCAATTTGTTCACAGATAGCCACTGATTCACCTAAATCTAAAAGCTTTGCAAGATATTGCTCCGCGGACTGAACTGGAACTCCAGCCATGGGAATAGGTTCATCATTCGATTTTCCACGGCTTGTGAGGGTTATCCCAAGTAAATTGGAGGCCCGGCGAGCATCCTCGAAAAAGAGTTCGTAGAAATCTCCCATACGATAAAAAAGCAAATATTCTGAGTGCTCAGATTTGATGCGGAGATATTGCTCGATCATAGGAGTGTGCTTTGTAGACATATACTTAGAATGTTGCGCATTAAAAAATTAAAGTATCTTTGGTGTCTTTTATTCTTATTCAATTACAGTATACTAGATTAAACTAGATTTCCCTTTGTGAATAAAGTACACATAAATCAGGAATAGCTGCAGGTAAATAACTAACTTATGTTTTTTTTCTCGCGTGATAAGGTTGAGGATCATCTAGAGATCGGCAATCAAGAAGTCTCGACATCAGGGTTGCTTTTTCCCTCATTTGTAAAACTGGTCGGTCGTGTTGCCTCTAATGTTGGCAATAATCCTTTAAAGAATATTAACATTGTTCGTGTAACAGCCGTTGTGGCTTCAATCGCGGTTGTTTTGGGAATAGGTATATCTATAGGACTTATATTCTTAGATTTGATTTCCTTAGTACTACATTGAAACCTGAATTCATATACAACAATTAGATTTTCGAGTTTCATTTGTTTCAAGGCTAGTTTTTAAGCAAATGAGTGGATTTATTTGTTATTTACAGTATTTTATTTTTTATTCGAAAATGCAAGTGACTTGTTATGCGAGTGCTCGAATTTATAAAATTGAGAAATTTTTTCAAATGTTTTGCTTTAAGGTTCGCAGTCGGGAATAAAACCTTGTTCTCTCCATGGTTCTCAAGTGACAAATTTTTCTTGAAATATCCTAAATTCTTTGGGCTGTATGTCGATACTCTTAATGAGTTATTCTCGCAAGATGACTGTATTGAAAGGTATTGACAATAAAAACTAATGCAACTAATTTTTTGATCGTTACAATGTTTTTCATATTCAGCCCCTTGGTACTTTCTAATCAGGAGATATCTGATTGGAGAAGTATATATCAGTATGAAAATGGGCGAAGGGATTTCATTGATATTAACTCTTTGACTAGTAAGCGCTGTGGATTTTCTTTAGCTTTTTGGTGTAGGAGATTCTCAGAGTTACATGACTACGCTGTAATGAAAATTAACAATGAGATGTCTGTAAAACATATCGTAGATTATCATTGCAAGCGGAAAATGTGGCGGCTTATACGGGTAGAGAGTTACCGCGAAAATATGGGAAGAGGAGAGTTATTGTTAGATGTAGCCGGAGATGCAATTTGGAAAAAAATAATACTAGATTCGGTCGAGGACGAAAAGTATAAGTACGTGTGTCGTGGATACTGAGAGGTAAAAAATATGGAAATTAAGATGAACCAACCCAAAACTCTGTTTTTTCTCTTGTTGATCTTTATGTATGTCAATCCAGTTAATTCAGGCACTCAAATACAAGTTGCAACTCCTGAAAGTTTTACTTCTGGTCGGATAAATACGATCGACGAGAGAAATTATATTTATTTTTCAAGTACAGGTAGTGTCAATTATCTATCGAATGATGCCGCTGTTAAATATGAAGAAAAAGCTGAAGACTACTGTGAAGAAGTCAGAGATCTTTTGAGAAAACCGGCAATTTTTTTAAGTGACCAATTAGATAAAAGATCTGACCTTACTTTAGAGCTCGTCGCGGATAGATCAATTTATAACGGGAAGATGTGGAGCAATGTTTTTCCGAATAAGTGCCTTTTTTGAGTTTTTTAATAGAAATGAGAGGTGAGATATGAACCTACTTTTCGGATTAATCTTGTTAATCTGGCCGATGACGACAATAGCAGAATGGGAGTTGATAAGCACCACAGAAGCGGCGCAAGTATTTATTGATCGAGAAACTATCGAGAAGGTTGAGACGATCGCAAGTGTTTGGGAGTTGCAAAATATAGGACACTATGGGAGCGAAAATCAGTCTTCATACCGCTATCTATCCCAATACGATTGCGAAAATAGAAGATGGATGTACTCAACTTTTACTAAACATAGCGGCCCCATGGCAACTGGGGATGTTATTCAAAGATCCGACAAAACTTCGGTTTGGCGAGTTGTCCCTCCTAATACACCGGCAAGCTCCGTCTATAGAGTGGTTTGTGGCGAATCACATTTCATACTAAATAACTATTGAATTAATTTTTTTGATATGGCTCTTAATTGTGGTGATATGTGAGGATTAATAATGGTAATAATTTGTGCAAATATTTTTGGGTTTCCCGCAAGAATTTGACCGCTTTGTAGGAATCCGTTGTCCCCCAGCAAGTCTCCAACTAGACCTCCCGCCTCTTGAATCAATAGTGCCCCAGCAGCCATATCCCACGGTGACAATCCTATTTCCCAAAAACCGTCTAATCTTCCGGCCGCAACTGAAGCAAGATCTAGAGCTGCTGCCCCTGGTCGCCTGACCCCAGCACTGTTTTTCATAATGTCCTTAAGCATGGCCAAATATGCCGTATCGTGCTCAAACATTTTGAAAGGAAAGCCAGTTCCAATCAACCCATCGATTAGTTTATCACGTTTTGAAACGCGGATTCGTCTATCATTTAGAAAAGCTCCTTCTCCTCGCGAGGCCGTATACAAATCGTTTCGAGTAGGGTCATATATCACCCCGACTTGTAACGTATTTTTTTGCATAAGAGCTATCGACACACAATATATTGGCAGGCCATGCAGGAAGTTTGTTGTTCCGTCGAGTGGGTCTATAATCCATACAAATTCAGAATTTCCGGATTTGCCGCTTTCTTCTGCTAGAATAGCGTGGTCTGGAAAGGAACCTCGAAGAATATCTATAATGGCGTCTTCAGCTGCTTTGTCGACTTCTGAAACCAAGTCGTTAAGGCTTTTATGCCTAATTGTTAAAAGGTCTAGCCTTTCCGAAGACCTATTAATTATGTCTCCGGCTTTTCTGGAGGCCTTAATCGCTATGTTGAGAGCAGGGTGCATTCGTTTGAAATCCTTTGCGTAGGTGGAGAGGAGTATTGTATTCGATGAATTACATTAACGCACTTAAAAAAGTACGAATAGTTTTATGTAATACGAGTCATCCGGGGAATATAGGCTCCGTGGCAAGAGCGATGAAAAACATGGGGTTGATAGACCTGTATTTAGTAAATCCCAAGGATTTTCCTAGTGAGCAATCTTTGGCGAAAGCTGCTGGCGCCTCGGATATCCTAGACAATGTAAAGGTAGTGAAAAACATAGATGAAGCGTTGGTGGGGACCACATTTTGCGTTGGCACTACATGTCGTCACAGGGTATTAACTCCTGAGAAATTACCTTGTAAAGATCTGATGAATAAGATCAACAAAGAGTTGCTTGGGCAGGAGGGAGGCGTAGCTTTGATTTTTGGTAATGAACGTAATGGCCTAACCGCAAACGAAATGGGAAAATGTAACGCAATGTCCTGGGTTCCTTGTTCACCCATGTATCCCTCTTTAAATTTATCGCATGCGGTGCAGATTTTCTGTTACGAACTCTTTCAATCGGTAAATACTGTTGATGAGTCATTTGGCGAAATAAATCAACATGGTCGATATGAAGATCTTGAATATTTTTTGACAACACTTGAGGCTGTTATGATGAAGTCAGGTTATATCAAGAGACGTGGAGAAGGGCGAGTAAAAGAAAGAATGCAGCGTTTGTTTCGGCGTGCTCGAATTGAGAAGGAAGAGTTAGATATTCTTCTCGGATTTCTTAAAACAGTTCGTCAGTTACCATAAATCAACTACCTGGATTTTTGAAGAAATATTAAGGAAAAGCTATGTTTCAAAGGGTAAAAGAAGATATTAAAGTAGTTTTTGATAGGGACCCAGCAGCAAAATCGGCGATCGAAATTTTTACTTGTTACTCCGGTTTTCATGCCGTAGTGTTTCACAGAGTAACTCATGTACTATGGGTTAATGGTTTTTATTGGCCAGCAAGGTTTTTGTCTCAAATTGCTAGATTTTTCACTGGAATAGAAATTCATCCTGGGGCTGAAATAGGGAAAAGATTTTTTATTGACCATGGAATGGGTGTGGTTATTGGAGAGACCTCAAAAATCGGTGATGACTGTACAATTTATCATGGAGTTACCTTAGGTGGCACTACTTGGAAAAAGGGTAAGCGTCATCCATCGCTCGGAAAAAACGTTATTGTCGGCGCAGGTGCGAAGATCCTCGGTCCTATATCGGTTGGAGATGGAGCCAAAGTTGGCTCTAATGCTGTGGTTGTGCGTGATATTCCTGAGGGTGCAACAGCGGTTGGCATTCCTGCGAGGATTTTGGATGAGGAGAAAAAGCAGAATAGGGAGCAGATGGCAGAGAATATGGGATTTTCGGCCTATGCTATTGGGGGCGATGTGGATGACCCCATGGTTAAAGCTGTCCATGGCTTGATTGATAATGCTGCAAAACATGAAGAGAAAATTCAGGCGATTATGAAATCTTTGGAGAAGTCAGATGCCGGCCGTCTATCGAGCGATGGTATAAAAAATACTGGTAGTTCACGAAAAAACAGTAATAGTTGACCAAAATCATAAGTTATTAGTATACTTGAGTAATTAAGTCAGTCATTAACAGAGTCAGGATTAAAAAGTTCGGTAAAACAATGAGATTAACAACCAAAGGTAGGTTTGCCGTAACCGCAATGGCAGATTTGGCGAAACAGGATCTTTCTAAGCCAGTAACGTTATTAGCGATAAGTGGTCGGCAAAAAATTTCTCTCTCATATCTTGAGCAGCTGTTTGGCAAGTTGCGAAAGAGAAAGTTGGTAACGAGCACTAGGGGCCCGGGAGGGGGGTATCGGTTATCAAAGGATCCGGAAAACATATCACTGGCAGAAATTATGTCCGCGGTAGATGAGAGGATTGATGCGACGCAGTGTGGCGGGAAAGAAAATTGTAGGGCGGATGATAAATGCTTGACCCATGATGTTTGGATAGGATTGAATAGGCAAATTTACAATTACCTCGAGGGAATTTCTTTAGGAACTTTGGTTGATGCCAAACACTCTGGAATTGAGGAAGTCGTTGCGAAAGAAAAAACAGAGCTCTATCCATCGAATACCATTAAGTTCCAAAGTCGTAGGCAATAATGAAACCAAAATACGTTTACTTTGATCACAATTCGACTACTCCCATAGATCCCAGAGTCTTGGAGGAAATGTTCAGGTTTTTTGGAACCGAGTACGGGAATGCCTCCAGCAGACATACCCTCGGAACCCATGCTTTACGGGCTGTTGAGACAGCAAGGGGTCAGGTTGCAGAACTAGTCGGTGTAGAGAGCAAACAAGTAGTGTTTACATCAGGTGGTACGGAGTCAAATAATCTGGTAATTAAGGGAATTAGCAGTGGTTCGTCTCCAGGTAAAATTTTAATTTCTGGTATTGAACACCCTTGTATTGTCAAGCCGGCGGAAAACCTAAAATACCAGGGATGGATGGTAGAGAAGATACCAGTCTCTAGTTCCGGCGTTGTCAAGACTAAGACGTTAAAACAAATCATTGATTCAGAGTGTAAAATTATCTCAGTGATGTTAGCCAATAACGAAACAGGTGTTTGTCAGCCGGTATCAGAAGTTGTAGATATTGCAAAAGAATATGATGCCTTTGTGCACACCGATGCTGTACAGGCACTTGGAAAGATTCCAGTTTCTTTCAAAGAACTTGGAGTTCAGGCCCTCTCTATTTCTGCCCACAAACTTAATGGGCCCAAGGGGGTTGGTGCCCTAATATTGGATAAACGTTTGTCAATCAATCCTCTGATTGAGGGTGGTGGACATGAAGATGGGCTTCGATCAGGGACCTTGAATGTTCCAGCCATTGTTGGATTTGGCAAAGCATGTGAGATAGCTCATCAGAATCCAACCAAAATTAAGAAAAATGTTGCTCCTTTGATACAAGCTTTAGACAAAAAGTTAAAGCGTATGGGAGCCACAATATTTGGATGTAACGAAACAAGAATCCCGAATACGAGCTATTTTTCTTTACCTGGGGTTGCAGGAGAGACTTTAGTCATAGAGCTAGATAAGGCGGGCTTCGCTGTTTCAAGCGGGGCGGCGTGTTCTGGTAATAAAGCGGGGCCGAGTGAAGTTTTGGAGGCTATGCAGGTCAATACCGATATTGCTGCAGGCGCCGTGAGAGTTAGTTTAGGTATCAGTAATACGTTGGAGGAAGTTATGGGGTTTTGTGATGGGTTGGAACAAATTTTCAACCGCCTAAGAACAATGAGTGCAATAGCGTGAGGAAAATGAAAGGGAGTAAATCGTGACGATTACAGTTACCAGTAAGGCGGCAACCCATATCCAAAGGGTGCTTAGTGATAGTGCGGCAATTGGTTTAAGAGTCGGCGTAAAAGAAGTTGGTTGCTCCGGTCTGACTTACACCTTTGATTATGCTACAAAAGTCAAAGAAACAGATACAACTTTCAAGAGTAAGAATGTAAACATCGTCATTGAGAATAAATATCTTTCGTTTTTAGACGGCTCCATTCTTGACTTTGAAAGAAAAGGTCTCAACGAGATGTTCAAGGTTGAAAATCCCAATGCCGCTGCAACATGCGGCTGCGGAGAGAGTTTTACCGTCGTGGAGCCAGTTCAGTGAAAAAAAGCGGGTTAGATAGTTGGAAATGGTGAAAATATGGAATCGAGCATAGAAGCTATAGTAAACAAGCCGTACAAACATGGTTTTAAAAGTGATATCGAGTCTGATATCGTCGCTAAGGGGTTGAACGAGGACGTCATTAAACTAATTTCTGAAAAAAAAGGCGAACCAAAATGGATGCTTGAGTTCAGACTGAAAGCATTTGAGCACTGGAAGACACTTGAAGAACCAAAATGGTCGAATGTTGACTACCCCAAAATAGACTTTCAAGACATTGCCTACTATTCTGCACCGAAGAAGAGAGACACAAAGAAATCTATGGATGAAGTTGATCCAGAATTACTTCGCACTTTTGAGAAATTAGGGGTACCTATGAACGAAAGGGCTGCTTTAGCTGGTGTGGCGGTCGATGTAGTGTTCGATAGTGTGTCGGTTACAACCACTTTTAAAGAAAAGTTAGCAAAGGTCGGTATTATTTTTTGTTCTTTTTCAGAAGCTGTAAAGGACCATCCGCACCTCGTAAAAGAGTATCTAGGGAGTGTGGTGCCTTACACCGACAATTATTATGCTGCATTAAACTCTGCTGTCTTTTCCGACGGTTCTTTTTGTTTCATTCCCGCTGGGGTTGCCTGTCCTATGGATTTGTCCACATATTTCAGAATTAACACTCAGGAGTCTGGTCAATTTGAGAGAACCCTCATAATTGCTGAGAGTGGAAGTAAAGTCAGCTATTTGGAGGGTTGTACAGCGCCGCAGTTTGATACTAATCAACTTCACGCAGCGGTGGTGGAACTGGTTGCGATGGATAATGCTGATATAAAATATTCTACAGTTCAAAATTGGTATGCGGGAGATGAGAATGGGAAGGGCGGGATCTACAACTTTGTTACAAAGCGAGGGCTATGCAAAGGTGAAAATTCCAAAATCTCTTGGACGCAAGTTGAGACTGGTTCCGCCATCACTTGGAAGTACCCGTCATGTGTACTGCTCGGCGATAATTCAGTTGGGGAGTTTTATTCTGTTGCCCTTACTAACCATAAGCAACAGGCTGATACCGGTACCAAGATGATCCACTTGGGAAAGAACACCAAGAGTAAAATCATAAGTAAGGGCATATCGGCGGGATCATCAAAAAATAGTTACCGCGGGCTCGTTAAAGTCGGTCGAAATGCAAAAAACGCCAGAAATTATTCGCAATGCGACTCTATGTTAATAGGAAATAGAAATAGCGCTAATACCTTTCCTTACATTCAGGTGGAAAATGACTCGGCAACGGTGGAGCATGAAGCCTCAACGTCGAAAATCGGCGAGGATCAGCTTTTCTATTTGGCTAGCCGCGGAATTGGCTCGGAGGAAGCGGTGTCAATGATCATAAATGGGTTTGTAAGTGATGTTTTTATTCATCTTCCGATGGAATTTGCTGTTGAAGCCTCTAATTTACTGGGTCTTAAGTTAGAAGGAAGCGTGGGATGAGTACTTCGGATAACAAAATACCTCTAATGGACGTTATCGATCTGAGCGCAAAAATAAATAACCGAGAAATACTCAAAGCATTTAACCTCAGAGTTTTGCCGGGTGAGATCCATGCAATTATGGGCCCTAATGGTTCAGGAAAAAGTACTTTCGCAAAAGTTCTAGCCGGTCATCCCTCATATGAAATCACAAGTGGATTAATTAGATTTATAGGTAAAGACATATCAAAGTTGTTGCCCGAAGATCGTTCTCGGGAGGGCATTTTCATGGGTTTTCAGTATCCTGTGGAAATACCTGGGGTTACAAATTCTTCTTTTCTGCGACTAGCGTACAACACCCTTCAATCGTCAAAGGGGAATGAAGAAATGGATCCTATCGAGTTCAATGATTACCTTCAAGATAAAATCAAGTTGCTGGAAATCAGTCCGGATTTTTTGGATAGAAGTGTTAACGGGGGCTTTTCTGGAGGAGAAAAAAAGAGAAATGAAATTCTTCAAATGGCGGTACTTAAACCGAAACTATCCATTTTGGACGAAACTGATTCTGGATTAGATATCGATGCGCTTAGGATTGTCGCGCAAGGTGTGAATAATCTTTCTCGAGAGGACAACGGGATAATCCTCATTACGCATTATCAGAGACTTCTGAACTACATCAAACCCGATTTTGTCCATATTATGGACAGAGGGAATATCATCAAAACCGGAGATCGTAATCTTGCTATTGAGTTGGAAGAGGAGGGGTACGATAATATTATCAGCAATGAAGGAACGGGTTAAAATCTAGTGCATAAAGTAGTCGACAAAAGTTTTGTAGAGAGGTGTTTTAATAACGGTCCGTCAGAAATGAGCTTGGATCAAAGCGCACAACAATTGCGTTCAGACGCCTATAAGGAGTTTTGCGGTCTCTCGACTCCGACAATTAACGACGAAAATTGGAGGTTTACTGACCTTAGCACGATATACAAGAAAAAATTTTCGCCGGCAAAAAAAAATCAAGATGACAATCGAATTGCCAGGCGGTTTTTTCGTGATGATACTGGTCATAGACTTGTTTTTATAAATGGTGTTTTTTGTAAAGATTCGTCAATTGTAAGTGACAAACCGAAAGGGGCTTTTTATATTGGAACACTTCAAGAATCTTTTAAATTTTATGACCGGATTGTAAAACAAAAACTGGGTCAAATCAGCAAAAAAAATAACGACTTTTTTGTTTGTCTTAATACTTCGAATCTTAACGAAGGCGCGGTAGTTCATTTAGGCGAGAACGCATCGATTGAGAAACCTGTTCATATTATATGGGTTTCCACTGGAGAAAACTTTTGCTCTAATCCGCGCCTTCTCGTAAATCTTGAAAAGAATAGTTCAGCAAGCATTGTCGAAGAATTCGTATCTTTCGGTGCTTCGGAGAACTTAACCAACACAGTTTCTGAAATATCAGTTGGAGAATACGCAAGGCTAAGCCACGGTAGAGTGCAACGAGAGGACGTAAAATCATTTAATATTGGCACGTATGGGGTTCAATTGTTTCGCGGGGCTCATTATAAGAAGTGCTCGGTAGATACCGGCTCTCGGATTTCTCGACTCAATGTTAATATTGAACAAGTTGGGAAAGATGTCACCTGTGAACTTGATGGGCTGTCGATTTTAGACAAGAATCAACTCTGTGACCTCCACTCTAAGATCCTTCATAAAGAGGCGAATGGCAATAGCAGACAGGTTTATAAAACCATAGTAGGTGGCGCTGGGAAAGCAGTGTTTAATGGTCAGATTCACGTTACTCGAGATGGGCATTTGACTGATGCGTCGCAAAGCAATAAAAATTTATTGTTAACTCAAAAGGGTCGTGTCGATACCAAACCCCAACTTGAAATATTTGCCGACGAGGTTAAATGCTCCCACGGGGCAACCGTGGGTCGATTAGACGATGAAGAGATGTTCTATTTGCAAGCGAGAGGAATATCGAAAGATATGGCTCAAAAAATATTAGTTTATGGTTTTGCCGCAGAAATTATTCAGCGACTTGATATTGCTTCATTATCTAGAGAATTAATAAATCAAATACTTGAGCAAACAGAAAGCGAAAACATCTTATGAATAATCCTCTAACCTCTCATCAGCTTATTCCTCCATCGCTGGATACCGAAGCTATTCGTAAAGATTTTCCAATCTTGGATACTTTAATAAAAGGGAAGCCCTTAGCATATCTTGATAACGCGGCAAGCAGCCAGATGCCCAGTAATGTTATTAACAGGATATCAGCGTATCATTTGGAGGATCACTCTAATATTCACCGGGCGGTTCATACACTATCTGAAAAAGCAACTGCGGAATATGAGAGCGCTCGAGGGATCGTAAAAAAATTTCTAAACAGTAGAGATTCAAAGGAGATAGTTTTTACTAAAGGAACAACAAACGGTATTAATTTAGTTGCACGTGGTTATGGTGCTAAGTTTCTTAACGAAGGAGATGAGATACTAATCTCGTATTTGGAACATCATTCAAATATAGTTCCTTGGCAGTTGCTCTGCGAGCAAATAGGTGCAAAGCTAAAAGTTGTTCCAATTACAGATAATGGGGATGTTAATATAGAGCAATATAAAAATTCAATCTCACAAAAGACGAAATTCATTTCGTTATCTCACGTGTCAAACGCATTAGGTACAGTTTTGCCGATTAAAGAGATGGTTGCTGAAGCTCACGCCAACGATATCCCGGTGTTAGTTGATGGTGCTCAAGCGGTTCCTCACATGAAGGTGGATGTTCAAGACTTGGGGTGCGATTTTTATGTTTTTTCTGGTCATAAAATGTGTGGTCCCAGTGGAATAGGGGTCTTGTATGGCAAGGCTGAATTACTTGAGAAAATGGATCCTTATGAAGGAGGCGGAGATATGATTCTTTCTGTTTCTTTTGATTCAACCACCTTCAATGAAATACCCTATAAATTTGAAGCTGGTACTCCTCCTATTGCTCAAGCCATTGGGCTGGGAAGTGCAATCACGTATTTAGAACATGTGGGCATCGATAATGTAAATAGACATGAGAAATATCTTCTGGATTATGCGACTGCCGAGCTTGAAAATATCCCAGGTTTGAGAATCATTGGAAAGGCAAAAAACAAAGCTAGTGTTATATCTTTTGTCCTAAATAAAGTACATCCGCATGATATCGGCACCATTTTAAATGATGAGGGTGTGGCGATCAGGACCGGACATCACTGCGCTCAGCCAGTGATGGAGCATTTCAATATTCCGGCAACCGCCCGAGCATCGTTTTATCTGTATAATAATAAGGATGAGGTGGATCAGTTGGTTAGTGCTATCCACTCTGTAAAAAAAATCTTCGGTTGTTAAATTGTTTTATGAATTCATCAAGTTTGTATCAAGAAGTTATACTCGATCATAATAAAAAACCTCGGAACTGGGGAAGTCTCTCTGACCCAACACACCGCGCAGAAGGAGTTAATCCTTTATGTGGGGATAATGTCACATTAATGTTGAAAGTGTCGGATGGTTCAATCAGTGAAATTGCTGTTGAAGGGGAAAGCTGTGCGATTTGTAAGGCATCAGCGTCGATGATGACTACGAGTATTAAAGGCAAAAGTGTAGATTTAGCGGAGCGCCTCGCGACTGAATTTCGGCAAATGGTAACAGGTCAGAGCGAGGGTGTAAAAAGGGAAAACTTGGGTCGTCTGAAAGTGTTCCAAGGTATAAAAGACTTGCCCTCAAGGATAAAGTGTGCGGTATTGCCGTGGCACACCCTGCATGCGGCCGTTAACTCAATTGATCAAGTATCTACGGAAGGGTCGGACGACCCGCTATCTTGAGGACACGAAAAATGCCAAAAATCGCAGAAATTGAATTTACTCCCAATCCTGATGCAAGAAAATTTGTGTTGAAAGAGCCTCTCACTTTTGGAATTGTGAAATCATATGAATCTTCGATAGAAGCCTCGGGGGATGATTTAGGTTCCCGTCTATTTGGAATTCCACATGTGATTAATGTGTTTTATGTGGACAACTGGGTGACTGTAACACAAGATGGTGAGGCTGATTGGAGTGAACTTCAACGTGAAATCGCTGTGCCAATAAGGGAGGCATCGGCCGCGAAAGACGAAACCGATCAGGCACAAAAGGCGGCTAAATGGTTGGATGAAGACGAAAGTTTATCGGAAACTGATAAAGAAAAACTCGAACAAATAAAAGAGATATTAGATATTGAAGTACGTCCCTACCTTCAGGGTGACGGGGGAGACCTGTATATCGTGGGGTTAATCGACAACATATTACAGGTTCACTATCAAGGCGCATGTGGAAGTTGCCCAAGTTCTATGACAGGTACTCTGGCCGGAATACAAAGCTTAGTGAACCGAGTGGATCCAAATCTTGAAGTTGTAGCTGTATGAGCGAATGGGTTCATTTTGGAATAGTGGGAGATATACCTGAGGGGACTTACTCTTCACAGGATTTTGATGGTACGCAGATTGTAGTCTTTAATTTAAAGGGGGATTTTTTTGCACTAGAGGATGTCTGTACTCACGATGGAACGGTTCTTACTCACGGACAATCGATGGATGAAGGGGAAATTGTTTGCCCTAGACACGGAGCAAGGTTTTGTATCCGAACAGGAGAAGCACTTTCGGCGCCAGCTTGGGAGGCGACCAAAAAGTTTGAATTAAGAATTGAGGGAAAAAACATTCTTTTTTTAGATGATCGCTGGGACTGATCGGAACGGGGATTAGATTAACCAGCGAGTCTAGCTAGAAAAAGCTTCAGTTCGACTGTTTTGGCTTGTAGTTTCTTCTCTTTAGATTTTATTTTTATTTTCTCTGAACCGCTGAACATTATATTTTTTTCTCTTTCCAAAAGAGCGAGAATAGATTCCACACTTACTTTTGTATTGGGACCAAATTGGATTGTTGTGAATTCATTTCCAACGTCGATCTTTCTAATGCCGAAATCATATGCAGCTATCCTTATTTCATGTGTCAAGATTAGATGTTTTACAGGGGGCGAGGGAATTCCAAATCTATCTGTTATTTCCTCAACTAAAATAGATAAGCTGTTTTCATCTTTACAATTTGCTAATCGTTTGTACAAAATTAGCCTTTGATGGACATTCTCGCAATATTCTACCGGAAGAAGAGCTGGGTTGTGAATATTTACCTCAATGGTTGTTTCAAAAGGCTCGAGCAAATCGGGCTCTTTATTATTCTGGAGAGACCTTACTGCATGATTCAACATATCACAATATAATTGAAAACCGATATCATGCATTTCTCCACTTTGGGAATCACCTAGTACTTCTCCTGCTCCTCTAATTTCCATGTCTTGGATTGCTAAATAGAAACCTGCCCCGAGCTCTTCCATCAGTTGTATCGCATCGAGGCGCTGTTTTGCTTTTCTTTTCATACCCTCCTCGGCGGGTATTAATAGATAGGCGTAAGCTTGATGATGTGATCTGCCTACGCGCCCTCGTAATTGATGTAATTGTGCTAATCCGAATTTATCAGCACGATCAATAATAATTGTATTCGCAGCCGGAATATCAATCCCAGTTTCTATTATTGTTGTACAAATCAGAAAATTAAATTTACCCCGGTAAAAATCCTTCATGATTCTTTCTAAATCACGCTCAGGCATTTGGCCATGAGCAACCTGGATATTCGCTTCTGGAAGTAATTGGCTTAATTTTTCTTTAGTGATATTAATGGTGGCTACAGAATTATGTAAAAAATAAATTTGTCCTCCCCGTTTTAACTCTCTCATAGCAGCCTCCTTTATCAATCCTGTGCTGTAGGAGGAAACAAAGGTTTTTATTGCTAATCTTTTCGCGGGAGCTGTAGATATGATGGAGAAATCTCTTAGTCCTTCTAGTGACATAGCTAAAGTTCTGGGAATAGGGGTAGCTGTGAGAGTTAAAACATCTACCTCACTCCTAAGCTTTTTAAGCTTTTCTTTTTGACGAACCCCAAATCGATGTTCTTCGTCGATTATCACCAAACCCAAGTTTTTAAACTGGTTATTTTGACTTATTAATTTATGAGTTCCGATTACAATATCTATTTTACCGCGTGAAATATCCGTAAGTATCTTGGTTGATTCTTTTGTAGTTTTGAACCTGGACAGTTCCGATATTTCGATAGCCCAGTTAGCAAACCGATTCGTAAAAGTTTGAAAATGTTGTTCTGCCAGCAGCGTAGTTGGCACTAGAACGGCAACTTGTTTGCCGTCATTTACGGCAACAAAAGAAGCTCTTAATGCTACTTCTGTTTTTCCAAAACCAACGTCTCCGCAAATTAGTCTGTCCATAGGCTTATTAGATCTTAAGTCTTTTATCGTGGCTTCTATAGCAGCTAATTGATCAGTGGTTTCGTCATATTCAAATTCTTCACAGAAAGTCTTGTATTCAAGGTCATTCATTGGAAATGAATACCCTACTCGGCTCGACCTTTCGGCATAAAGATGTAGTAGTTCTGCAGCAGTATCTCTGATTTGCTTCGCCGCTTTCTTTTTTGCTTTATCCCACTTTTTGCTTCCTAATTTGTCGAGACTCACTGAATCTAGAGCCGATCCACTGTAGCGGCTTATTACCTCTAATTGTGAAACTGGTAAGAAAAGTTTATCTGAATCATCATAGTGAAGTTCTAGATATTCATTGAGCCCATCACCAATGTTCATAGTTTTCAATCCCTGATAGGTTCCTATCCCGTGTTGTATATGAACTACTGGGTCACCAACGCGAATTTCGGAAAGATCTTTAAGCATATGTTCTGCAGATGAGCTTTTCTCTAATTTTTTGTTTTTTCTAGCATGAAACGGATAAAGCTCGCCTTCAGTGATCACATTTAATTGTTTTTCATTTTCAATGAAACCCGTAGTCAAGGGGCCTTCTATTAAAATTAGTTTTTCTGGGATCGATAGGCCCTCTTTCCAGGTTTTTGCTGTGTAAAAATTTAAATTATTACTCGAAAAGAAAGCATGTAGGGTTTGTCTCCTTCCCAAACTATCTGAGAAAATTAAAGTCTTAAATTTATTGGTCTCCACAAATGATCTCAATTTTTTTAAGGGATCTTTAAACTTTTTTTCAACTTTTATATCCGGAAGTGCTTGCAGCTTGGCGCTGGCTGACGATTTCTTATCTGAAATTTGGATTCTGTCAAACTTTTTTATGCTTTTAAAAAATTCATCTTCTGTCATAAAAAGGGAGTTTGGTGGGAGTAATGGAAAGTCTACGTCCCCTCTAAGCAATTTATATCGGCTGTTTGTATCTTCCCAAAACTGATTTATTGAAGATGAGATATCTCCCAGTATGAATACCCTGGTGTTGCTGGGAAGATAGTCTGCAATAACACTAGAATCGGAGAAAAAGAGGGGAAGATAATATTCAATACCAGGAGGGAAAGCACCAACGCTAATATCTTTATAGATCTTACTCCGCGTTGGATCTATCGATATTTCCCTCCTAAAGTTGGCCCTAAAGGTTTGAACCCCTTTTTTATCAGTCGGAAATTCGCGGGCTGGTAACAACCTAATATTCGCTACAGAGTATATACCTCGTTGACTATCTGGATCAAAAGTCCGAATTTTTTCAATTTCTGTATCAAATAGGTCAATTCGATAGGGGAGAACACTTCCCATAGGGAATAAATCTATAACCCCACCTCTAATACAAAATTCACCTGGTGAAATTACCTGATTGACGTTTTGATATCCCGCGTTATTCATCTGGTTTTTAAGTTGATCAAGTTTTATTGTTGCGCCAGTGTTTAATATAAAACTATATTTAGCGAGATGGCTTGGGGGCGCAAGTCTGTATAGTAATGTCGTGATAGGACTAACGACGCACTTGCAGATGCCATTTGTAATTTGATAAAGGGTCTCAAGGCGTTCCGAAATTAGGTCAAAGTGCGGCGAGAATTTATCATAAGGCAAGGTTTCCCAGTCTGGTAAAAGGCGAATTTCCTTGTTATCGGAGAATAGGCGTATTTCATTGACGACTCGATAAGCTTCGCTGGCATTTTTGGTTATTACAAAAATTAATCTGTTTTCAGATAGGGTATCGGAAATATTAAAAGCATCGGAAGAACCGATTTGATTGGACCAATTCATAGGTTTTAAAATGAGATTGAAGCGTTAATTCTTATTATTTACAGTATAAGTATTATAATTGAATATAGCGCATAAAGATTTAACCTTTATGTTGAACGTATTGCATTTAGGAGTAATAATCGCAGGTATGATTAATCGCCACAATGTAATTTCTATGATAGCTGCGGCCGGAATTGGTTCACGCTTTGGCGGAAAAGTTCCAAAGCAATATCATACTATTCTTGGAAAACCAATGCTTTATCATTCCGTAAAAGTCCTGCGGGATCATAAAAAAATTGAGCAAGTTTATATATTGTTATCGCCGAAAGACCCTTTTTTTAAATCTTTCGATTGGAGTGAGTTCGGAGAAAAGGTTATTCCTTTATATGTCGGGGATGCCACCCGAGCGGAAACCGTCAGGAATGGGTTATTAAAAATAAATGGTTCAAAAGAAGATTGGGTGCTCGTTCATGATGCGGCTCGACCTTGTTTATCTATTGAGGCGTTAAATAACTTATTGCAAAATTTAGATCGAGCAACGTCGGGGGTTGTTCTAGCGAAAAAGGTTACTGATACAATAAAGAAGGTAGAACCTCGTACTAGCGAAATTACTCAAACCTTAGATCGATCCATGTTGTGGCATGCATTGACACCGCAGGTTTTTCGATATGGATTGTTATCTGATATTCTAAGCAAAGGTCAAATTTCCTTTATTACTGATGAGTCATCAGCAGTTGAAAAAGCTGGACTCAAGCCTTTAGTTATTGAGTGTAATACCGCTAATCCAAAAGTGACCAAGACGGAAGATCTAGCTCTAGCCGAGTTTATTTTAAGGAAGAGAGAGGATTACAATGAGAATAGGACAAGGATTTGATGTTCACCCATTTGGAGATAATATTCCTCTGGTAATCGGTGGGGTGAAAATCCCTTTTCACAAGGGTTTGATTGGACACTCTGATGCTGATGTTTTGTTGCATGCAATCTGTGATTGTCTACTTGGCGCGGCGTCATTGCGGGATATTGGCTATCATTTCTCTGATTCAGATCCCCAATTCCGGAGTATCAGCAGTCGAAAGTTAGTTCTCGAGGTTTATCACAAAATAAAAAATGAAGGATATGATATCGTAAACTTAGATTGCACCGTCATCCTTGAAAAACCCAAAATAGCCAGTTTTATTCCAGGTATGGTGCAAAATATTTCAGAAGACTTAGAAATTGACTCTAACCAAATTAATATAAAAGCAAAGACCTCTGAAAAACTCGGTTATCTTGGCAGAGGAGAAGGGGTGGCAGCACAGACTATCTGTTTGTTAAAGAAGCGCTAAAAAACTATTATTCCCCATATTTTTTTACAGACGATATTTTGTGTACTAACAGTTCAGCTAAGAGGGTGTCCCGCCATTTTTCCCTAGTTCCTAGATCAGTTTTAGAGATGATGTCACGGCGAGAGGCGGTGATTTTTTTAATTAACGTATCGTCCCAAGATGAGTACCTTTCGTTTTTCATCATTTTCCTATATTTTTCGCCAAATGTATCTGCATACTCGGCTATGCCATTTTTAGCATTCAAATCTATAGTTTCAAAGGGGCCCATAAAAGCCCAACGATGACCCAAGCCATCTTTTATAGTTTTATCCAAGTCCTCAACAGATATATATCCCTCTTTGACGAGTTGCCAGCTCTCAAGGAGGACAGCGGCTTGAAGTCGATTGAGAACAAATCCCGGTATTTCTTTCTTTATGAGAATTGGTTTTTGTTTGACCGACTTTTGTAAATCAATTGTTCGCTCTATCACTGAATCATCCGTGAATGGCGCAGGAGATATTTCAACAAGTGGGATCAAATGTGGTGGATTTACCGGATGCACTACAATACATCGGTTTCGTCCCTTTAATTCGAAACCGAAAACTGAGGTTATAATGGAGGAGGTGGAGCTCGCTAATATGCACTCGGGTTTTGTTATCTGATCTAATTTTTTGTAGAAGTGCTTTTTTAATTCGACATCCTCAGTTATGTTTTCTTGAACATAATCAGCGTTTATAACCGCAGTTTCAAGGCTTTCGGTGTATACAATATTATTGCATAGTTCTTTAGGATCTCCATTTAATAACCCTAACTCATTTAATCTAGTCATTGATTCGCCGATGTGAGTTAACGCCCTATCTAGAGCTTGAGGGTGAGTATCAAATAATGTTACGTTATAACCGGACCTGGCAAATACTATTGCCCATCCTCTCCCGATTAATCCACATCCTATAATGGCGATATGATTCATAAAATAATGTTCAGTTTTTAATTTGCTTGAAGCCCGACTTAATCCAATCAAGACTTTTTATCCCATCCGGAGGGCTTATTAAATATGGCTCATAATATTTTATGTTTACCAAGGTTACTTTACCATTAATCTTTTTTACTGTGCCGTAGGGAACATGTTGTACCGCTTGATGACCTTTGCCTAGACTCATTTCCACAGTTCCTGATACGGATTCGAATTCTAGATATTCGAAAGCATTTATGACATCTTCAATATCAGGTGATTTATCATACTTTTCCCCTTGTGCTTTTTCCCATGCCGCTTTTGTTCCTAATATAGCAGTTGCCATGTGGTAAGACGAATACACAGGATTAGAATTGTATCGTTTCGAATATTCCGATTTGAACCAGTTGTTAAGTGGCGAGTTTGGGGCGAAAGGACCATTTGGTCCTCTAGCGCCAATGATTGTCCCATCTGCTAATTGATCATTTAGTCTTTCCAAAACAGTTTCACCTGTTATCATTATATTAGGTATGTTCCTCAAAAGGGCTCGTGGTGCCGCTTGTAATATATATGCTTCCAAATCACCCCCCCAAAGGGAATTTTGGATGACATCCGGTTTACTAGTCAGCAAGGCGGAAATTTCTGTTCCATACTGACCAATCAGTAATTTTGGTTCAATGTTGGTGGCAATTTTTACAGATGGTTTGAGTATTTTCATGGCTTCTGTAAAGTCTAGCCAGGCGTCTTTACCCCAAGCGTAGTTAGGATTAATGCCAGAAAAGTTCTTTAAATTAGGAAAATGTTCAGCTACATATCGAGCCGCGGCAACATTTTCCTGGGTAGCCATTGTAGTTGTTCGAAACACGTATCGGTAGTCATTTTCCTCAAAAATTCTATTGGTAGCGCAGTCAAATAATACTGTTAATGTTTTAAGTTCCTCCGCGATAGGAGCTAAAGCTAGGCAGTCGCCGCTTGAAATTACACCAATGACGAGATCGACATTTTGCCTAATGATCAGGTTTCGATAGTTTTCAACTGCTTTGGTTGCCCCGCCTGCTTCATCTACAAAAACAAAGTCTACTTTTTTGCCACCAAAACCGCGGGTTTTATATCCCGGTATTTGGTTGCCCTCATTAATAGCCATCTCCAGAGTTTCTGCAGCTTGTTTAGCCGGAATACCAAACGGGCCTGCGGCAGGACCCGATAAAAAAGTAATAATGCCAACTTTAACAGCATCACCATCGGATTTTTCAGATTCTTGGATATTTCGATTTTCGCATGCTATCAGACCTAAAGCTAAGATGATAAAGATCATTGGCTTAAAAATTTTTGGCATTGTGTGCTCCCTGAAACTAATCAATTAGAATATAGTGTACTTTGGGTATACTAGTAGATATAAAAGGGACATACTTAGTATATTATTAAAAAATGAAATTATTAGCTATAGAAACATCATCGACCCGATGCTCGGTTGCCCTCTACGATGGCAAAAAAATTTGTTCAAAAGAGCTAAATGCAAACCGTAAACACTCGGATTTTTTGCTTTCAATGATTGATGATGTTCTGCGCGAGAACAATAGTGAATTGAATGAGGTCACAGCTTTAGCTTTTGGCGCTGGCCCCGGATCATTTACTGGACTAAGGCTTTCGTGCGCTATTTCTCAAGGCATTGGATTTGTGCAAAGTATTCCCGTAGTTCCGGTATCCTCTATGGAGGCCTTGTCTTTGGCTGCTAATAGATCTAAGGTTTTTGTATGTTTTGACGCCCGGTTGGGGCAAACTTTTTGCGCCGCTTACATATGGGGAGGGGAGCAAGTCGAGGTAATTATTGAGCCTCAACTCTGTGATGCAGATAAAATGCCGATTTTACCTGGTGATGGATGGGTTGCGTGTGGTGACGGGCTAGGTTTGTACAGTGATAGAATAGATAACCGAAACGGATCCAATGTGACTGATTATTTTTTGGACTTATCGCCGCAAAGTCGCGAAGTAGCCATTATTGCCGAAAGAAAACTAAAGTATGGTGGTTGTTTCGCGCCAGAGAAAGCGTTGCCGTTTTACATAAGAGAGAAAGTAGCGAAAGATATTTATGAACAGGGGTAGATGTAACCTAAAAATCAAAACTAACATTCGAGTAATGAAATCAATTGACCTAGCCGCTGTTACCAGCATAGAGAAAGATGTTCATATACAGCCTTGGAGCAAAAAAAAATTTGAAGATAGTCTTTTGAACGGGTACTTCTGTCGAGTAGTCGAAAGTCATTCAAGAGTTCTTGGGTACATAATCGTAAGCCACTTTTCTTCCCACGAGGCAGAAATTTTAAATATCGCCGTGGAAAAATTCTCGCAAAAAAAAGGAATAGGCACAAATTTGATGGATTATGCGTTAATGCGTCTAACTGCCCTGGGAAGGAGGGAAATATTTTTAGAGGTTCGAGAAACAAACTCAAATGCACTTAGGGTTTACTCAAAGTTGGGTTTTGTCGCGGTGGGTCGGCGGAGCAATTACTATGGTGTCGGACGGCATAAAAAAGAGGATGCGCTCATTTTGAATAGAAAGCTACAAAAATGGGTAGAAAAGAGCAGATAATTGAGGCGTTGGGACTCTATCCAATATGGGTCTCCAAGAACAGGGCCAACGCAAATTCCATATGCGCTGACACTAGCGAAATAGGAAATAAGTCAAGACCTAAAATTGATCTTGAGAATGATCATAATTTTATTGAACAAGATATTCTTAATTGTAAATCGTGCGTGCTTCACCGTGAACGAGACAAAGTAGTGGTGGGTGAAGGTGTGTTTGGCGCTGACTGGTTTATTATTGGAGAAGCACCAGGGGCGGAAGAGGATTCTAGGGGGAAGCCTTTCGTCGGAGCAGCCGGGAAATTATTAGATGCTATGCTTCAGGCCATTTCAGTTGACCGAAAAAAAAATGCATATATTTCAAATATTGTAAAATGTCGACCACCGAAAAATCGGAATCCGAGTAAAGAGGAATGTCTGGAGTGTAGACCTTATCTGGATCGTCAGTTAGATTTGGTGGCACCAAAGATTATCCTTGCTATGGGAAGAATCGCATCAAATAGTATTTTAGATATAGACCAAACGATTATGAACTTGAGGGGTGAGATTTATGATTATAAAAACATACCGGTGATCGTTACATATCATCCAGCATACCTACTGAGAAGTCCAATGGAGAAGGCCAAGGCTTGGGTTGATTTGTGTTTTGCCACTGAGGTTCTTGCCGACAAAAAGAATTCGTAAGTTATAAAACGATGCTGATTGGAGAGTAATGCCAAGACCAACAAAAATAATTATAGACTTAAAAGCGATGCGCAAGAATCTTGAAATTGCGAGAGGTTCTGCAAACGCTAAAGTTATCGCGGTTGTCAAGGCAAACGCCTATGGACATGGTCTAGACAGGGTGCTGCCGGTGGTAGAACAAGCTGATGCATTGGCACTTCTTGAAATAGATCGGGCTATTGAGCTAAGGCAGGCGGGATTTGTTAAGCCAATTATTCTTTTGGAGGGTTTCTTTGACCCAAACGAAATTTCAATTTTTTCCCGGAAAAACCTTACCGCGGTTATACATCATAAAGATCAAGTCGATATGTTAGTGTCTGCTAATCTAGAGAAACCCATAGGTATTTTTTTAAAAATGAATAGTGGCATGAATCGACTGGGGTTTAGTATCGAAGACTTTGATAAGATGTATCAGACTCTTTTGATAAGCAAAAACGTAAACTCAATAGTGGCGATGACGCATTTTGCGGATGCAGACGGAGAAAAAGGCATAGAATGGCAATTGAAAAGGTTTAAGGCTGCCAAAACGGCAGCTTTGAGGAATGTTGAAACATCGATGGGCAACTCGGCAACTATCCTAAAATACCCTGAGGCGGTTGGTGATTGGTCTAGGCCGGGAATAATGCTTTACGGAGCGGCGCCATTTCCTGCGGCAGGTCAGAGTCTTTTCCCGGTCATGTCATTAATATCGGAAATAATCTCTACTCAGATTGTTGATAAAGGCCAGACTATTGGTTACGGTTGCGATTATATTTGCGAAAAAAAAATGTTGGTGGGAATAGTAGCATGCGGCTATGGAGACGGGTATCCCCGGAATGTTATTTCGGGAACCCCGGTAATGATCGGAAAATTTAAAGCACCCATAGTCGGTCGAATTTCGATGGATCTTCTCGCTGTAGATTTGAGCAACTTGCCACGATTAGATCAAAAAACCGTTGTTACGATGTGGGGTAACGGTCTGCCAGTAGAGAGCATTGCAAAGGCGGCCAAAACCATTAGTTATGATTTGCTATGCAGGGTCAGTAACCGCGTTCCCGCTAGAGTCTTGAGCTTATAAAATTGATGAAAAAACAAAAAACGTTGTTTTCATGCAGTGATTGTGGTGCTACGTCCTCTAAATGGCATGGTCAATGTCATCAATGTGGTTCTTGGAATACACTAATTGAGTCACCTGTGATTGATAAAGCTAAGTATATTTCTAAGACGGAGAGCACTGGCTTTTTAAACCTCAGAACAGTTATTGAAAACAATCAGTCTAGAGTTGGCACGGGCAGTGAAGAGCTTGACAGAGTTTTGGGTGGAGGACTCGTAAGAGGAGTGGTTGCACTCGTCGGCGGTGATCCCGGTATTGGTAAATCGACATTACTTCTTCAGGCATCAGCATCTATTAGCAAGAAAAATAATGTGGCTTATATTAGTGGTGAGGAGTCGGCAGAGCAAATAGCATTAAGAGCCCGTCGATTAAAGGTTGCAGATACGCAAATTAAAGTGCTTGCTGAGACCTATCTCGAGAGAATATTTGAAACTATAAACAAAGAAAAAATAGACGTATTAATCATAGACTCAATACAAACAATTTATTCTGGAGATTTAACGTCGGCTCCCGGAAGCGTGGGTCAGGTACGTGAATGCGCCGCCCAACTTACACAATATGCAAAAAGCAGAGGTGTTTCGGTTCTTTTGGTGGGACATGTCACCAAAGAGGGAGCTATTGCAGGGCCGCGGGTCTTGGAACATATGGTTGACGTAGTTTTGTATTTTGAAGGGGATACACATTCAAGTTTTCGTTTGATAAGAGCCACGAAAAATAGGTTTGGAGCGTCAAATGAAGTGGGTGTATTTGCGATGACAGACCTTGGTCTGAGGAGTGTGGTGAATCCCTCGGCGATTTTTCTATCAGAATATAATGACGATGTTCCTGGATCTTGTATTTTTGTCGCACAGGAAGGAACTCGCCCCCTTTTGCTCGAAGTGCAAGCTCTGGTTGCCAGCTCAAACGGCTCGAGCCCTCGTAGATTGAGTGTCGGACTAGAGCAAAATCGTTTGGCGATGTTACTGGCAGTACTTTATCGTCATTGCGGTTTGCAAATTTCTGATCAAGATGTTTTCATAAATGCCGTTGGAGGGGTAAAGGTAAACGAGCCTGGGGCTGATTTGCCGGTTGTTTTAGCTATAGTTTCTTCTGTTAAAGGATCAAAATTGCCAAAAAGTATGGTCTCATTTGGAGAGGTTGGTCTTTCCGGGGAAATACGACCAGTCCAGAATGGGCAGGGTAGGTTAAAAGAAGCCGCAAAATTAGGGTTTAAATCGGCGCTCATACCAAAAGGAAATTTGCCGCAGAGAAAAATTCAGGGAATGGAAGTTTTGTCTTTTGATCGAGTCGACGCTGCTCTGAGTTATCTTGAAAGTTAGATTTTTTCGGAGTTAGGAATAATGCACAAATATAACAAAGATCTCGAAAAAAATAGTGCAAACTATGTAAGCTTGAGCCCCATATCTTTTCTTTTTAGAGCTGCTGAAGTTTATCCTGAGCGGGTTGCTATTATTTACAATAGCCATACGGAAACTTGGGCAGATGTTTACCAAAAGGCTTGTGGCTTAGCGTCTTCTCTGCAGGAACTAGGGGTGGCAAAAGGGGATACCGTCGCCGTTATGGCGGCGAATACCCCGGAGATGTATCACTGTCATTTTGGCGTGCCCATGACTGGTGCTGTTTTAAATACTCTGAACACGCGGTTAGATTCTAATTCTATAGCCTACATGCTAAAGCATGGAGAAGCCAAGGTGCTCATAGCCGATACCGCCTTTTCGAAAACCATTGGAGAGGCAGTTTCTTTGCTCCATGATCCTCCAATTATCGTGGATATCATTGATTTGAACGAGATGGGAGAACGCTTAAGCCAGATAACGTACGATGAATTTATCGTACCGGAAAAGATACATAAAACTTGGTCTCTTCCTGAAGATGAGTGGAACGCAATTGCGTTATCCTATACCTCGGGAACGACCGGGAGCCCAAAAGGAGTTGTCACTCATCATCGTGGCGCTTATCTTAACGCAATCAGCAATGTTGTTACATGGGAGATGTCACATTTTCCGGTCTATTTGTGGACGTTACCTATGTTCCATTGTAACGGTTGGTGTTTCCCATGGACTCTGGCCGCACTCGCTGGCACCAGCGTTTGTCTCAGAAATATCGAAATTAATGCGTTGTTTGGGTTGATAGAAAAGCATAAGGTGACACACTATTGCGGAGCTCCGGTCGTTCACAATATGATTTTGAACGCGCCAGAAAGTTTGAAGAAGGGTCTTAAACATGATTTAAATGCTATGGTTGCTGGCGCTTCGCCACCAACGTCTCTCATAGAGGAAGCTGAAAAAATGGGTATTAACCTTACCCACGTTTATGGTTTGACTGAGGTATACGGACCTGCGGCTGTTTGTGCAAAACAGCCTCATTGGGAGGAAGTATCTAATACCGAAAAGGCCAAGTTAAATGGGAGGCAAGGGGTTAGATACGTGCTTCAAGATGCAATGGACGTGTTGGACACTAAAACACTTGATCCCGTACCTCGAGACGGAAAGACTTTAGGAGAAATAATGTTTCGGGGCAACATCACTATGAAGGGATACTTGAAAAACGCGTCAGCAACAAAACAGGCATTTGAGGGAGGATGGTTTCACACTGGAGATCTCGCAATTATTGACCCCGACGGGTATGTTAAAATCAAAGACAGGTCCAAAGATATTATCATTTCTGGTGGTGAAAATATTTCCACTATCGAGATTGAAGATGTGCTTTATTCTCATGCGGGTATTTTTGAGGCCGCGGTAGTGGCAAAATCGGATGAAAAGTGGGGTGAGGTTCCTTGCGCGTTCGTCACTCTTAAACAGTCTTCAGAAGAAATATCAGAAAAACAGGTAATTGACTTTTGTCGGGAACGAATGGCTCACTTTAAGTGTCCTAAGTACGTGATTTTTGGGGAGCTTCCGAAAACGTCAACCGGTAAAATTCAAAAGAATGTTTTAAGGCAGAGGGTACGATAATGAAAAATCACTTATATTTTCTAGGTAATAACCAAAGTCGACGATCCCTTGCAATATTTAAAACAGTGAAAGAACCTGGCTACTGAGGTAAAATCTAACTTTTATTCGGTAAGATTGCATGATTATGAAAATAATAGTTCCAATAAAACGGGTTGTAGACTACAACGTTAAAGTAAGGGTTAAATCCGATAAGTCTGGGGTCGAGACGGCTAACGTCAAGATGTCAATGAACCCTTTTGACGAGATTGCCGTAGAAGAGGCTATAAGGCTGCGTGAGGCGGGAAAAGCTCAAGAAATTCTAGTGATCACCATTGGGACTTCAGCCGCTCAGGAAACTTTAAGAACGGGGTTGGCCCTCGGGGCCGATAGGGCTATCCATGTTGAAACGGCTTCAGCTCTGGAACCGATTAATGTCGCGAAAATATTAAAGAAAGTTGTGGACCAAGAGAAAGCCGGCTTGATTATAATGGGCAAACAGGCCATTGATGACGATTCAAATCAAACCGGACAAATGTTAGCTGCTCTATTAGATTGGCCTCAGGCTACCTTTGCTTCAAAAGTTGAATTGTCCGGTGATCAAGCTAATGTAACCAGAGAAATTGATGGTGGGCTGGAGACGGTTACATTGACGATGCCAGCGGTCATAACTACCGACCTGAGATTGAACGAGCCAAGGTACGTAACTTTGCCGAATATCATGAAAGCGAAGAAAAAACCACTGGACACCATTCCAGCTGATAGTTTCAACTTGGATTTTGATCCTCGCCACCAAATACTGGAGGTTTCAGAGCCTCCAGAGAGAGGCAGTGGAATTGTTGTTGAGTCGGTTGAGCAGTTAGTTGACAAATTAAAGAACGAAGCGAAGGTAATACAATGACAGTACTCGTTATAGCGGAAAACGACAATCAGTTAATAAAACCTGCGGTTTTGAACACATTAGGCGCTGCTAGTCAGCTTAGCGGTGATACGCACCTTCTGGTGGCTGGAAGTAATGCAGGTTCAGTGTTGGAGCAGGCTAGGAAACTAGCTGGGGTTACAAAAATTCTTTACGCGGATGCAGGGCATTTTGAAAATCCGGTTGCGGAAGATTTATCGAGGTTAATTTTAAGCTTAGCATCCGAATATGAACATATATTAGCCCCAGCAACCAGTTTTGGAAAAAACTTATTGCCCCGTGTGGCTGCGTTAATAGACGTGGCTCAAATCTCTGATATTGTTAAAATAGAAGCGGACGATACCTTTGTGAGACCGATATATGCTGGAAACGCCATGGCAAAGATTAAGTCAAGGGACAAAACTAAGGTTATAACAGTTCGAGCTACTGCTTTTGAATCAATCATGGATGGAAATGGTGCAGCGCCGGTTGTAGAAAATTTAGAAGCGGTGTCACCTAGTGAGAAGGCTGTTGTTTCGGCTCAAGAATTAACAAAATCAGAAAGACCTGAGCTCACTTCTGCCTCTGTTGTAGTATCAGGTGGGCGTGGCATGGGTAGCGGTGAGAATTTTGATATTTTGGAAAAACTTGCCGATAAATTAGGAGCAGCGGTTGGCGCATCGAGGGCGGCTGTGGACTCTGGATATGTTCCGAACGACTATCAAGTTGGCCAAACGGGGAAAGTTGTTGCTCCGGAGCTTTACATTGCCGTCGGAATTTCAGGAGCTATCCAGCATTTGGCAGGTATGAAAGATAGCAAGGTTATTGTTGCAATTAACAAGGATCCTGATGCTCCCATTTTTAGCGTAGCTGATTATGGCTTGGTTGCGGACTTATTTGAAGCCATTCCAGAAATAACGGAATCTTTGTAAAGGGATAAATAGCTAATATGACTGATTACGTAGCCCCAACCAAAGATATGAACTTTTTGTTGGAGGAAGTTATAGGGTTGGATCATATATGTGTGCTCCCCGGGTATGGGGAGGTATCGCCGGACGTTATAAAAGCGGTGTTGGAAGAAGGGGCTCGCTTTTCTGGAGATGTTTTAGATCCCATAAATCAGTCTGGCGACCGTGAAGGAGTTCATCTTGCCGGGGATGTTGTTCATTCGGCTCTTGGTTTTAAACAAGCTTATGCAAAATTCTGCGAATCAGGATGGGTTTCTGTTGCAAACGATGAGCAGTGGGGTGGTCAAGGATTACCAAGGGTTCTGTCGGGTCAACTTTCTGAGATGTGGAACGCCGCTTGCATGTCGTTTTGTTTGTGTCCGATGCTATCAGCGGGAGTCGTACACGCCCTGTCAAGGCATGGGACAGATCAACAAAAATCGACATATTTGCCTAACCTTGTAAGTGGTCGCTGGACTGGAACCATGCAGTTGACTGAGCCCCAAGCAGGATCAGATCTCTCGGGTGTCAGGACTAGCGCTGTTAAAAAAGGGGAACATTATTTAATAACCGGCAGTAAAATTTATATTACTTGGGGTGAGCATGATATGACTGATAATATCATCCACCTAGTCCTCGCCCGAACGCCAGATGCACCTCCTGGTGTTAAAGGAATATCTTTGTTTATTGTGCCCAAATTTTTGGTAAATGCTGATGGATCGCTTGGGGAGAGAAACGATGTTAAATGCGTCTCGATAGAAAAAAAGCTTGGCATTCACGCTAGTCCGACGTGCGTTATGGCATTTGGAGACAACGGTGGAGCTAGGGGCTTCTTAGTGGGTGAAGAAAACTTTGGTTTACAATACATGTTTACGATGATGAATTTTGCTCGTCTTGAAGTAGGTATAGAGGGTCTTGCTATAGCCGACCGGTCGTACCAAAGAGCTGCGAATTATGCGAAGCAAAGAACACAAGGAAAGAGCTTAGATAATCCAAAAATAGGTGACAAGGTTGCTATAATCGATCACCCGGATGTGAGACGTATGTTAATGACGATGAAGTCGCAGGTGGAAGCGATGAGAGCATTGTGTACCCTGGCTTGTGCTCACCTTGATCACGCGCTCCTCAATCCGGATAAAGATAAAAAAGATTTTCACCAAGCAATGTTTGATCTTCTCACTCCGGTGGTTAAGGGATGGTGTACAGAACAAAGCGTTGAGATAGCGTCAATTGGGATTCAAGTACACGGTGGGATGGGTTTTATCGAGGAAACGGGGGCCGCCCAATATCTTAGAGATGCCAGAATTACACCCATATACGAGGGCACCACAGGGATACAGGCGAACGATCTGATTGGGAGAAAAATATCGTATGAAGGTGGGCGAACCATCAACATCCTTCTTAAGGAAATGGCGTCTTTCTTAACGGATCTTAATAATCATACTGATGAAAAATCAATAGCTAGTATCGCATCAGAATTTTCTCAAGCACTTGACTCCCTCAAAGAGAGTGTAGATTGGCTTGTAACCACTTTTCCTTTGGATAAAAGAAAAGCGTTTGCTGGAAGTGTGTCCTTTCTTAAACTGATGGGAATCGTTTCGGGAGGGTGGTTGTCGGCTAAAAGCGCACTATCCGCGCACAAAATCTTATCTGAAGACAAGGGCGACGAAGAATTTCTATCTGCAAAAATTGTAACAGCACAGTATTATGCTGAGCATATTCTTCCTACGTCACACGTCCTGAAAAAAGAGATTATCATAGGATCGGGCAGCACACTCGCACTAGCAAATTCACAGTTTTGACAAAAAAACTCCTTTTGTCCACGGATCAATCAGCAAAATCACAAAAGAAAGGTATTACCTTGCCAAAGGGAATGGTTCCCGTTCTAAAGCTAGCGCCAATGCCGTCAGATGCTAATTTTAATGGTGATATTTTTGGTGGTTGGGTTATGTCTCAAGTCGATATCGCAGGAAGTATCCCGGCAATAGAGGTAGTTAGCGGTCGCTTGGCGACTGTGGCGGTTAATTCCTTTATATTTAAGGAGCCTATTTATGTGGGGGATTTAGTTAGTTTTTTTGCTAAGGTTATCAAAATCGGAAACACTTCGGTCACAGTTGAAGTTGAAGTTTATTCCCAAAGGCGGTTAGCAGCGCCGGTCTCTGAATCAAACAATCATGAAGCTGTAAAAGTTACAGAGGCTACACTTACATACGTTGCTATAGATAAAAACGGTAGGCCGCGTAAAATCGAAAAAAAGGTTTAGCTTCTCTAGCAAGCCTAAACATTAAAAAAAAATAGGTAGGGACCAATCGGCAAAACCTTGCCGTTATTTGCCACCATGTTCTAAAAGAATTGAATCATATATTTCTAAGAATATGAATTTAAACAACTTTTTTTTTATTCTTTCGCCGTAAGGTGACTGGCATGGCCTTTGCATTAAACCTAATCATTGATTTACGGGTTATTTAATCGATCGTCAGTTATTTGAGAAACTTTAGCGAGAATATTATGAAAATTTTAGGACAACCATTTGGGGTTCATGAAAAAGCAATCGATGTCAGAAATCGTCGGATGGAGGTACTTTCAAGAAATTTAGCTAATGCTGACACTCCTCATTTCAAAGCCCAAGACGTAGATTTTAAGGCGGTGTTGAGTGAGGAAATGCGAACGCCAATGAGACATTCTCATAGCGGGCATTACTCCCACAGTATCGGAAAAGAAACAGATGGACTCAAATACAGGGTTCCTTTTAGCGCTTCGACTGATGGCAATACTGTCGAAATGAGTGTAGAGCAAGCGCAATTTGGTAAAGCAGCAGCTGACTATCAAACTACTTTGATGTTTATTGAAAATAAAATTTCGGGAATAAGAAAATCTTTGCGTGGTGAATAAAACAAAATAAGGAACTAAATCGTGGCAATTGACAATATATTTGGGATAGCGGGAACAGCACTAAACGCTCAGTTAACTCGTATGAATCTAACTGCATCTAATCTCGCGAATTCTGGTACCAAATCTTCAACTCCAGAGGGAGCGTTTCACGCTAAGAGACCAGTTTTTAAGGCATTACTGGATAAGGAGGATACCCATGCCGGTGCACCATTTGTTGGTGGCGTAAAAATTGACAAGATTGTCGATATTAAAGAACCCATTAGAAAAGTTTACGATCCATTTGACCCGCAAGCGGATTCAGAGGGGTTTGTATATACAACAAATATAAGCGAGGTTGTCGAGATGGTTGAAATGATGGCAGCCGCACGTTCATACCAAAATAATGTAGAGGTGGTCAATACGGCGCGTGAGTTAATGATGCGCACAATTGATATCACCAAGGCATAGTTGGTCGAAAAAAAGGATATTTAAAAAATGAAAGATAGCATTACATCGCAGCTCGACGCATCAAGAATTCCTGCAGGAATTTCGAGCTATGAAGAATATATAAATAAACCCAAAACGCAGAATGAAGAAATGGGGCAAAAAGAGTTTCTGCTTTTGTTTACTACCCAGTTACAAAATCAAAACCCCCTAGACCCAATGGATAATGAGGCTTTTGTGGCGCAGTTAGCTCAATTTTCTCAACTGGAAGCTACTGTAAATATGTCTGAATCTATGAGCGGTCTGGTTGATACCTTGAAGGGCGATAAGATGCTCGAGGGAGCCTCGCTGATTGGTAAGAAGGTAATGACAGGTTCTGGTTATGCAACTTTAGAAGAAGATAAAAACATCAGTGCGGTGATATCAATTCCTGATGGTGCTGAAAAGATTGAGCTCGCGGTCTACGATATGGCCGGGTCAAAAATCCACCAAGCCGTTACTGGTCGCCGAATGCCTGGGGATGTCACAGTAACCTGGGACGGGACTGATGCAAGTGGGAAAAGGGTAGCAGCTGGTCAGTACCGTATTGTTGCGAATATCTCAAATCTTGGTGAGAACACCCAAGTTCCAATAACGACCCCTAGCGTTATTAAAAGTGTGACCTACAGTGCAGACGATTCAGATCTTATTCTTGAAACTGTTGGAGGCGGAAGCATTCCCCTTAGCAAAGTTAATAAGATAGAGAGTTGAGTAGATTAAAGGATAAATTTTAGTTTTTTGAACATTAAATAATTTTTTGGAGTATCGCAGATGTCATTTTATACCGCTCTAACAGGACTTCAGGCAGCAACCGCATCACTAAGTGTTACCAGTAACAATATCGCTAACGTTGGAACGACTGGTTTTAAACGATCAAGAGCAGACTTTGGTGATATTTTTGCGACATCACCATTGCAGAAAGCTTCAGCCGTTATTGGACAGGGTGTTGCGTTAAAGCAGGTTAGTCAGGAATTTAGTCAGGGAAATATTCAGTTTTCGGCTAACTCTCTTGATATTGCAATTACTGGTGACGGTTTCTTTCCACTCAAATCATCAGATGGTTTGCAGGATATTTATACGAGAAACGGAACTTTTTTATTGGATGACACGTTTACAGTGGTTAACTCAGCAGGTCAGGGTTTAATGGCGGCGACAGTTGATAGTAGTGGTAAAGCTGATCTGGAAAACTTAAAAAAATTAATCATTCCAAAATCTACTACAGGTGATGCAAAAGAGACAACAGCAATTGAATTGGCTTTGAATCTTCCTGCTGATGGTGCTGTAATTCCCAAGGTTTTCGACCCTTCAGATGATACAACTTACAACCTGAACACAGCGGTAACAATATTCGATTCAGGGGGTAACGAATATTTGGCGACTGTTTATTACAAAAAGACTCAGAGAGCAAGCCCAGCCGATCCAACAAACAAATGGCAAACATTTGCATATATTGGTGATACAAAACTAGATGAGTTTTTAATCCAATCTGCAGACTCAAAAAACAATAAATTTTTTGTTAATAAGTATGGCCAGATGAAAGCAGAAAATGAAATTCCGGCGGAATTGATTAACCGTGGTGTATCCAAACTCTACAATGTGGACACGCTTACCAATAAGCAGAATTCTAGTCCGGCAACGCTTTCAGGAGAGGCTTTGACGGCTACCCAAATTTCCAATTGGAAACTTCCAGGTCAAAGAGTTGCAGACGCCTTAGCCAATGCTAGTGGTACGTTCAGTTTGCATGGAATTAAATTTCAATTAAAAGTTGACGGCTCACCTCAGCCGATTACCGTAGATCTTAGTAGCTATAATGACGCGTCTGTCAGCAGTAAATATACAGGAACTGAATTTGCAAAACTTATCGAAAATGAGATTAACCGAGCCTATGGCGATGATCGGTATTTTGACCTCGCAACACTCGTTGACAGCGGTTCTACAACTAACGCAAGTTTATTTACCTTGTCAGTTGATGGAACATCAGCGAATATAGATATTGGTGCTGCAGATGTAGCTGCCTTTACCTCAATGACAAAGACAACTTTAGAGACTAAGGTTCAAGCCGCATTAAACACGGCATTTACCGGCACCAGCCAGGTAACAAGTTCAGGGGTTTTTGCAAGCAATTCGGCAGCCATCAACAGCGGCGGTGCTTTTAATGTCAATATCACTATGGGTGGTAACACGATAGTATGTCCCGTTGCTGTAGGTGCGACAACACCAACAGGTCTAATCACAGCCGTGAACGCAAAGACGGGAAATGCTACGCAAATAGCCGCGGGAACACATCATGGAGTTACAGCGTCATATGATGCTACTAATAATGTTATTAAATTGACTGGTACAGCTGGTAAACAGTACGCCTTTAGTGCCACCGTAACCGACAACACTGCAGGAACAGCAGTTCCAAATTGTTCTTTTGCTAGTACAACAACAGCCGCAGCCGACGCGGTTACTTTTACTTATGATGCTCCAAGTCAGGCGTTTCTATTTAAACCTTCAGGTAACCAAGCCTTAACAATAAAAAATCAGTCCTCAGTAACTAATAGTGTTTTCGGGATAGATGGAACAGTTAAGACCATTAATACACAAACCTACGGATACGGAGAGAATATTATTCCTGAGGGAGGTTTTATTAACACGTTTAATACAGACTACAATCAGAGTAATCAGAGGTTTGGAATTAATGTTTCTTTCGATGAGACAGATGGTACTTTTAAAATTGCATCCGGTAAGACGGGAGATGCTTCAAGTGTTGAAATACTTTTTCCTAATGCAAATACCGGAACAGCGTATGCGACTCAGGATGAATTTGATACAGCGATAGCGGCGATAAGCGCAGGTGAGCAATATCCGACAGGAATGGTTGATTTTAATGCGCTTGACACCTGGAAAAAAGAAGCCATGTCTTTTCATAATGCATACAAACTTCTTGGACTTAAAGCTGGCGAACAAACAACACAATCGACACCAACCAGAGGTATTGAGTCTCTGCCTGCTGTTGTAACAGGAGGTGCAATAGGTATTAACTTAGACAACAGATTTAGTCTCACCAGTGAGACGAATACATTTACAGTTACGGTTGATAATGTAACTGGAAGTGTCACGTTACCACTGGACAAAGAGTACACGTTTGAATCTTTTCGTACGGAATTAGAAAAACGTATTAACTCCTTGGAAGATGCTCAAGGTAGAACTGTTAACGGCGTTACAGTATCGCAATTGAAAGTAGGTTCAGCTAACTTTTTAAGAATTGAAACAGGAACACAGGGCGCGGACGCTTTCTTAAAGGTAACTGGGCCCAGTATTTGGGGATTAACTAACCTAGAGAGCGCCAACGGCACGACAGAAAAATGGTTATCTCCTCCCCAAGCAGAAAATGCAGCTGGAGTACCTTTGTATGTGGATCGTGATGGGAATGAAACAACAGTTGCCGGAGACTTTTCTGAGGCAGAGACTCTCAACCTTTGGAGTCCAGTTTATCTTGATAAAGGTGAGTTAACATTTAACACAGCTGGAACCTTGGAGTCACCACTATCACCAATAAATTTTAAGAGTACGACAATTGGTGAATCCGGTGCGACCTTGCAATTTGGGATTA
>MDTB01189304.1_pt1 | contig 52132 bp, 58 predicted proteins | sample 811161 | NCBI WGS metagenome assembly MDTB01 (sample SAMN05326650, study PRJNA326480) | marine metagenome | isolation source: seawater | place: Mediterranean Sea | collected 2009
AAATTTTATTAACTATTTCTTAAACTCATATGAATAAATTATTAAAATTCATCCTTATTATATAAAAAGAAACCAAACTTTAACGAGAATTAAATTTAACAATTAATATTACAAAACATTAAAATAATAAATAACTCAGAATAATTATTTTAAAAATCTTTAACGTTATAAAGGTTTTTATTAAAACTTAGGATCAAAAATAAAATAAATAAGTTAAGAACGAGAGCGGATATTAAAAATTTTCTTAATAAAAATTTCATACAATCTCATTTTAAAATTTTACTATTAATTGTGCAATAATAGCACATTTTAGATTATCTAGAATAATATTCGATGACTAAATTAGGCTCCATTGTTACTGGATATGGAACTTCCTCAAATTTTGGAATTCTGATAAATTTAACTTTTTTGTTTTTCTCATCTACTTGTAAATATTCTGGTATATCTCTTTCTTTGCTTGCTAGAGCAATATCAACAATTGCTAATTGTTTAGATTTATCTCTAATTTCAATATTATCCTCTTCCTTAACTTGAAAACTTGAAACATTTACTTTTTTACCATTAACTTTTACATGACCATGATTAATCAACTGACGTGATGAAAAAATAGTATTTGATAATTTAGATCTATATACAACCGCATCTAATCTTCTCTCGAGTAAACCTATTAAATTCTCTGCTGTATCACCTTTTTTCATTATAGCCTTTTTATAAGTGTTTCTAAATTGTCTTTCGTTCATATTACCATAATAAGATTTTAATTTCTGTTTAGCCTGAAGTTGAACTCCATAATCTGAAGGTTTAGAATTTTTTGATTGACCGTGTTGACCAGGTGGGTAGGCTCTAGTATTAAAAGGACTTTTGGGTCTACCCCAAAGATTTACCTTTAATCGTCTATCTACTTTGTGTTTAGATTTTAATCTTTTTGTCATTTAATAATGGGACTTATAAACTTAAGTTAAATTTTGTCAATCAACCTTTTTTTTTAAATAATGTAGCGAATACACTTGATAAAATACGAATTTCTTTTTCTGAAAGATCCATTCTGTAAAAAATTGTTCTTAAATTTTCTAGCATTATATTTCTTTTTTCTTTTGGGCTGAAGAAGTTAATTTTTTCTAAATTTTTTATACATTGTTGTATCATTATATGTATTTGTTTTTTTGAACTTTTTTTTATTTTGGATGATTTTTTATATTTAACCTTTTTTTGACTGAGTATGTTGAATAAGATTTGACATACAATTATTAAACTGTGTGATAAATTTAAGGATTTAAAACTTTCGTTAGTAGGAATATTAAGTGTACAATTTGCGTAACTAACTTCGTGATTAGACAAACCAGAAGCCTCAGATCCAAAAATAAAACCAACTTTTTTGTTAAAATCGATATTTTTTAATTGATCTGTATTTATATGATCAATATTTTTATTTCTAAATCTAGCAGTTGTAGCTATTAAATAATCATAATTTTTTAAACTATCTTCTATATTTTTATAAACTTTAGCTTTGGTGATTAATTCTTTTGCCCCCACCGAAGTTGCAATTATTTTATCGTTTGGGAACGATGGTTTAGGATCGATTACTATAAGATTAAAAAAATTAAAATTTTTCATAGCTCTAGCACAAGCACCTATATTTTCTGATAACTGAGGTTTATTAAGAATAAAGGAAATATTTGAAAAAGACATTAATTGCTTGCAGGAGCATTATCCTTAAAAAGTTTATAATCTAAACTGTCCACTAAAGCTCTGAATGAAGCCTCAATTATGTTAGAGGAAACACCAATTGTAAACCAATTTTTACCTTTAGAGTCTGTACTTTCAATTGAAACTCTTGTTACGGCCTCTGTTCCGGTATTTAAAATTCTTACCTTATAGTCAACAAGTTTAAGATCTCTTAAATATTTTGCATATTTTTCTAATTTATCTACATTATTTCTAATTGCATTATCCAGAGCATGAACAGGTCCGTTACCCTCTCCTTCACAGATAATTTGATCGCCATCTACCTCTAGCATTGCTTTAGCTTTTGAAATAATTTCATCCTTATTGTTTTTTTTAACACTTACATCATATTCTTTAATTGATATATATCGTGGTATTTGCGCAATAATTCTTCTAGCCAATAATTCAAATGATGCATCTGCTCCATCATAACTGTAGCCAATAAATTCTCTGTCTTTTACTTCCTCTAAAAGTTTTTTTATTTTTGGGTCATCTTCTTTAATATCAATTCCAATAGTTTTTAATCGAGACATTATATTTGACTTTCCTGACTGATCGGAAACAACTATATTTCTGTGATTCCCAACACTTTCTGGATTAATATGTTCATATGTTTTTGGATCTTTTTGAACAGCAGAGACATGTAAACCCCCCTTATGTGAAAATGCTGCAGCACCCACATACGGCAAGTGTTTATTTGGTTTTCTGTTTAGTATTTCATCAAGCAATCTTGAACATTGTGTAATGTGTTTAATATTTTTGTCTTTAATATTTATCTCAAATTTATTTGAAAATTCCTTCTTTAAAAAAAATGTAGGAATTAACGACATTAAATTTGCATTACCACATCTTTCGCCAAGACCATTGATTGTGCCTTGAACTTGTCTTGCGCCGGAAAGGACAGCAGAAATTGAATTAGCTACAGCATTACCAGTATCATTATGAGCGTGTATACCTAAATTTTTTCCTGGTATATGTTTTGTAACTTCTTTAACAATTTCACTCACTTCGTGTGGTAATGTTCCACCATTTGTATCACATAAAACAATCCATTTTGCGCCATTGTCGTATGCAGCTTTTACACACTCCAAAGCATATTTGGGATTTGACTTATATCCGTCAAAAAAATGTTCTGCATCAAACATAAATTCTTTATTATTTTTTACAAAATGTTTTGTTGTTTCTTTTATATTTTCTAAATTTTCTTCATTAGAAACTCCTAAAGCAACATCAACGTGAAAATCCCATGATTTACCCACCAAACAGACAGAGTCTGTGTTTGAGTTTAATATAGCTGCCAAACCTGGGTCATTTTCTGCACTTCTTCCAGTTTTTTTTGTCATACCAAAAGCTGTAAATGTGGAATTTTTTAGTGCGAGATCCTTTTGAAAAAACTCTGTATCAGAAGGATTTGCTCCTGGCCAACCCCCTTCAATATAATCGACGCCAAGATTATCTAACGCGCGAGCTATTTTTGTTTTTTCATCAATTGAAAAATGAACTCCTTGAGTTTGAGCTCCATCCCTAAGTGTTGTATCAAATATGTATAATCTTTCTTTGCTCATTTTATTTTCCAAGTTGTTTTACCATCTTTGTCTTCGATTAAAATACCTTTGTCTAAAAGTTGTCTTCTAATTTTATCAGCTAATTCGTAGTTTTTATTATTTCTAGCTTCATTTCTATCTTTTATCAGTAAATCTATCTCATCATCTGAAATCTGAACCTTATCTTTTTTGAACGACATCCATTGTTCTTTTGTATCATTTAGCAAACCTATAAAGTTACATCCTGCATTAAATTTCTCTAAATCTTCACTTTTTCCGTCTTTAGCTTTATCAAAAAGTTTATGTAGTATAGAAATGTAACCTGGTGTATTTAAATCGTCATATAAAGGTGCCAGATCATCATCATTAATCAAAACTTTTGTTTTTAATTTCATATAACAAGAATACCATTTATCAATTGTCTTGTAGCAATCGTCCATCAGTTTATCATTCCAGTCTAAAGATTGCCTGTAATGCGAACTTAGCAATGCTAATCTTAAAACTTGACCATTATATTTTTTCTTAAAGTCGTTAATGCTTAAAATATTTCCTTGTGATTTAGCCATTTTTTCTTTTGAAATTGTTATAAATCCATTATGGATCCAATAATTTGCAAAACTTTTTGTGTTATTTGCACACACGGATTGCGCTATCTCATTTTCATGATGTGGGAATATTAAATCTCTTCCGCCACCATGAATATCAAATGTATTTCCAAGATATTTTTTTGACATAACAGAACATTCTAAATGCCATCCTGGACGACCCCTCCCCCAAGGTGATGGCCAAGATGGTTCGCCTTCGCTAGAGGGTTTCCATAAAACAAAGTCTTCAGGGTTATTTTTTTTGTCTGAAATATCAACCCTTGAACCTGCTATTAAATCTTCTAATTTTTTATTAGAAAGTTTTCCATATTCTTTAAAATTTCTAACTTTAAAATATATATGATTATCGCTTTCGTAAGCAAATTCCTTATTTATCAAATCTTCAATCATACCAATCATTAAATCAATATTATCGGTTGCTTTTGGTTCATACGAAGGCTGATCACAATTTAAATATTTACAATCATTGTGAAATGTTTCTGTGATTTTTTGAGTTAATTCTGATATAGAAATATCTTTATCTTTTGAAGATTTAATTATTTTATCATCAATATCGGTTATATTTCTCACATATACAACAGAGTTTTTCCCATACTTACATTTTAACACTTTAAATAAGACATCAAAAACAACTATAGGTCTAGCGTTTCCTATATGTGGATCGTCATAAACTGTTGGACCACAAACATACATGCCAATTTTCTTTTCATTTATTGGATTAAATTTTTCTTTTTTATTTCCCAAGCTATTAGATAATAATATGTCTTTATTCATTAGTTCCAGTTCCTAAAACCGCTTGTAAGTGGAAATCTTCTATCTCGACCAAAAGCCTTTGATGTTACTTTGGGACCAGGTGCGGCTTGAAATCTCTTATACTCTGATCTAGCTAAAAGCTGTGCAGTTTTTTCTACAATTTTTTTGTCGAATCCTTTGGAAACAATTTTCTCTACTGAAATTTCGTCCTCAACAAGTCCCTTTAAAATTTCATCAAGCACATTATATTCTGGAAGGCTATCAGTATCCTTTTGATTTTCTCTCAGTTCTGCGGTTGGAGCTTTTGTAATAATATTTTCTGGGATTACTTTTCCTTTAGGTCCTTTAAACAAATCTGAAAAGTTATTATTTCTCCATTCGCAAAGCTTAAATACATCAGTTTTCCAAACATCTTTTATGGGTGCATAACCTCCACACATATCACCATATAAAGTGGAGTATCCAACAGCATATTCAGATTTATTGCCGGTGGCTAACACCATGTAACCATATCTATTTGATAAAGCCATCAATAATAAACCTCTTAATCTTGATTGAATATTTTCTTCTGTAATCCCGGGTTTAAAACTTGGTCCCTCAAAACTGCCTAAAATATTTTCAATTATTTTCATTGCATCACTAATTTTGAGATTTGAATATTTTATATTAAGTGCTTCAGCTGCCTCTTTAGCATCGTTTAAACTTTCTTCACCTGTAAAAGGACTCGGTAACATTATTGCTTGGACTAATTCCGAACCAAATGCATCAGTTGCGACTGCAGCAACTAAGGCTGAGTCAATACCCCCTGATAATCCTAAAACGACACCAGAAAATTTATTGTTATTTACATAATCTCTTAGTCCAAGAACTAATGCTTTATAAAGCCGCTCTTCAGACGATGAATTAGAATTTAGTTGTCCATTACCAATCCATTTACCGTTTTGTTTTTGAAAATGAACGATTGATATTTCTTCTTTAAATTCTGAAGAACTATAAAATTTTTTTCCATCAAAATTTAAACCAAAAGAAGAACCATCGAAAATTAATTCATCTTGTCCACCAGTGCGATTTAAATAAATTATTGGTAATCTATTTTCTTTTACCCTTGACGAAGTTATATTGTCTCTTTCGATGTTTTTAGAAACTGTAAATGGTGATGCATTAATTGATACTATAATTTCTGCACCAGATTTTGAAAGATTATTCATAACAGTTTTTTCCCAAATATCTTCACATATCGGTAACCCAAACCTAACACCCTTTATACTTACATTGTCCTCTAACGACCCTTGTTTAAATATTCTTTGTTCATCAAATACACCAGTATTAGGAAGCTCATATTTATCTTTTATTGAAATTATTTTACCATTTTCAATAACAAAAACTGAGTTTTTAATTTCTTGATTATCTTTTCTGGGGGCGCCAACAATAACTGCGGATCTATTATCTTCGGTACTTTTTACAAGTCTATTGATCTCTTTTTCAACTAAATTTAAAAAGTCCTCTCTTAAAACTAAATCATCTATCGGATAACCTGAAACATATAATTCAGGAGCAACCAAAATATCTACATCACTATCTATATTCGATCGTATAGAAATTAATTTATTAATATTACCCACAACATCCCCTACAAGAGGATTTAACTGAGCTAGTGCAATTTTAAGTTTTTTGTTCATTATTTAAGATATAGTCACTTTTCATCAATATTGTATAGAATAATAGTCATACCTAATTAATTTTAAATTAGGCTTAAGAAGCCGCTTTAATAATATTTTTAGCGTAATTTGAATTTTTCTTGATTTCATCAGAGATTAAAAATGCTAACTCTAATGCCTGATCCGCATTAAGTCTGGGATCGCAATGAGTATGATACCTGCTTGATAAATCTTGATCGGAAATATTTTTTGCTCCACCTGTACACTCTGTAACGTTTTGACCAGTCATTTCAATATGAAGACCTCCAGCATAAGATCCCTCGCTTTGATGAACCTCAAAAACATTTTTTACCTCTTTTACAACATTATTAAATGGTCTAGTTTTAAATCCTGTGGTCGACACTAAAGTATTTCCATGCATTGGATCACAAGACCAAATAACATTTAAACCCTCTTTTTTAATTCCTCTAATTAGCTTAGGTAAAAATTTATCGACCTTGTCATGTCCGTAACGCGAAATTAATGTTATCTTTCCCTTTTCGTTCTTAGGATTTATTTTTTCACAAATTCTTGCAATTTCTTCTGCTTTTGAAGTAGGCCCGCATTTAATTCCAATAGGATTTTCTATTCCTCTGCAAAATTCAACATGACCTCCATCAATTTGTCTAGTTCTATCACCAATCCAAACAAAGTGGGCTGAGGTATCATGGTACTCTCCTGTAGTAGAATCTACTCTCGTCATGCTTTCCTCAAAAGGCAAATGTAACGCTTCGTGAGATGTCCAAAAATTAACTGTATATAAACGTCTATTAAATTCTGGTGTAATACCACATGCTTCCATAAACGCTAGTGCATCTGCAATTTTATCTTCTAATTCTTTGAACTTCTTAGCTTGCGGACTTTTCTTTATGTAACCTAAATTCCATAAATGAACTTTCTTAAGATCAGCAAAACCTCCATTAGAAAAAGCTCTTAATAAGTTTAAAGTTGAAGCAGATTGAGAGTATGCTCTAAATAATCTTTTTGGATCTGGTCTTCTTGATTTCTCCTCAAATTCTATGCCATTGATATTGTCACCTAAATAACTTGGTAATTCTAAATTACCTTGTTTTTCAGTAGGAGCGCTTCTAGGTTTAGAAAACTGTCCTGCTATTCTACCGAGTTTAACAACTGGTAATGACGCAGAGTAAGTTAAAATTAAAGACATTTGCAATATAACCTTAAATGTATCTCTAATATTATCTGGATGAAATTCTGCAAAACTTTCTGCACAATCTCCACCTTGTAATAAAAAAGCTTTACCATCCACTACACTAGCTAATTGATCTTTAAGATGTCTTGTTTCGCCTGCAAATACCAGTGGAGGAGATGACTTTAATTTATTTAAAACCACATTTAACTGTTTTTCATCCACATATTCGGGAATGTGTTTAACAGGGTATTTTCTCCAACTATTTGTTTTCCAATTTTTCATGTTCAACTCTTGATTGTTCTATCAAAGTTTAATTATTATTCAACTGTTACAGATTTGGCTAAATTTCTAGGTTTATCTATGTCACAATTCTTTAATAAAGCAACATGATAAGCTAAAAACTGTACAGGTATTGTTAAAAGAAAAGCGCTTATGAAAGAAGTGCTATCTGGAATTTGAAATTTAAATCTAATATTCTCATTTAAAGTTTCTGAAGTATCATTTGTTATCATTAATACCTTCCCACCTCTTGCGATAACCTCTTGCATATTTGAAACTGTTTTCTCAAAAAATCTATCTTTTGGAGCCAGTACAACAATTGGCATTCCATCCTCTATTAAGGCTAAAGGTCCGTGCTTCATCTCTCCAGCTGCATATCCTTCGGCGTGGATATAGGAAAGCTCTTTTAATTTTAAAGCACCTTCCATAGCTATTGGGTAAGAATATCCTCTACCAAGATACATTGTTCCTTTTGCATTAATAAAGTCTCTAGCAATCTCTTGAATTTCATTTTGTTTCAGAAGAGTTTGTTTTATGTAATAAGGTAATCTTTGTATATCTTTAATTATCCTTTTATACTCTTTAATATTTAAGTCGTTCCTATCTTTAGATATTTTTAAGGTTAAAAGTAATAGTACAAGCATCTGACCAATAAATGCTTTAGTTGATGCTACTCCAATTTCAGGGCCAGCGTGAATGGGTAATACAAAATCTGACAATCTAGCGATGGAACTCTCTACAACGTTCACTATTCCACAAGTTTTAACACCATTTTTTTTACATTTTTCAAGTGCAGCATATGTGTCAGCAGTTTCTCCTGACTGTGAAACAAAAATATATAAATCGCTTTTATTAAGTTTTACATTCCTATATCTAAATTCTGATGCTATGTCTGCTTCTACATCAATAGAAGTAAACTCTTCAATCCAATACTTTGCCATCAAGCAAGAATGGTAAGCTGTGCCACATGCTATTAGCCTTATTTTATTAATTTGCTTTGATTCAATTGGAATATTATATATATTTATTTCATCTCTTGATTTATCTACATACTCATTAATACATTTCTTTGTTGTTTCGTTTTGTTCGTCTATTTCCTTTGACATAAAATCTTTAAAGTCGCCTTTATCTGCGATGCTATCTTCACTTGATAGCTCAAAAATTTCTTTATTAATTTTCTTTTTTTCACTGTTATAAAACTCAACTTTTTCCTTAAAAAGCAAACAAAAATCTCCATCATCTAAATATGAAATTTTATTAGTCATAGATTTTAAGGCATAAGAGTCAGATCCAATAAAATTTTCATTATGACCATATCCTACAGCTAAAGGACTTCCTCTCCTCGCACCTACAACTACATCATTAAAGTCTTTAAATAATACACCTAGTGCAAAGCTTCCTTCCAATTTATTTAACGTTTTATGTATACCATCTATCAAATTCTCAGTTTTTAAATAATCAGTTAAAATTATTGTGATAACTTCAGTATCAGTTTGAGATTTAAAACTATAACCTTTTTGCTCGTATTCTGTTTTAAGTTTATCAGAATTCTCAATTATTCCATTATGTACAACTGAAACTTTTTCAGTGGAGTGAGGATGAGCATTTGTCTTATTCGGCACTCCATGTGTGGCCCATCTAACATGTCCTATACCAATATCTCCTAAAGACGGATTTTCAAATAATATGTTTTCTAAATTTTGCACTCTACCAGAACATTTTTTTTCATCTATAAAACCATTATTTAAAGTTGATATACCTGCAGAGTCATAACCTCTATATTCAAGTTTTTTTAATGCATTTATAATGCTTGATGATACAGATTTATTACTTACTATCCCTACTATTCCACACATTATTTTTTCTTTCTTTTGTAATTTTTAATTTCAATCTGGTTAGATCGAGTTAAAGATAAGGAATTCGATTTAACATTTTTTGTTATAACAGAGCCAGCACCAATAATACTATTATTGTCTAAATTTACAGGTGCGATGAGAGACGTATTTGAGCCAACAAATACGTTATTTTTTATTTTGGTCTTATGTTTTTTGGTACCATCATAATTACAAGTGATTGTGCCTGCACCAATATTTGTCTTTGATCCTATTGTTGCATCTCCTACATACGATAAGTGACTTACTTTAGTATTTTTTCCAATCGTACTTTTTTTAATCTCTACAAAATTTCCTACCTTAGAGCCAGATTTTAAAACAGTACCTGGTCTTAATCTAGCATATGGACCAATTGAAACATTGCTTTCAATTTTAGTATTTTCTAGATGGGAAAAAGAATAAATTTTTACATTATCTTTAATAGTAACATTTTTACCAATCACAACATATGGATCTATAGTTACTTTATTTCCTATTTTTGTATCTTTAGAAAAAAAAATTGTTTCAGGTGATATCATTTTAACACCTTTTTTTATAAATTTTTTTCTTAGAGTGCTTTGAATTTTATTTTCCATTTGTTTCATTTGCTATTTTTCTTATAGTTAAGTAAATTACTAATTTAAGTCACAAAATATTTCTTAATAATACTTTATATATGACTCAGAATTTTACTATATTATTTGATCTAGACGGTACTTTAGCTGATACGGCCCCTGATTTAATGAAAGCGCATAATCATGTTATGAAAAAATTTGGTTATGAAACAAGAGATGTAGATGAAATTAGAAATTTAGCAGGTAGAGGTGCTGCGGTTATGATTGGTAGATCGATATGGAAGTCTGCAAGAAAAGAAATTTCGAAAATCAATGATGAAAAAATAAAAAAAGAAATGACTAAGGAGTTCATTGATTTTTATAAAAAAAATATAGTTGTAGATTCTAAATTAATAAAAGGTGTGTATGACTTTTTGAATTGGGCAAAAAGAAATAATATTTCAATGGGTGTTTGTACGAATAAACAAGAAAAACTAGCAATTGATTTTTTAAAAAAAATTAAAATTTACGATTATTTTGAATATGTGGCCGGTGGCAATACATTTGATTATTGTAAACCAGATCCAAGGCATATAACGAATATGATAGAAATTATGGGTGGTGACATTAAAAAGACCATTATGATCGGAGATAGTGAAAATGATGCTGATGCTGCCAAAGCAGCCGAGGTGCCAATGATATTACTAGAAGATGGTTACACAGAAAAAAAAGTTGAGCAAATATATTATAATCATTTAATAAAAGATTTTGTTGGATTGGAAAAAATCATAATTAAATATTTAAATGATTGAAACTAATATTCTCTTTGCACTAATTAGTTATTATTTTGTTATGTACGTCACCCCTGGTCCAAATAATGCCATGGTGTTGACTTCAGGGTTAAAGTTTGGGTTTTTTAAATCTATTCCTCATATAATCGGGATCACAATTGGTCATGTTACTCAGTTAATTCTAGTTTGCTTTGGTTTAGGTAGAATTTTTATTTTATTTCCACTTTTACAAGATATATTAAAAATCTTATGTGCAATTTACTTGTTATATTTAGGTTATAAAATAATTGGATCATTTAATAAAATAAATCAAGATGGGTCTAGACCTTTAAAGTTTCATGAAGCAGCATTGTTCCAAATAGTAAACCCCAAGGCATGGACAATTTCAAGTATGGCTGCATCTAGTTTTTTACCAAAGGATGGTAATTTAAGTCTTTCAATATTATTTATTAGTTTTGTTGCGCTTGTGATATGTCCTATCTCAATTTCTCCTTGGGCTGCGTTTGGGTCTGCGATAAAAAACTTAGTAAACAATAATCTAATAAAAGTAATAATTGAGTATTTTTTGGCTTTTTTGCTTTTAATAACTGCAATTTTGATTGTAATAAATAAATAATTATTTATTAGTATTAATTTTTTTAAAGGAGATAAATTGATTAATCACATTGTAAAGGTATATCCATCAAAATTATACTTATCAAAAAAAAAACAACTTGCGTGGAAAATCGCAGAAATTGCAAGTGATAATGCCAAACTAAGTAGTCTGTCCGTTGAAATGGCCATAAATAGAATTATTGATAACGCGTCGGTTGCTATAGCTTCGTTAAATAGAAGTTCAGTTATATCTTCTAGAGAGATGGCTACAAAGCATGCTAGAAAGAATGGTGCAACAATATTTGGTGTAAATTCAAACGAATTATTTGATAGTGAGTGGGCCGCATGGACAAATGGAACTGCAGTTAGAGAACTTGATTTTCATGATACTTTTTTGGCTGCAGACTATAGTCACCCAGGTGACAATATTCCTCCTTTGTTGGCTGTAGCGCAGCAAAAGAATAAAAGCGGTTTAGACTTAATAAAAGGTATAATAACCGCATACGAGATTCAAGTTAATCTCGTTAAAGGGATATGTTTACACAAGCATAAAATAGATCATATAGCACACTTAGGTCCTAGTGTCGCCGCAGGCATTGGAGCAATGTTAAAACTAAATACCGAAACTATTTATCAGTCAATACAGCAATCGTTGCATACAACAATATCAACTAGACAGTCAAGAAAAGGTGAAATTTCAAGCTGGAAAGCATTTGCACCGGCTCATGCTGCCAAGTTAGCTATCGAAGCAGTTGATAGGGCTATGAGAGGTGAAGGAGCTCCGAGTCCTATATATGAGGGAGAAGATAGTGTTATAGCAAGAATACTAGATGGAAAAAAAGCTACCTATAAAGTTCCGTTGCCAAAACTTAAGGAGCAAAAAAAAGCAATTTTAGAAACATATACAAAAGAATATTCTGCTGAGTATCAAGCACAAGCCATTATAGATATTGCCAAAAAACTACACAATAAAATTCAAAAATTTAATAATATTAAAAAAATTGATATACATACAAGTCATCATACTCATTATGTAATAGGCACCGGTGCTAATGATCCCCAAAAAATGGACCCTCTAGCGAGCAGAGAAACTTTAGATCATTCCATAATGTATATTTTTGCTGTAGCTTTAGAAGATGGGTCTTGGCATCACGTAGATTCTTATACTAAGAAAAGAGCTAAAAGAAAAAGTACAATTAAGATCTGGCATTCGATTAAAACACATGAAGATAAAAAATGGACAGCAAAATATCATCACCCTGATCCCAAAAAAAAATGTTTTGGTGCTAAGGTTGTTATAACAATGAAAAATGGAAAAAAATATACTGAACAATTAGAAAGAGCCGATGCTCACCCATATGGAGCTAGACCGTTTATAAGAAAAAATTATATTGATAAATTTATGACTTTAACCAAAAATATTATATCCAAAAAAGAAAGTAAAAGATTTTTAAATATCGCACAGAATTTAAAGAAAATAAAATCAGGTCAATTAAAAAAATTAAATGTAGTTATTAATAAATCAAAACTTAAAAGAAATAGAAAAGAAGGTATCTTTTAGTGCATTTTGTTAAAAAAAAGATAGTTCAAAAAAGAAAAGATTTTGTAAAAAAATTAAAATCTGGAAAAATTTTAAGAGTACCTGGAGCTTATAATCCATTAACCGCAAAATTAATCGAGGAAATAGGTTACGATGCTGTCTATGTATCTGGAGGAGTAATGTCTAACGATCTTGGTTATCCTGACATTGGTTTAACAACACTAGATGATGTGAGCAATAGATCTAAGCAAATTGCAAGAGTTACAAATTTACCAACAATTGTAGATATAGATACTGGTTTTAGAAATTGTAAAAAAACAATAAAAACATTTGAAAAAATTGGAGTGACCGCTGTTCACTTGGAGGATCAGATAGATAGAAAAAGATGTGGTCATTTAGATAATAAAGAGCTTATATCAACGAAAAAAATGGTAAAAAAGATCATCGAATGCATAAAATCAAGAAAAGATAAAAATTTTAAAGTTATAGCAAGGTCAGATGCTAAATCAGTAGAAGGTATCGATAAAATGATTGATAGATGTAAAGCTTATATAGATGCAGGTGCTGATATAGTTTTTCCAGAAGCGCTTCACAACGAAAAAGAGTTCGAAAAAGTTAGAAAATCACTAGATGTCTATTTGCTTGCCAATATGACCGAATTTGGAAAATCTAAACTATTGAGCTATAAACAATTGGAACAATTAGGTTATAATATAGTCATTTATCCAGTGACAACTCAGAGATTAGCTATGAAAAATGTAGAGCATGGTTTACGTGCTATTTTTGCTGATGGACATCAAAAGAAGATAATTGCTAGAATGCAATCTAGAAAAAGGTTATATGAGCTTGTCGAATATGAAAAATACAATTCATTAGACAAAAAAATTTATAACTTTAGTACAGAGGGACATGATTAATGACAGTTGATATTAAAAAAGGCTTGATGGGTGTGACTGTTGATGAGACATCAATTTCTAAAGTAATGCCAGAGATTAATTCGCTTACATACAGGGGTTATGCTGCTCAAGACTTGTGTGCAAATTGTAAGTTTGAAGAAATAGCATATCTAATTTTAAATGGTAATCTTCCTAATAATAAACAATTAAAAGCTTTTGAAAAAGAAGAACGATCGGATAGAAAGCTTTCAAAAAGTATCATAAAAGTTTTAAAAGAAATTCCAAAAAAAGCACATCCGATGGATGTAGCAAGAACTGCTGTAAGTGTAATGGGTCTTGAGGATAAGGAAACATCAGATAATTCTCCAAAGGCAAATATGAGAAAAGCTATGAGAATATTTGCAAAAACACCTGTCGCATTAGCGGCCTTCTATCGATTAAGAAAAGGTAAAAAAATTTTAGATCCAAAAAAGAAATTATCCTTTTCGGAAAATTTTTTTTATATGTGTTTTGGTAAAGTTCCAAATAAAGATATAGTAAAAGCTTTTGATGTATCGCTAATATTATATGCAGAACATAGTTTTAATGTTTCAACTTTTACCGCAAGAACAATAACAAGTAGTCTTTCTGATATTCATGGTGCAATTACTGGAGCTATAGCAAGCTTAAAAGGACCTTTGCATGGCGGAGCAAATGAGGAGGTAATGCATATGATGAAAAAAATAAAAACACCTGAAAATGCAGAAAAGTGGATCAATAAAGCATTAGATAATAAATCTGTAGTAATGGGCTTTGGACATAGAGTTTACAAAAATGGTGATTCAAGAGTACCTACTATGAGAGAATACTTTGGTAAAGTTGCTAAAATTAAAAAAGATAAAAAATTTGAAAAAATTTACGATACCGTAGAAAAAGTAATGATCGATAGAAAGAATATTCATCCAAATGTTGATTATCCTACTGGACCCACTTATCATTTAATGGGTTTTGATACAGATTTCTTTACTCCGATATTTGTTATCTCAAGAATAATTGGCTGGTCGGCGCATATAATCGAACAGCACTCAACGAATAAATTAATTAGACCGTTAGCAGCTTACAACGGGAATAGTTACAGAAAAGTAACTAAGATACAAAATAGATAAATTTAAATTATATTTTTAAACCACTACACATTAATCTCTTCGACTTATGAACTGTTTGATCAAAAGTATTTAAAACTTCAATTTTATTAAAAATAGTATCAAAATGATTTGGTCTTATAGTATCAAAAATTAATTTTGTATTAGGGGTAAAAACTTTTTTAAAATAATCTAAATACAGGTAAAAATCGTAATGATAATCTAATGAAAATAAAGAAATTATTAAATCATATTCGATAACTGGAAGATTATTTTTGTCAAAATCATAAATATTAATATCATTTATACCATTTCTGATTAAAAATTGCTTTTGTAGATCTAAATTGTTGTAAGCTTCTTTGTTGTTAGAGTCCCAACTGTAAACAACTTTTTTAGAAATATAATTTTTTTCTATAAAATAAAATTTTAGATTTTTAAAATGATTATTTAATATTACCTCAAAACCCCCTACACCACTACCTATACTTAAAATATTTTTATCTTTGTCTGATATGGATTTTTTAACTCTCTCGAATTCTTCAGTCATTATTTTATGGTAATTTTTTCCGATTTGTTTTGAATTTAGAAAGTATTTACTCAAAAAATTCGTAAAAATTGATCTGCCCAAAATTTTACGTAGTCTTTTTAAAATTGGACCAATTAGTTCAATACGCTGTAGAACAATCAATCTTGCAATTTCATTATTTAAAATAAACATTTAATAGCTTATGCGATTTTAGAGAATATATATCATTTAGTTAGCAATTTTTTTTTAAACAAAGATATGCCTGTTTCAACCTTATGCTTATAAGATTTTAAGTAACTTTCTAATTGCCATCCACCAAGTCTATTTTCTATCTCTTTTAGATTTTGAACTTTCCATTCATCTTTAGTTTCTTGCGACTTCCATTTTAATTTTTCCTCATCGGTTCTGCCACAACCATAACAAAAACCAGTTTCTGGATCAGTTTTACATATACTGATACATGGACTTACAATCACTGTTTAACTATTAACTAAATGCGTCAATCCAATTACCTTGGGTAGAAGCTTTTGAGTATTCAGTTGCTCTTCCCTCAAAGAAGTTCATATGTTCAACCGCATTTAACATTGTATCTAACCAGGTTAATGGATTTTTTTGAACGTCATAAATAGGCTCTAAACCTAATTGAGACAACCTTCTATTTCCAATAAATCTGATGTAATCCTTTACTTCTTGAGCTGTTAAACCTTGCATAGGACCCATTTCGAAAGCTAGGTCTATAAAGGCATCTTCATGCTCAATAATAGTTCTACATGCTTCATAAAGTTCTTTTTTAAGTTTTGGTGTCCATATCTCTGGATTTTCCTTAATGAACTCCTTAAAAATTCTTATCATTGAATTACAATGAAGAGTTTCATCTCTTACTGACCAAGTAACTATTTGTCCCATTCCTTTTAATTTATTGTGTCTTGGAAAGTTTAATAGAATTGCAAAACTTGCAAATAACTGCAAACCTTCAGTAAATGCACTGAACACTGCAACAGTTTTTGCAATATCCTCTTTTGAATTTACATTAAAGCCTTGCATATAATCATATTTATCTTTCATCTCTTTATATTTCATAAAAGCTGAATATTCAGACTCTGGCATTCCAATCGTATCTAATAAATGTGAATATGCTGCCACATGAACTGTTTCCATTGCAGCAAACGCTGTCATCATCATTAAAACTTCTGTTGGTTTAAATACAGATGTATAATGTCTTAAGTAACAGTTATTTACTTCAACATCTGCCTGAGTAAAAAATCTAAATATTTGAGTTACTAAATTTTTTTCTGGTCCCGACAAATTTTTTTGCCAATCTCTTACATCATCACCCAATGGAACTTCTTCAGGCAACCAATGAATTCTTTGTTGAGTTAACCATGCATCATAGCACCATGGATATCTGAATGGTTTATAAACTGGGTTCTCAACTAATAGACCCATTTTTTTTGGTTGTATTATTTCTTTTTTTGCTTTTTCTATTACTGGCATGACAGACACTCCTCATATTTGTTTTCATCTTCGTTGATTTGTTTTTTAGATTTATATACATTTGCTGTTATGTCGGTTGAATTTGCATCATTAACATTTTCAGCTCTTTGTATAGATTTTGACCTACAATAATAAAGACTTTTTAAACCCTTCTTCCATGCTTGAAAGTGAATTTGGTGTAAATCTCTTTTATGTACATCGGCAGGTAAAAATAAGTTTATAGATTGTGCTTGTGAAATATGTGGAGTTCTATCCGCGCTTAAATCAACAAGCCATCTCTGATCTAGTTCAAAAGCAGTTTTAAATACATCTTTTTCTTCTTGAGTTAAAAAATCTAAATGAGATACAGAGCCTTGATTGGTTGTGATACTTGACCAAGTTTCATCATCATTTTTTTGATATTTATCAAGTAACTTCATAAGATATTTATTCCTAACATTAAAAGATCCAGATAATGTTTTGTGAGTAAAACTATTAGCAGCAATGGGTTCTACTCCTGGAGAAGTTCCACCACAAATAATTGAAATTGAGGCAGTTGGAGCAATAGCTGTCTTATTTGAAAATCTTTCCATAATACCAAAGTCAGCAGCATCTGGACATGGTCCTCTTTCTTCTGCTAAGTCTTTTGACGCCTTATCGACATGTTTTTGGATATGCTCGAACATTTTTTTATTCCAAACTTTACTCATGACAGACTCGATAGGTATCATTTTCTTTTGATAATAAGAATGAAGACCCATAACACCAAGGCCTACGCTTCTCTCTCTTAATGCTGAATAAGTAGCATCGCTAAATTGTTCAGGGGCATTTTCGATAAAATCAGTCATTACGTTATCTAAAAACCTCATAACATCTCCAATAAAATTCTCGTCGTCTTTCCAGTCATCATACTTTTCGATGTTTAAAGAGGATAAACAACAAACAGCAGTTCTGTCTTTTCCATCTTTGTCAATTCCAGTTGGGAGTGTAATTTCACTACACAAATTTGATGTCTTAACAGTTAAACCAGCAAGCTTATGGTGTTGCGGGATCTGTCTGTTTACTGTATCGATAAATATAATATACGGCTCTCCAGTTTCAATTCTTGCAGTTAGCAATCTAATCCAAAGATTTCTAGCAGATATAGTTGATTGAACAGCACCATCTTTAGGACTTTTTAGAGCCCATTGTTCATCTAACTCTACTGCTCTCATAAATGAGTCTGAAACTAAAACTCCATGGTGTAAGTTTAATGCTTTTCTATTTGGGTCTCCACCAGTTGGTCTTCTCATCTCAATAAACTCTTCTATTTCTGGGTGATCAATTGGCAAGTAACATGCAGCTGAACCTCTTCTTAAAGAACCTTGGCTTATAGCCATTGTTAGTGAGTCCATGACTTTTATAAAAGGAATAATTCCTGATGTTTTTCCAACTCTGCCAATTTTTTCTCCTATTGATCTTAGATTACCCCAATAACTTCCAATACCACCGCCTCTTGCAGCTAACCAAACATTTTCACTCCATAAATCTAATATTCCGTTAAGACTATCATTGGCCTCATTTAAAAAACAAGATATTGGCAGTCCTCTTGTTGTACCACCATTAGATAAAACTGGTGTTGCGGGCATGAACCATAAATTACTTATGTAATTATATAATCTCTGTGCATGTAAGTTATCATCTGCGTAATGACTTGCTACTCTAGCAAACAAGTCTTGATATGACTCGTTTTCTCCAACATATCTATCGCTTAAAGTTGCTCTTCCAAAATCCGTTAAGTTCTCATCTCTGCTTCTATCTATTTTTATAGTTATTCCTCTAGAATTTTGAAATAGTTCGGTATTATTATTTAATGAAAATAAATCTGGTCTTTTTTGTTTGATATCTGATACAACCTCTGGTGTAAATTCAGAGACAGCTTTCTTAATAGCCTGAGACAATACTTTGTTCATTTAACTCCCTTTTTTGTACTTTATAAGTAAAACAACTATATGTTGTGTGTAATAAAACTTAATATACTATATAAATAAGAAATCAATAGAACATTTATAGAACACGTAAAAAAAATATGCAATAAAAAAATTAAATAAATATACAAATATCAACATGCAAAATGAAAAGAAAATAGACCCTTTTGGATTTAGAGAATATGACGCAAGATGGCTGTTCCCAGATAGCATCAATGAACTAGGAATCGAGACTGTGGGCAGAGGATTTGGAACTCAAGTAATTAATAAAATCAATAGTCCAACTGTTATAGTGGGTCATGATTATAGGTCTTACAGTGAAAATGTTAAAAAAAATTTTGTTAAAGGGTTGATATCTACAGGATGTAACGTAAAGGATATAGGTTTATGTCTTTCGCCAACAGTATATTTTTCTCAATTTAAATTAAATTCAGACGCAGTTGCGATGATAACTGCAAGTCATAATGAAAATGGTTGGACCGGAATAAAAATGGGTATTGAAAAAGGTCTAACCCACTGCAAAGATGAGATGTCAGATCTAAAGGATATTGTTTTAAATGAAAAGTTTGTAAATGGGTCGGGAAAGTATGAAGAAATAAAAGAATTTAATAAAGTTTACATTAACGAACTATCAAAAAATAAATTAAAAAGAAAATTAAAGGTTGTTGCTGCTTGTGGAAATGGAACAGCTGGGATATTCGCACCTGAAATATTGAAGGGTATCGGTTGTGATGTAATAGAGTTAGATTGTAATTTGGATTACACATTTCCAAGATATAATCCAAATCCTGAAGACATGGAAATGTTACATGAAATTGCAAAATGCGTGAAAGAGAATAATGCTGACGTAGGTTTTGGATTTGATGGCGACGGAGATCGGGTTGGAGTTATAGACAATAAAGGTAATGAAATATTTGCGGATAAAATTGGATTATTAATTGCAAGGAATATTTCTAATAAACATAAAAATTCTAAGTTTGTAGTTGACGTAAAATCAACAGGATTGTTTATGCAAGATGAAATATTAAAAAAAAATAATTGTGAAACAATTTACTGGAAAACTGGACATTCATATATCAAAAGGAAAGTAAATGAAGAGAATGCTATTGCAGGTTTTGAGAAAAGTGGACATTTCTTTTTTAATAAACCATTAGGATATGGATTTGATGATGGAATAAATTCTGCAATACAAGTATGTAATTTATTAGACAATCAAGCAGAAAAATTAAATATTCTTATAAATAAATTGCCTAATACTTATCAAAGTCCAACGATGGGTCCTTTTTGTAAAGATGAAGAAAAATATAAAGTTATCGATGACATGACCAAAAAAATTAACAAATTAAAGGAAGATAGTTTTATGATCGGAGGTCAAAAAATAATAGATATTTTAACAGTTAATGGTATCAGATTTACTTTAAACGATGGTTCATGGGGATTAATTAGAGCATCTTCAAATAAGCCATCTTTAGTCGTTGTAACTGAAAGTCCAACATCAGATAAAATAAAAAAAGAAATATTTTATTTTATAGATAGGCTTTTACAAGAAACAGGCAAGATTGGTGAATACGATCAAAAAATTACCTAGTAAAATTATATCTTACTTGAAAAGGATCAGCTCCTAATTTTACAGCACTAGTAACATCATTAGCGGCACCCCAATCAATGCTGACTGACTCGCTGGTACTAAACAACATTTCAAAACCAGTTACATCTTCATCAATGATTACAGGTGTATCAAAGTTAATAATATAAGCTATTCTTGTTGAATTATTTCTATTACTTCCAACAGTTTGTAAATCGTTTTGAACAAGAACCCCTGCATACCGGCCAAATACTAGGCTACTATCTTGATAACCTATATAAGGTCTAAAAGTAGTGTCACAATCATTTGAGGCATCGCAGGTCCCGTCAATAGAGTCTATTATTTCGGTCGTATAATCGTAATCAGAGGGTGGATTATTTGGATCAAAGCTATCCGTGCATACTAATCCCAATGCATTTCTTTTGGCTGGATCAGTAGAAATTATAGTTTTTCCATGAATAGTTGCATCATTTTTTCCGGTAAATGAAGTTGTTTTATTGTGGGTGTAACATGTTTTACCATTAGAAAATGCTGTGTTATCAGCAACAGTGTGGTGCCCGTTAATATCGGCATCTTCGCCTCCTGTATCAACATAAGTTTCGTAGTGTTTAATTCCTAATTCATTATCTACCATTAGAACTGAATATGGGAATGATCCAATTGGCAATGCAATATTTCCATCAAATAAATCTGATTTTGAGTTAGGTTGAATTATTAATTCTTTGCCGGCTGCATTAGTGAAAAATTTTGTACAAGAAGTTAAATCTGGATCTGCACCAGTATCTCCTGAGCCATCAACATAAGGATCGCTAGAACAAAACATTGCTTCATAAATTTTTACTTTATAAAACAATGGAACCTCATTACAATAATCTTTGTTCCAGGTTGTTCCGTCATGAGATACTACATCAGTTCCATCTGCAGATTCGTCATCTACAACAATGTTGCCATCTGCATTTCTATGACATTTTTCAGCTTTTGCAGTAGTTTCAAAAGATAAAAATATTATTGAAAAAAATAAAAGTATTAAAAATCTTTTAATATTCATAAATTAAAACCCTCCTACTTGAACACCTGAAGAAACTCTAACAACCTTAATTTTATTTTCTCTTTGAACTGGCATATATAATTTATCTCGGATACTTAATTTACTGTCATCTTCCTCGGTTTTAATATTATTATCTCCTCCCAGAGGAATAAATAATTTTAGACTGCCAAAGTATCCATCATTATTTTTATTATCATCTAAATATCCAGCCGTAAAAGAAAAGTTACCAACTACTGTCGAAAATCCTATTTTTTCTCCCTCTTCTTTATATGTAGAACTTGGATTTTCCCATTGAAATAATTGTGCGAACAGATCTGTATTTTTACTATTCGGCAAATGAAAGTTTAATTTTAAATCGAAACCGTCTAGTGCTTTTTCTTTACCCTCGTCTGTTTTCTTAAAACCAGATATACCATCATAATAATTACCTATTAAATCTAAAGTATCAGACACAGCTTCAAAACCTATACCTTTTCTAAAATGCTCCTCATCAAATTGATAGTCTAGAAAACCATTGAAGCCTGTCATTATAGTTTCATTATTCATAAGTTGTCTTCTACCTATCCCAAAATTAATTGTAGTATCGCTATCGTGTGAAGTTAAATTTGTTTGATTAAACCACACACTATCTTCATCCTCGCTCAATTTATTTACACTTTGTATTTCATATGACGGTTTTAGTTTTTCTTGCAAGTCGAGAGATATATCTAGATATTTTATTCTTTCATTAGAACTAATTTTATCAGCTAACGCTGATGCTAAATTTTGAGAATAATTGCTTAAATTATTGTAAAATTTGTTTTCAGCCTTATTTTTAAGATTATTTTTCAATTCATCAGCCGCAGCGCTAATAGTAAACAAAGAAAAAGTAAGAATAAGTGTTTTTAACATTAAAACATTCATAAAATTTAAATATTAAAGAATCTATATATAAAAATTGTCCCCACGCCATATAAAAAAACACCAAATAATCGTTGGGCTTTTAATTTATTCATTTTATATACAGCGTTAGCACCTATTCTAGCCATAAAAGTTGTTATTGGAACGAATAATACCACTGCAGGAATATTCAAAAAACCGATACTAAAGGGTAAATTTACTCCAAAATAAAAACCAGAAATTAAAAATCCAATAGATCCAGTAAAGGATATAAAAAAACCTATAGCTGCAGAACTACCTATACATTTACTTATAGGATATCCAAGATACCTTAATATAGGTACATTCATCATTGCACCAGTGATTCCTATAGGGGCAGAAATGAATCCTGAGGTTAAACCAAATATTAACCTTTTGATTATAGATGAATTAGGCTTAATTTTTTTTACCTTCTCTTGAGCCATCATCAAATATGCACCAAAAAAATATACAACCACAGAAAAAAACAATACCAAAATTTTAGTATTCATAAATGAAGCAAATATAGTTCCAGCTGAAACTCCAAAAATCACAAAAATTCCATAAGTTTTTATAACACTAAAATCTACAAGTTTATTCTTATTATGAGTCATAACGGAAACAGTAGAAGTAAATATAGTAATCGTAAATGCAGTCCCTACTGTTAAGTGCATCAAATAATTTTTATCAAAGTTTAAAGTCTCAAAGATAAAAAATAAACACGGTACAGATATCAATCCTCCACCGATACCAAAGAGTCCAGCAAAAAAACCTACTGCTACTGCTGCGACACCTATTAGAAAAAAAAAGTACCAGTATTCGTTTATGAGAAAAGTTAATGACAGATAAACCTTCTATATTAAGTTATACTAAAATATTCAAAGAAGGATCTAGCAGAAACCATAAGTAAAAAACAGCCAAATATTCTACTGAGCAGTTTTTTATTAATTTTATAAACTACTTTAGCACCTACTCGAGCCATGATCATGGTGATAGGAACAAATACCATAAAACCAAGGAGATTAATGTATCCAAACGAGAATGGTGTATTAACATTGTTGATAATATTTCCACTAATTATCATAGTTGTAGCGCCTGTTAGAGCTATTAAGAAACCTACGGCTGCTGCTGTGCCAATAGATGTACGAATATCATAACCAAATGTTCTAAGAAATGGTACCATTAACGATCCCCCACCAATTCCAAGCGGAACCGAAATAAATCCAATAAAGAAACCTGAAATAGTTTTAATTGATTTAGATATTTCTTTTGGACTTTCTAATAATTTATCTCTAAAGAAAATAAAGAATAGACCAACACAAAATGAGAAAAATGCAAAAAATAAAACCAATGATGGTGTTTTTAAATTAACTGCTAAAAATGTACCAGCAAATACTCCTAATACAATTAAAAAACCAAAAGTTTTCACCATTTTAAAATCAACCGCTTTAAATTCCATATGGGTTTTTGTAGATATAATTGAAGTAGGAATAATGATTGCCAAAGACGTTCCAACAGATAAGTGCATTCTGGTTAAAATATCGAATTCAAGGACACTAAATGCGTAGTACAAAGCTGGAACCATTATAATACCGCCTCCAACACCTAGTAATCCTGCCATAAAACCAGCGACAGCGGCCGCAACAGCCAACACAGAAAGTAAGTTTAAAATTGTATTTAAATCTATATTTTCCATTAAGCAGATGTTTGGTTTGCTTTTTCATTGTTTTGAGCAATGTCCATTATGTGTTTGGCTTTTTGAAAATCTGAATCTCTTGCCATCATATTATCACTTAGATACCTTTTCCACTCTTTCGATCCTGGTAAGCCGTGATATAAACCAACTGTATGTCTCATTATTTGGTTGACCTTTGTTCCTTTTTTAACTTCCTCATCTAAATATTTTAGTAATTCTTTCACAACATCTTCTCTTGATAAAACATTTTTATTATTAAATATTTCTTCCTCTATATCACTTAGAAAATATGGATTTTGATATATGGCTCTACCTATCATCACACCATTACAATAATCTAAGTGCTTTTTGATTTGATCTACATTTGTAATTCCACCATTAATAATAATCTCTAATTCTGGATTTTCTTTTTTAATTTGATATACCATTTCATAGTTTAATTTTGGAATATTCAAGTTTTGTTTGGGTGTAAGTCCTTTTAGCATAGCTTTTCTTGCATGTAATATAATCGTGGATGCACCAGCATTTTTAATTTTATTAACGAACATATTTAAATAGTCAAAATCCTCAGTACTGTCGAAGCCAATTCTCGTTTTTGCTGTAACAGGAATACTACAAGAATTAGACATCTCATTAATACATTCTGCTACCAGGTCTGGCTCCTTCATCAAACAAGCTCCAAAAGAATTTTTTTGAACTTTTTTACTTGGACATCCTAAGTTTAAATTAATTTCGTCGTAACCTAGGTCTTCAGATATTTTTGCAACATCTGAGAGTTCCTTTTTATCTGATCCACCAACTTGTAAAGCTAATGGCTTTTCTTCTTCTCTAAAGCCTAATATTTTTATCCTGTCACCATGAATTACAGATTTAGTTACAACCATTTCAGAATACAGCATGACGTTTTTACTAATTAATCTTAAAAAAAACCTATCATGTCTATCTGTACAGTCCATCATAGGTGCTACAGAAATTTTTCTATTAATTATTTTTTTAGTAGCCAAGTGCTTTACCCATTATTTTATCAGGTAACCAAGTGACAATTTCAGGAAAAATACATAAAATTAAAATTGCTAATGCCATTATGATCATAAATGGTATAGATCCTTTTAAAATTTCTGACAAACTAACATCTGGTGTAATTCCTTTAATTATATAAAGATTCAATCCAACTGGTGGTGTAATTAATCCTATCTCCATATTAATTGTAAACACTATTGCAAACCAATATGGATCAAAACCTAATGTTGTTATAACTGGAAGTAATATTGCCGAAGTCATAACGATAACAGCTACTGGTGGTAAAAAAAATCCAGCTATTAAAAGAAATATATTTATTAAGATAAATACTACCCATTTATTTGAGCTTAATTCTACCATACTTTGTGCGAGAGATTGGGTTACATAAAGTTGAGAAAGCGTGAATGCAAAAAGATAAGAAGCAGCAATAATGAACATTATCATCACACTCTCTTTCATGGAAACTTTAACAATGTTCCAAATTTTTTTAGGCTGATAAATTTTATAAACTACCGCTATTAATACAAAAACTAAGAATGCGCCAACACCTGATGCTTCAGAAGGTGTAGCAACCCCTCCATACAAAACGTACAAAACACCTGCTATAATTGCCAAAAAGGGAAGTATTCTGGGAAGCACTTCAAGTTTTTCTTTTAAAGTAGGAGGTTTCCTATTCTTTAATGCTTTAGCAGAGTCTTTATCTATGAAGTAACTGTGTATAAGTGCCCAAATTGCAAACATTCCAGCTAACATGAAGCCTGGTATAAGACCGCATAAGAATAGTCTTCCGATTGATGTACCTGTTGCTATTCCATAAACTATTAATACAATACTAGGAGGGATTAAAACTCCTAACGTTCCACCCGCAGCTATTGTGCCTGTTGCTATTTGATCTGAGTAACCCCTTTTTCTCATCTCTGGTATACCCATAGTTCCTATCGCAGCACAAGTTGCTGGACTTGATCCACTCAGAGCAGCAAAAATTGAGCAAGCACCGATGTTAGAAATTACTAAACCACCAGGCAGTCTCCACAACCATCTATCTAGACCTGTATACAAATCTTTTCCTGCTGGTGAGTTCGCAACGGCCATGCCCATTAAAATAAACATTGGTATTGAAAGCAAAACAAATGAATTTAGTCCTGCGTAAAATGTTTCAGCAAAAACATCCAGCATTTGAAAACCTTCAAATGATACTAACAAAACAATAGATACAAAACTCAAACCAAAAGCAATTGGAATTCCAGAAAAAAGAACTATCAAAGTAAAAACCGCAACAATTATTGCTATTATTAAAGGATCCATTAATTATAATCCTTCTCATCAATCAATTTTATTATTTCTGCTATATACTGTAAAATCATCAAAGTGGCTCCAATCAACATTGATGAATAAGGTATCCATAATGGTGGGTCCCAAACAGTGCCGGTTGAATAATTCTTCGTAAAAGCTTCCTCTACCATAAGAAAACCAAAGTAGAATAAAATTAGAAAAAATAGCAAACTTAAAAAAGATGTAAAAATTTTGAGATTTATTACATTTTTTTTTGACAAGAAGTCATATATCCATTCCATGCTAACATGTGCTTTCTCACTCAGCACATATGCGCTACCAATAAATGTTGATGCAACTAAAAGCATCGTGACCAGTTCTGTTTGCCAAGTTATTGCCCTTTGAAAAAAATATCTTTCAAATACGAGCTCTACAATTACTAAGATTGATAATAGTAATGCGAGGACCGCAAAAGCACCACATGCTTTAGCGATTAGGTCACAAAACTTAAGATATTTATTTTTCATAAAAAAACCCCTACTTAATAAAATTAAATAGGGGTTATTTATATATTATTTTAATCTACTGCTAAAGCCATTTCCATCAGCTTATCGCCTCCTGGAACTTTTTCAGCAAATGCTTTATGAGAAGATTGTTTTGCAATCTCAACCCATGCAGCGTGATCTTTTGCATCCATATACACTAGTTTAACACCAGCTGCTTTATAAGCTTCTTCAAACTTTTTATCTAAGTTTTCAACTTGAGCTGTCATGTATTCCTCTGCAACTTTTCCAGCTTTCATTAAAGCTTTTTGCTGGTTAGCGTTTAATTTATCAAAACTCATTTTTGACATTAAAATTGGCTCGTACATAAACCATAACCCAAATTTCCCTGGAGGTGTTGCACAAGAAACTTGTTCGTAAATCTTGTAACTTACAAAACTTCCAGAACTAGTATTTGCACCAGTTAGTACACCAGTTTGTAAACCAGTATAAATCTCAGACGATGGCATACTCTGTATTCCAGCACCAGCTTGTTCTAACATTTGATTAAAAGCTTTACCGGCCGCTCTCATTACTTGACCTTTTGCATCACTTGGATTTTTAATACATTTTGTTTTTGAAGCAAAACCACCACCTAACCATGCGTCTGATAACACAACAACACCTGCACCATTTATAATATTTTTAATCTCAGTCATCATAGGACCTTTATTAAATCTTAATGCATGATCGTGATTTTTTACTGTTCCTGGCATTAAAGTTGCATCAAATTCCGGGTGGAATTTAGAAGCATACGCTAATGGAAAAGCAGAAATATCTAATTGACCTGTTGTCATTGGTTTCCACTGTTCTTTTGGTTTGTACAATGATTTAGCTGGATAGATTCTTATATCTACTCCAACGTTTGCTTTTTTCATTTCATCTGCAATTATTTGAACCATTTCATGTCTTGGGTCAAACGAACCATCGGCTCTAGGTGTTCCTGGCCATTGGTGACTGGCCTTGAGAGTTACAGCATAAGCCGAACCAATTGTGGTTAATAAAAATACTAATGAAGTGAAATATAATGATATTTTTTTAAACATTTTTTCCCCTTTAGTTATTAAAAAAAGTGTATTAAAGATAACTTAGCTAAAAGAGTCAAGTTAACTAAAAGTACTAAAAGTGTAGATTATGGATGGTCCTTTAAAAAATTTGTTAGTAGTTGATCTAACTAGAGTATTGGTGGGTCCATATTGCACAATGATTTTATCTGATCTTGGAGCAAGAGTAATTAAAATCGAAGCTCCTGAAACTGGCGACGATTCTCGTAAGTTTGGTCCTTTTGTGCAAGATTATTCGGCTTATTTTATGTCTTTAAATAGAGGCAAAGAAAGTATCGCACTTAATTTAAAAAACGAAAATGACAAAAAAATATTTGAAAAAATTTTATCTAAGGCAGATATTCTTGTTGAAAATTTTAAACCAGGAACTTTAGAAAGATGGGGATTTGGATGGCAGCAAGTTAACAAAAAATATCCCAAATTAATTTATGCATCAGCATCGGGATTTGGCCAGACTGGTCCGCTAAAAGAATTGCCTGCTTACGACATGGTCGTACAAGGCATGGGTGGATTAATGAGTGTAACAGGACAACCTAATTCGGAACCAACTAGAGTTGGTACCTCTATTGGAGATATAACAGCTGGATTGTTTACTGCTATTGGAATAAATGCTGCTCTTTACGATAGGGAAAAAACTGGCAAAGGAATGTATATTGACGTTTCAATGCTGGATTGTCAAATTGCAATTTTAGAAAATGCCATTGCAAGATATTTATCTAAAAATGAAATACCAAAACCAATGGGATCTCGTCATCCATCTATAGCCCCTTTTGAAGCATTTAAAACCAGCGACAGCTATATAATCATAGCTGCAGGAAATGACAAATTATTTGAAAACTTGTGCAAAGCTTTAGAATTAAATAATATTGTAGATGACAAAAGATATAATACAAATTCCTCAAGAAGTGAAAATATGGATGAATTAAAAACAATTTTAGAGAACAAATTGCAAAAAAAGTCTACTAATGAATGGGTAAAAATTCTGGAAGAACTAAAAATTCCTTGTGGTCCAATTTTTAATATTAAGCAAGCTGTTGAAAATCCCCAAATTGAGGCAAGAAACATGATTGTTAAAGCATATCATAAAGTTGTAGGTGATTTTAAACTTGCAGGAAATCCAATAAAAATGTCTTCATATAAAGATGAGAAAAATCGAGGAGATATACCTGATTTAGATGAACATAGAGAAAAAATTTTAAAAGAAATTAGCTAATTTTTTTATCAATTATTTCAGACATTTTTTTAACCATCATCTGTTTATTTAACTTATCAGTGTTTATTAAAATTGCGTCTTTAACTTTTTTTAAAGGACTGTGAGTTCTTTTTTTATCCATTAATGTTCTTTTATTAAGTGATTTTTTTACTTCAATCAAAGGTATTTTTTTTTTTTAAATCAATCCATCTTCTATAGCTTGCTTTTTTTAAGCTACATTTAAAATAAAAGGCGATGTCATATCTTGGGTTTTTTCTTAGAATTGTTGATGCTATATCTCTTCCTTCTACACATATTTTTTTATGATTTTTTATCAATTTTTTTTGAGCTTTCTTCATTATGAGTCTGATATTTTTGATTTTAGCAAGGGGGCCAACATGATCATCAATTTTTTTGGTATGTAAATTTATTTTAGAAATTTTTTTATAATTGATATTTTTAAATTTAGTTCTTAGATAGTTAATTGTATTTTTTGGATTATTTTCTATTATTAATTTACTTGCATATCTATAAAGTAGACCAGAGTTTATCAATAATAATTTATATTTTTTTGATATTAATTTTGCCCCAGTGCTTTTTCCGCTAGCTGCTTCACCATCACAAGCTATTATTAATGATTTTTTCATATTAAGTGAGTAACATAATATATTTGTTTAAATGAGATTTAATAGATTATACTTAAATTATTGGTCGTTTGTATCTGAATTATCAGTTGTATCAGATATTTCTTGATCTTTTAATTCTTCTATAGAAACTTCTGCATCTTGTTCACTTTCTAAAATCTCTTCACCTTGATCCACTGGATCTGCTGGGTTTTGTAATTCGTTTAGATCATCTTTAGAAACTTGAATTTTCTCTGGAATTTTTCTAGCTCTCTTTGAGGGTAAAATTGGTACACCACTTTTTGATATCTCGCCTTTGTAAATATTTTCAAAATCATCTCCAATTTCCTCATCTTCCTCTTGTGTCTCATCAACTTGTTCTACATTTTTTCGCAATTTATAAACCGCGCTATCAGATAAATCACTAACTTTAATTTTTTCGTCTGCAATTTCTCTTAGAGCTATTACTGTATTTTTATCATTATCTTTTTCGACTGTGGGTTCCAATCCTGAGTTTAGTTGTGTTGCTCTCTCTTTTGCAACTAATACTAATTCATAAGGACTATCTACTTTATCAATACAATCTTCTACTGTAACTCTAGCCATGCGAGGTATTTATACTTGGTAGGTGAATAAATCAAGTTCTAATTAATAATTGTAGGATTTAGTTTGCCTCTAACAAAAAATAAAGAAATCAAGGATATTGATATATAAATAGCTGAGATTATAGCTATTTGTTCGATAGAAAAACCTCTATCTATTAAAAATCCGAATAAAGCAGTGCCAAACGCAGTTGCAAAAACCATTAGTGCTGTTGTTAATGCTTTTATAGATCCAATATGTTTTACACCATAAATTTCAGCCCAAGTTGAAGACCCTAAAACATTAGCAAGTCCATTAGATACACCAATTAATCCAAGAAAAATAAAAGATATAAAAGGTTGATCAAAAAAAATAATTATAAATACAGAAATTAGTAAAGGAATATTCATATAAATTATTAATTTTCTACTGGTAAACTTATCAATTAAAATCCCAGATATTATTAAAGTGATTACAGATAAAAATGAATATACCATGAAGGATTGAGCAATAATGTATTGACCCCAGTTTTTTGAGCTCAATATATAGGATTGGTATACAAATGTTCCTGTTGCTATCCAAGGCATCGCTAACATATTTGCACATACTATATAAAATCTATAATCTTTTAATACTTCAGTCCTTTTCCAATTTTTAATATTTTTATCTTTATATTTATTAGACCTATCATTTTCTCTGGAGTCCAAATTGATATCTTTCAGTAGGAAATAAGAGACTATAGGTAAAATAAATAAAACTATAATAGAAATAGATTTCCAAACCACTTTCCAATCATATGAGGATAAAAGATAAATTATTAAAACTGGTAAAATAAATTCAGCTGATGACAGACCAAACCAAATGATACTTAACGCTTTACCTCGAGACTTTGTAAAATATCTTGATACTGTGGTGCTTGCGGTATGTGACATCATTCCTTGACCGGAAAATCTCATTAAAAAAATTGCGATAAATAAAAGAACAACTGTTGATACTGTAGAAAAGAAAAAACTCGAGAATGATAATAAGAGTATTACTAAAAGAGCAAACTTAGATATGTTTATATCATCAATTTTTTTTCCAAACCAAATTAAAATAAAACCACTTAATAAAGTTGCTGAAGCATAAATTGAGCCAAATTGTCCATAAGTTATAGATAATTCATTTCTGATGCTGTTATTAAATAAACCTATAAAAAAACTCTGTCCAAAACTTGAAAAAAATGTAAATATAAATCCAAATAAAATTACTTTTAAACTTAAATTTTTAAACATAATATGACTTGTAATGTAGCTTTCATTGGTCTTGGTGTCATGGGATATCCGATGGCAGGGTATATATCAAAAGGTGGGCACAATGTAACTGTTTTTAATAGAACCGGAGAAAAAGCAGAAAAATGGATTGGTGAATACAAAGGTAAAATAGCCAAAACTCCAGCCGAGGCTGCCAAAGATGCAGAATATATTTTTACGTGCGTAGGAAATGATGATGACTTAAGAGAAGTTACATTTGGAGATAATGGAGCTTTCAAAACTATAAAGAAGGGTGCTGTTTACATAGACAATACAACTGCCTCAGCTAAGATTGCTAAAGAAATTTATGACTATGCAAAAAAAAATGGATTTGGTGCATTAGATGCGCCTGTTTCTGGAGGACAAGCAGGTGCTGAAAATGGAGCACTGACAGTAATGATTGGTGGTGATCAAGAAGATTATAACAAAGCTAAGGACAAAATTGATTGTTATAGCAAAAAAATGAAATTACTTGGTGGTCCAGGTAACGGCCAATTAGCAAAAATGGTCAATCAAATTTGTATAGCGGGCTTAGTTCAAGGTCTTTCTGAAGGTATAAACTTCGGGATGAAGGCAGGACTAAATATGGAAGATGTGATTGAAGTAATTTCAAAAGGGGCTGCCCAATCATGGCAAATGGAAAATAGATATAAAACAATGATTGACGACAAATTTGATTTTGGATTTGCAGTTGATTGGATGAGAAAAGATCTAAAAATAGCAATGGATGAAGCAAAAACTAATGGTTCATTGTTGCCTGTAACAGAACTTGTAGATAAGTATTATTTAGAGGTACAGAATATGGGTGGTAATAGATTAGATACTTCTAGCCTAATTAAGAGATTTAGAAAGTAGTATTGTATGCAACCTGCATACTATGAAGATTTAAAAGAAATTCAGAATAAGTATTGGTCTATGCTTGATGATGCTGTGACTAATAGAGGTTCTCCATTTAGAATTCCAGTTTTTATTTGCTCAGACCAAAATACAATTGATGGTAGGATTGTCGTTTTAAGAAAATCAGATAGGCAGAAAAATTTATTACAATTTCATACAGATTATAGATCCTCAAAAGTAAGTATAATTAAAAAAAATAATAATGCCTCTTTAGTTTTTTACGATAAAGAAGAAAAGATACAATTAAGAATTAAAGTTGAATGTATTATCAATAATCAAAACCTTATATCTGAAGAATCTTGGAAAAAAACACAACATATAAGCAGAAGATGTTATCTTACTGATGATGCGCCTGGGACAATTTCAAACAATCCAACATCAGGGATGATTTCTAAACTAGAGGATTTCGATTATACAATGGAACAAAGCGAGGATGGTTATAAAAATTTTACAGTTATTCAATGCAAAATACAATCTATTGAATGGCTATATTTAGCAGCAAAAGGTCATCGTAGAGCAAAGTTTGATATTGAAAAAAAAGAGGAAACTTGGCTAATTCCTTAATCAAAAGATATGAAGCCATGGTACTGTCATGTATAGATCCTAGATTTCAATCTAAAGTACATTCATATTTAAAAAGAAATAAGTTATCAGGTAAATATAGCTCATTTACAATTGCAGGAGCTGGAATTGGTGTAACTCATAAAAAATTTAAAAAATGGCACTTCACATTTTGGGATAACTTAAGAACCTCAATAAAATTGCATGGAATAAATACTTTAATTGTTATTAATCATAAAGACTGTGGAGCAGCGAAAATAGTAAATGCAAAAAAAAAATTTAATTCAATTATTGAACATAAAATTCATAAGCAATCTTTTATAATGATAAAAAAAAAATTAAAAAAAGAATTTCCAGATATAAAAATTAAGTTTAAAATATTATCTTTAAATAGTATTTAAAAATTCTTTGAAATTAATTCATTGCCTTGCCGACAATAGTTCCGCTTCCCTCTAATCTCTCGATAGTTCCAATATAAGTGGTTGTTCCTGCATCTGTAGCGTCAGCATTTGCATCGTGTGCACCTTCAATAATAATTGAGCCCAATCCAGTTGTGCCTGATGAATCTACAGTTGTAAACTTACCGTAGAAAAATAATCTTTTCTCTTCATCACCATTGTTAGTGTCATGATTGTACCAATCCATTAATTGTTGTTTGGTAAAACCACCGTCATACTGTGGGGCTAATGTATCTGCATCTATTTGCATAGATGATTGTATACCAACAAATTCATCATGGGCTGTTGTTCCGTCTGTTTTAAGTCCTCTAACTGTATCAGCTACTACAGGAATTGAAGTTATACCTGCTGTTCCAGAATTCCATTCATGATTTACTTGAGAAGCTCCTTTTAAAGTTATTTTAGTAAACATATCTGCACTTATTTCCTTTTTGTTAAAGTTCACATATACCTTACCCCGAGCTTGATGAACTGCGTCCGCAAATACATCTGATGTACCTGGTTTATTATACGTTAATCCATTAGATCCAGTTTCAACTCTTTCAAGATTAAACCAGCCTGAGTCATACATAATGGTATCTTGATCTTTTGTCATTACATAATCATCATCAAATTCATCTTCACTAAGGTTTGAATCCATTTTATCTAATACCTCGCCAAGCTCTTGTGAGCTAGCATCTGATGAAACACTTGATAGAATTTCTACTGCTTCATCATCAACCTTTAAATCTAGTTTAGACGCTGTCTCCTTAATATCTTTTTTAAGGTCTGTAGTACTAATAAGATTTGAAGTAATATTATTACTGTTATTAATCACATTACTTGGATTTAAAGCTGAATAACTTAATGAACCTGAAATTGAATTTAATGTACTTGAGCTAGCTGGCGCTGATGTGGAAACAACAGCATAAGAATAATTACTTATCAAAATTGAAAATAAAATAGTTAAAATAATTTTTTTCATTTAATCTTTCACCATCGCTTGAAAACCTGGATTAGTTATACTTGTTGAATTTATACCATCAGACAGAAATACATTTCCTGGAACCATACCAAGTGTGTTCTCAGGACCTGGACCAAGTAATAAGACTGTACTTTCTTTTTCAGAATTAGATACTACAAGAAATTCTGTTCCCCTGGCCCCTAAGGTTCCAGCTGGCATTTTAACTTCTAAGTTATCCGGATTTTTGTTGCTTATTTTACCTGTGATAAACTTAACAGTTCCTGATTTGATATTAGTTACAAAATTACCGTCCTCTGTCTTAGGATCATAAACAAAATCGTCAATTGTTAGCTCTGTATCCTCTCCAACTGTCATTACCGTTTCATCTAAAAATAAAATTTGTGCATTTGATTTTGCCATAACAAATATAGTGTCACCATAATATACCTTTGAGCCATTTATTAATTTTTCGTTTTTTTGGTTATTAATTTCACCAATTGCAACACCTATTACTCCAATAAAATCCTTACTGTAAGAATATGAAGTTAGGCCTAAAACAATAAATGTTGTTGTTAAAATTTTTTTAAACATTAAAAATTAATTCTCTTTGTAATTCCAAATGTTTTAAATGCTCGTTTAACTTCATAATTTGGAATATTTGAATTTACATTAGATTCTCTAAAACTAAAAGTATAAAAAAGTGTGTTATTTTTGTTTATTCTACTAAAGTAAGGTATTAATTGGTTAATATCTCCACTTAAACTCAAATTAGTTACCAAACTTCTATCCTTCCTATCACGCACAGACGATATACCTAGATTTTTTTCATCATAAACATTCGTTAAATGGGTTGCTGATGCGGTAAAAGTTCCAATTGGGAATATCCTAGAAAATCTCAAATTTAACCCGCCAGAGTGATAACTTTTAGCATTTAAGTTGTGTTCAATATCGCTAAGTATTAATTTTGAACTTAACTGCGTAATATTTGACAAATTATAATTAAATCTCAAGCTTGCGGAATATGCTTCGTTATTATTTTGAATTCCAGCATCAGCAAAAAGTTGATCTCCTTTTACATTTATAGGAGTGGATCTGGAATGGTATCTAGAGTCTGCATAGCTTAAAGCATAATTTAAATTAATTTTATCATTGAATAAATAAGTATTATTCACTCCGATGCCCCTTGACTGGTAGTCTCTATCTTGTCTAAGGTTAGACTTGTTATAATAAACATAAGGAGAAAAATAATGATTCTTATAAGCCTTAAAATAACTTACGGAACTAGAATAGATATCACTCTCTCCTGCACGTTTTTTGTTTATAGTATTTGCACTTAAACCTAAATTAAAAAATAAAGACGAACCTTGATCAAGTATCCTTCCCAATGTAAGTGAGCTAGATCTTACATAGGTTTTATCGTATTCCATAGTATCACCATCGCCAGTATCATTATTTGGGAAAGGTAATTCTGCATCAATAATCGCATTACTCGCTAAAATTTTTCCTGACTTTGATCTTCCACTTATGTTATCTTCCTCTGTCTGTGAATAATTAAGATCTAAATAAGCTATCCACTTTTTTGCCTCTACTTTTTCAATTTTTTGATCAGTAAGTAGCTCTGCAATTAGAAGTTTGGTTTCATCAGTTGTGTTTGGATCATCAAGCATAGTTTTTACCATCAAATCTACTTTGATCTTAGAGTCCATCTTTAACAAAATAGATAAAAGATATAATTTTATATCTGAGTTTTTTGGATAAAGTATACTTAATCTTTCTAATGTAGCGATTGTTGACTTTAGATTTCCAGTCTTCTCTTGTTGTTTTGCGTAATTTAAATTTAGCTCAAGATCTATAGGATTATCCAAAATTTCTTTGTATGTTATTGTTTTTGAAAATACTTTTGTTTGGAAATTAATCAAAAATATTAAGTTTATAGCTACTAAAATAAAAATTTTGTTCATCTTTAAAAGACAGATTTTAAATATTTTTTCCAATTATTTTGATATCTAATCGCATTTTGTGTCATTGCATTAATTTCTTTTTCTGTAACCTGTCTGATAATTTTTCCAGGGGATCCCATTACCAGTGAATTATCAGGTATTTCTTTATTTTCGGTTATCAAAGCTCTTGCTCCAATTAAACAATTTTTGCCAATTTTTGAACCATTAAGTAGCACTGCACCTATACCAATTAAACTGTTATCATCGATTGAACATCCATGAAGCATAACTAAGTGTCCCACAGTTACATTTTTACCTACTTTGAGTGGAAATCCTGGGTCAGTGTGTAATACACAACTATCTTGTACATTTGATCCTTCGCCAATATGAATATTCTCAATATCTCCCCTTAAAGTAGCATTAAACCATACGCTGGTATTCTTTTCTAGAGTAACGTCTCCTATTATAACTGCATTAGGTGCGACCCAATTTTCACCAAGGTTTTTTGGTTTTTTATCTTCCAAATCGTAAAACATAATTTATATATTGTTCTAGCATGTCATTAACTAAAACTCCAATATGCGACTTCGGAAAAAAAGCAGAGGATTTTAATCTTAAATCAACCGATGGTAAAATTTTACACCTAAGTGATATTTCGGGCAATAAAGGGACACTTATTATGTTTATATGCAATCATTGTCCCTACGTTAAAGCAGTAATAACAGATATTGTTAACGATTGTAAACTACTTAAAGATTTTGGTATTAAATCAATAGCTATTTGTTCAAACGATGTTGAAAAATATCCAGAGGACTCATTTGAAAACATGGTTAAATTTTCAAAATCTCATAATTTTAATTTCCCTTACTTGCATGACGAGACACAAGAGGTAGCAAAGAAATTTGACGCTGTATGTACACCAGATTTTTTCGGTTACGATAAAGATCTCAAATTACAATACAGAGGACGTATAAGAGAGCTAAAGGAATTAAAGCCTGTAAGGAAAGGTGAGAGTGAATTATTTTTGGCTATGAAGAGTATATCACTTAATGGTAATGGCCCGAAAAATCAAATACCGAGTATGGGGTGTAATATTAAGTGGAAATAATTCAATGAATTTAATTATAACTAGGTCTTTTCCTCCATCTATTGGTGGAATGCAAAATTTAATGTGGGGATTAGCAAATGCAATATCAAAAATTGATCTTACTAAAGTCTTTGCAGATTATGAGGAAAATCACCTAAATATTGATAATCAAGTTTCTTTTTCTATTGAAAGAGTTGGGGGTGCGAAAATTTTCCGTAAATATAGAAAGGCTTACTTAATAAATGAATATATTAAATCAAATAAGAATATAAAAAATATTATAGTAGATCATTGGAAAAGTTTAGAACTTATTAAAACCAATATAAATAAAATATGTTTAATACACGCCAAAGAAATTAATCATGATAGTGGAACTAAATTAAATAAGAGAGTTTTAAATGTTTTAAATAATGTCAAAACTATAGTCTCTAATTCTGAATTTACAAAAAATTTAGCAATTGAAAAAGGAGTAAATCCAAATTTAATAACAGTAATTCATCCTGGTGTAGACCCAATTAAAGAAATAGATGAAAAGTATTTAAAAAAGTCTAAAGAAATTTTAATAAATAAATCACCAAGACTTATTACGGTATCAAGATTTGACCGTAGAAAAAACCATGAAAAAGTTTTGATGGCTGTGAGAAACTTAAAACAAATTTACCCTCAAATTATTTACACGTGTATTGGTTATGGTAAAGAGGAAGAAAGATTAAAAAAGTTAACAAGAGAATTAGTGTTAGAAAATCAAGTTTTATTTTTAAATAATGTATCTGAAGGATTAAAAAATGCTTTAATATCAAGTTCAGATATTTTTGTAATGCCATCAATAAAGTATAAAAAATCGATTGAAGGCTTTGGAATTACTTTTATAGAAGCGGCGCAACATGGTTTACCTTCTATTGGAGGTAAAGATGGAGGTGCTGCTGATGCTATACAACATGAAAAAACAGGTTTGATATGTGATGGGAGCAGTTTAGAAGACATATACTCATCTATAAATAAATTATTAGAAAATAAAAATTATAAAAGATTTGGAGACTTTGCAAAAGAAGCTTCAAAAAAATTTCTATGGAGTAATATGATTGAAAAATATAAAAGAATCTTGTAATTAAATTATATGGTCGAAAAATTTAATAACATCTGGTATTTGATTATTTTTTTAGTTTATTTTATTGGGATAGGTGTTTATGCTTTTCAAACAATTTTTCAAACCAGAAAGTTCTGTACAAAGTTTGAAATAGATGACTCGGGTTTTCCGATTGTAAGATTTGTAGGAGCATTTATGCTTGGTCAAGTCTTAATGGCTATGTACATATTATTTTTAAGAAGAAATGGTGTTGTCGCCGCAGGATCTTTTTTTAATTTAGTTTTTCTTACTAACCTTTGTGTTTTTCTGGTTAATTCTTATTCAATATTGATAGATAAAACGGGAGTAAAAACACCTGAAAAATCTAGAGAGGGGATAATTGCACCACTGATTTTTTCTGCATTAAGTGCATCTCTTTGCTACGGACTAGCTGACAAAATTTATTTGTATTAACCTAAAAACTTTAATATTTTCTCAAAAACTTTTTGAGCAGAAAGTTTATTTAAGTCGTCAACTTGAATTGGTTTAAATTTTTCAGTCTCTATACTAACTTTATATGCTGTGGTGTGTTTGCCAAATAGTGTTAATCCTCTTACATTTAAGTGAGCAGCCATATGCGCAGGTCCAGTATCATTTGCTATTACAAAATCACTGAATTTAATTAATGATGCTAATTGAGATATGTTAAGCGCTTTATTATTATCAAGAATTGTTTTTGCCTTAAAATTTTTAGCCTAATTAATCTCATTCGGACCAGGAGCTACAACTATTTGGTAATTGTCACCATAATTACCTGAAATAAGATTAGTTAACTCATTATAGTATGGCCATTTTTTATTTTCTAAATGAGGAGAGCAAAATGGAAACAGTAAAATATATTTATTAAGTTTAAAATTGTTTTTTATTTGCTCGATATCTTCACATGCCCAATCAAAATTAGGTCTTAGGGTATGCTTAGTTTTAAGACCGCTTTCAGTTAGTTGATGATTAAAACGTTCTAGTACAGAAAATCTATCGAATTCATCTTTAGTTTTATTTTTTGGTAGAGTTGTTATTGAACTAGACCAAATTTCCTTATTTGACTTTGGAAATAATATTTTTTTGTAAAACTCAGTTCTAGATGAATTCTGGAGATCAAATACTTTCGTAATTTTTAAATTTTTTAATTTTTTCATCAATAAAAAAAGATAAATTAGATTAAATCTTGACAGTCTTCGATCTAGTACAATCTCTTTAATATATGGATTTTTTTTGAATAAATTAATATATGGGCTGGTGGTAAGAAAATATATATTTTCATTGGAATAATTTTCGTATATATCTTGAATTGCTCCGCTTGCTTGAGCTATATCTCCTAACGAACCATGTTTAATTATCAGTATATTAGTCATATTTTAAACATGTTATAACAGTAAAATGAATTTATGGACAAAATTTTAGTTGAAGTCTCAGTTGGCGAATTATTAGATAAAATTTCTATATTAGACATAAAAAAAGACAAAATTAAAAATGCAGATAGTCTTGAACATGTAAAGAACGAGTATAAAGTCCTAAAAGAAGAGTATGACAATAAGGTGAAAATTGATGATAAATTAAAAAATTTATACGACTCCCTTAAAGAAATTAATTTAAAATTATGGGTAATTGAAGATGAAAAAAGATTGTGTGAAAAGAACTCAGATTTTGGAGAAATATTTATAAATCTTTCAAGGGATATTCATTTTTTAAATGATAAAAGGGCTAATATTAAACTTGAGATAAATAACTATACTGGTTCAAAAATTAAAGAAATTAAAGAATATACTAAATATTAATAACTATATTTTTTTTCTAAAATTTTAATAATATTGTGAATTACAAAAGTTAAAAACAAATATATACTTCCTGCGATAATAAAAACCTCTATCGGCTTAAAAGTCGTAGAAATAATATACTTTGCTACCCCTGTTAGATCCATTAATGTTACAGTGCTAGCTAAAGATGTTCCTTTAAGCATTAAAATAATCTCATTTCCATAAGCTGGCAAAGATTGTCTTATTGCTATGGGTATTTGAATTTTATATAATATTATTTTATTCGATATACCTAAACTTTTACCTGCCTCTATAAAGCCTGGTTTAATAGTTTGAAATGCTGATCTTAAAATTTCTGATGTATATGCACCTGTATTAAGAGCAAAAGCAATTATGGCACACCAATAAGGCTCTTTTAAAATAACCCACATAAAACTTTCCCTAATAAATTCTACTTGTCCAAAACCGTAATAAATAATAAATATTTGTACTAATAAAGGTGTACCTCTAAAAACATATGAGTAAGCGTAAGCTAATTTACCTAAAATATAATTATTTTTTATTCTTATAAGAGCAAAAAATAGTCCTATAAGTAACCCAATTATTATAGAAACAGAAAGTAATTTTAGCGTCGTTATACTAGCCAGTAATAATTTTGGAAAGCTATTTACGATTAAATCAAAATCCATCAGTAACCTCTACTGTACTTAACTTCCATTTTGTTTATAATTTTCATACTAAAAAATGTTAACATTAAATATAATATTGCTGCGACAGTATAAAATAATAAAGGATCTCTCGTTGATCCAGCTGCAATATATGACTGTCTCATTATTTCTACCAAACCTGTAACCGATATTAATGATGTGTCTTTTAATGTAATTTGCCAAACATTGCTTAAATTGGGAATAGATAATCTTAACATTTGTGGGAGAATGATTTTATAGAATCTTGTTACTTTATTAAAACCTAATACATTTGATGCCTCAAATTGGCCTTTGTCTATAGACTGGATTGCGCCTCTGAAAACTTCAGTTGAATATGCTCCAGAAATAATACCAATAGAAAAGGCACCAGTTAAAAAAGCATTAATTTCAATATAATTATTGTAACCAAAAACTGAAGCAATAAACATTATTGCGCTACTTCCACCAAAAAAGAAAAGATAAATTACTAATAGCTCAGGTACACCTCTGATTAGAGTTGTATAAAAGTTAGCTATCATATTTAAAAATTTATTTTTTGATAATTTTAAAGGGGTAAATATTAAAGCAAAAATAAAACCGATTAACATCGCAGTTACAGAAACTGCTAATGTCATTAAAGTAGCAATGAATAATTCATCGCCCCACCCTGTTTGACCAAATGATAGAAGTTCCATATCGAAAAGGCGGTTAATTAATTAACCGCCATTTCAAATAATTTATTACATTGAGGCGTCAAAACCAAAATATTTAATAGCTAATCTGCTAATAACACCGTCTTTTCTTGCCTGATCAATTGCTTTATTAAATTTTCTCAAAAGGTCAGCATCTCTTTTGCCCATAGTTGATGTCTCACCCATTTGAGCTGCTTGTCTTAAACCAACGCCCACACCATTTCCAAATGCGCCACCCGAAAATGTAGGTCCAACAAGAACAACAGGCTTACCGGATTTTTCTGCATAATCGGTAAATGCAACAGCTGCTGCTAAAGCAACATCGCATCTTCCAGATGCTAAGTCTAAATTAACATCGTCTTGAGTTTTGTAAGTTCTTACATTTACTTTTCCAACATCACCAGACTCTAAAAAATTTTGGTGAATAGTCCCTGTTTGTGTACAAACGGTCTTTCCCGCTAAAGCTCCTGTAATTGTTTTAAGTGCTTTATTTACATTTCCACCACCTAATGAAAGATTTATACCTTCGGGAGTATCCATTCCCTCTAGATCTGAGCCTTTCATTACCGCAAGAGATGCAACTTCATCAGCATAACCTTGTGAAAATGTAATCACTTTCTTTCTTTCATCAGTAATTGACATACCGGCCATTATTGCATCAAACTTTCTCATTTGAAGAGCTGGTATCATTCCATCCCAATCTTGTTCAACTATTTCACACTGTTGTCCAATATATCTGCAGAGTGCCCATGCTAATTCAACCTCAAAACCAATTAACTTTCCTGAAGCATCTTTTGAATTCCAAGGTGGATATGCACCCTCAGTTCCTATTCTTATTTTATCAGCATTAGCAGAAATTGTTAAAAATAAAGTAATCAATATCCCTAAGCCAAATTTTTTTAATATATTCATTTTTCCTCCAATAATATAAACATTATTATTCCACAAAATTATTGATTTAAAAAGATAAATTAATTGTTTATTGATGATGCAAAATTCCAAGAACAATCAAAACTTGGTATGTAAACTCTATCAAGAGTAGCATTTCCAAAATTTTTGTTAAATACATTTAGCCAATTTCTTACTTGTTTTGGTTTTTTATCCTGGCTACCTACTTGAGCTGTTATAGTGCCTGAAGGCTTTAATATTCTTTTTAAAGATTTCATATTTTTTGCAGCTAAATCAATACAGTATTGATCATCATTTAAATCAACATAGATTTTATCGTATCTATTATCTTCTATTGATTTGACACTCTCGAATGCATCACCCCAAAAACATTTTACTGAGTTTTTTTTTGTAGCCTTTTCGCCAACTTTAGCTAAATGTTTTTCACAAACCTTTACTACCTGAGGATCCAATTCAAACCAGTCTATAAATCCAAAACTTTTTGAGATGCATTCTCTTGCAACACCACCATCTCCTCCACCAATGATAGCAACTTTATCTCTACTCTTATTTAAGTTTAATCCAGATTTAACAAAAGTAGAGCTATACAAATGTTCGTCTTTTTCAGCCACTTGGATCTCATTATCTATAAATAATGCTTTGCCAAACTGTTCTAGGTTTAATATTTCTATATGTTGTCCGACTTTAGAAGTGAAATTTTCTAAGACATCTTTAACTATATAAAATTTTCTAAGCCCCGGTGAACTATAAATATCGTCATATTGACTTATAGTACTTCTATCAAAACTATTAATAGCAATTCTTTTAGACCGAATTTCTTTTTTCAAAACCTCTAAAGCAATCTTAGGATTTATCTTTCCACAAGTAAAAAAATCAAAGCTGATTATACCTTTCTCTGGAAATGTATGAAAACTCATATGACTCTCTGCTAGTAAAGCTACTGTAGTAAACCCTTGTGGCTCGAATTTATGACTATTGATCCCTAAAATTTCTACTTTTGCTAGTTTAGCGATTTTGTAAATAATCTTTTCGTAGAATTTTTGTGAATAATCTTTTTTAACTCCAATAAAATCTAGTGTTATGTGCTCTCCAACTTTAGTCAACTTAATCCTTTTTATAATCTTTAACTTTTTCTAAAATTTTTTTCATTTCCTCAAATGAAAGAATCTTAGGAATGCCTATTTTTAAAGCATTTATATATTGATGACAAATATTTTCTACTTCTTCAGCTAATTCAAACGCTTTATCTAATGATACATCAAAAGCAACTTGTCCGTGATTTGACATTAAACAAGCCTTACGATTATCGAGTGCTTTTATAATATTTTTTGATAATTCTTCAGTACCGAAGGTTGCATATTCTGCACACTTAATGTCATTTCCACCAGCAAGAGCTACCATGTAATGAAATGCTGGTATGGATTTTCCATGTGTTGAAACTGCAGTAGCGTAAGTTGAATGAGCATGCACAACTGCATTAGCTTCTTTTTTATTTAAATAAATATCTTTATGAAATCTCCATTCAGAAGAAGGTTTTAAATTTTTTTCATCATGTTTATCATTTAATGATAGAAAAACGATATCTTCATTTTTTAAAGAAGAATATTTTATACCAGATGGTGTTATGAAAAAACCATCTTTATATCTAAGAGATATGTTTCCAGATCTAAGAGCTGACAGATTTTTGCTATTTAGCATTTTTGCGTATTTAATTACTTGTTCGGCTTCTGTCATTTTTTTAACTTTTTTGAAAACACATATCCAAAAATTAAACCAACTAAAATTAAAATATATTCATAAAATTTTAGGATAATGAAAACAATTGGTAATTTTTTTTCGTCAGGATTTCTATTAAAAAAATTATTCGAACCGTCCTCATGTAAGTCAACTGGTCCAAATATTAAATAAACACCATAAATTACCAGATAGATACATGGGATAGTTGAAATATATAATAATTTATTACTTTCTTTTATTAAGCTTAGGAAGTTTGCCGATATAGCTACTAAGACTAAACAAACTAATGAAAAAATTAATGGATTCATTTAAATAATTTGTTTAACCCTTCCTCTGACGCACTGCAGATTCCTTTTTCTGTAATTAATCCAGTAATAAATTTTGCAGGTGTTACATCAAATGCTAAATTTAAAGATTTGCTATTTTCAGGGTATATTCTTAATTTTTTTATATTACCATTATTATCTAGACCCTCAACAGTTGATAGTTCATCTGAACTTCTCTTTTCAATTGGAATATTTCTAGAGTCTTTCAAATCCCAATCAATGGTAGAACTTGGCAAAGCCACATAAAATGGAACGTTGTTGTCTTTTGCAGCAATTGCTTTTAAATAAGTTCCTACTTTGTTACAAACATCACCGTTAGATAATGTGCGATCAGTTCCAACGATACACATATCTACCTCACCTCTTTGCATTAAAATACCACCTGTGTTATCTGCTATAATAGTGTTTTTAATATTTTCCTCGTTTAATTCAAAAGAAGTTAAATTTGCTCCTTGATTTCTTGGTCTTGTTTCATCAACCCAAACATGAACTGGAATGTCCTTTAGATGAGCATGATAAATAGGTGAAGTTGCAGTGCCCCAATTTATAGTTGCAAGCCATCCGGCGTTACAATGGGTTAAAATATTTATAGTATCTTTTTTTTTATTATAAATATCCTCTATTAGTTTCAGTCCATTCAAACCAATATTTTTACAAAAACTTATATCCTCTTCACAAATCTCATTGGCTTCATCAATAGCTATATTTAACATTTCATTATTATTAACATCTTTTAATTTCTCATACATTCTTTCCACTGCCCACTTTAAATTAATAGCAGTCGGTCTGGATTTAATTAAATTTTTACAAGCATTATCTAAAAAGGATTGTTCATTATTTTCCATTAAAGCTAATACTATGCCATATGCTGCGGTAGCTCCAATTAGCGGTGCTCCTCTGACCTCCATGACTTTTATTGCATTAATAGCATCATCTACTGAATTTAGTTCTTTAATCTGAAATTTATGTGGTAATTTTGTTTGATCAATAACTTTAACGGTATTATTCTCAAACCAAATTGTTTTATATTCTTGGCCTTTAATTCTCATTTAATTCTATCCAAACTATCCTTTGGCCAAGTTTTTTCTCTATCATACATTTCATTATAGCAAATTTTCTTATCATTAATTTCAATCCAAGGATCCTTGCTTTTAATAAAAATATGTGCTTGTGGTTCGATTGGCTCCTCCAATGTCTGAGTTCTTACTGCTATTCTTCCCTTAGAAATATTATATCTACAAAAAACATATACACCACATATAATACAAAAATACGCATTGTAACCTTTTCCACTTCCTGTAGGTAAATCTATTGAGGCTACATCTCCACTTATTTTAAAATCTTCTTCCATCACCATTGTATGAATTACAAATGAAGAGCCTGTGGATAGTTTACAATTTTTACAATGACATGCTTGTGTGAATAAAGGATTTCCTTCGATTTTATATTTTACGTTACCACAAGCACAATTCCCTATAATTTCGTTTTTTTTACCCATCTTTTTAAATTTTTACTCAATAAATTCTAATATATTTTTCATTATAATGATAAAATAATTAAAATTATATTTTTTTTCATTTATTAAGCACCCTACCTGCAATTGTATTTAGTTTATCTTTAGTTTTTTGAGTTCTTTTTTCTGGAGCGGTGATTATTGCTACATCTAAGCAATTATTAGTTGGATCATTAGGATCAATATGATTTTCAAAATTTTCTATCAAATTTTTTATCATATTTTTTGCTTTTGAAGCATTATCTAACAGTACTTTAATAACTTTTTGAACATCAACATTCTCATGTTCTGAATGCCAACAGTCATAATCCGTTACCATTGATACTGAAGCATATCTAATTTCAGCCTCTCTTGCTAATTTTGCCTCTGGCATATTCGTCATACCTATTACATCAGCGTTCCATGAACGATATAAATTAGATTCAGCTAATGTGGAAAATTGTGGACCCTCCATAACTACATATGTTCCTCCTCTTTTATACCCTATATTGGAAAGTTTAATTGCCTCCTCACATGCATTCATTAACCCATTTGAAGTTGGGTTAGCCATTGAAACGTGAGCAACTATTTCATCATCAAAAAATGTTTTATTTCTTGCAAATGTTCTATCAATAAATTGATCGACGATGACAAATTTTCCAGGTTCCAAATCTTCTTTAAGAGATCCTACAGCTGAAACTGAAACTAAATCTGTGATACCTAATTGTTTTAATGCATCAATATTTGCTCTAAAATTTATTTTTGAAGGAGATATAAAGTGACCCCGTCCATGTCTTGGAATAAAATATACCTCTTTATTATTGTAATTTATTTTAAGAATTTTGTCTGAGGGATTTCCCCAAGGAGTAGTAATATCTAATAACTTTTTATCCTTAAATTCTTCGATATCGTAAAGTCCACTCCCCCCTATAATTCCTAATTTATTTGTCATATTATTTAAAATGAATTATTTATTTATATCTTAAAAAATTATGGATTTAAAAGATTATATTAGATCAATCCCAGATTATCCAAAAAAGGGAATACTGTTTAGAGATATTACAACTTTAATAAAAAATGAAACAGCGTTTTCAGAAACGATAAATTTAATGGTTGATAAATTAAAAAAATATGAATTTGAAAAGATTACAGCTATAGAGTCTAGAGGTTTTATTTTTGCATCTGCAATTTCTTATATTTTAAAAAAACCATTTATATTATTAAGAAAAAAAAATAAATTACCAGCTGAAAGATTCTCGATAGATTTTGAGTTAGAATATGGAACTGCCACAATTGAGATGCATAAGGACTCCATTAATAAAAACGAAAAAGTAGTAATAATTGATGATTTAATTGCAACAGGAGGTACAGCAGAGGCAGCGGCTAAAATAATCGAAATGTCAGGAGGAAAAGTATCTAATTTTTTATTTGTTATAAATTTATTTGATTTAGGTGGAAATAAAAGTTTAATTAAGAAAGGATATAGGACTGAGAGTTTAATAGAGTTTCCTGGCCATTAATTAATCCTATAAAAGGATTTTTTTCCAATAAATGCACTCATAATTCCTAGTAATCGCATCTTATAAATGTTTTTTTTATGATTTTTAAATAATATTAAATAAATAATGTATTTTATTATTGCAGATATAAAACTTGGAAATATTTTTATTGTTGAAATAAAAAAACCTGAGTGTTTTTTATTAAAATAAAATTTTGACCACATCCAATGCCAGTTTCTCAAATATTCATATTTGTTAACATCGTTAATATTTGACGATGATGCGCCCAGGTGATCTACAAGAGCATTTTTTATTACGTAGATTTTTTGATTGTCTTTTTTTGCTCTTAGGCATATATCGTCATTCTCAAGATACAAAAAAATATTTTCATCAAAGAAAAATTTGTTAAATTTTTTTTTATTTAATAGCATAGAAAAGCCATCAATCACATCTACTTCGATTATATCATTATTGGTGTATTTTTTTTTCTTAAATATTTTATAATTTGGGAATCTATCATCACTACACAACGGAGACATAATAGCAAAATCTTCAATTGTGTTGGCTGCCTTTACTAAATTTTCAAAAGTATTTTCATGAAATTTTGTGTCGGGGTTAAGAATATAAACAAATTCTGTATCAGATTTCAATATCCCAATATTGTTTGAAGCCCCCATACCTAGATTATCATTGATTACAACCTCAATATCGTCATATTTTAATTCTAATTCTTTTTTTAATTTAATGTTTTTTGAGTTTTCTATAACAATTTTTTGGGAATTTTTTGGAAGTGAATTTAAACATGAATAAATTACTTTCTCACTTTTAAAACATACTATTATGAATGTTATATTATTTAGTTCTAATTTCATAAAGACAAATAAGTATACTAAATCTATCTATTAATGTAAAAAAAACTATGCAAAAAATTTTAGTTACTGGAGGACTTGGTTTTATTGGAAGTAATCTTGTTAGAATGCTTTTAAATAAAAAATACCACGTAATCAATGTTGATAAAGTTGGTTACGCTTCAAACTTTTATAATTTGAAAGACGTTTCTAAAATGAAAAATTATAAATTTATTAAGTCCGATATAGGAAATACCAAAAAAATAAAAAAAATTCTAAAATTTTTTAAACCTATATGTATATTTAATCTAGCTGCAGAAACTCATGTCGATAGATCTATCGATGGACCTGAAAATTTTATAAACTCAAATATTATTGGGACTTTTAAATTATTAGAATGTTTTAGAGAATTTACAAAAAAAAATAAAAATTCAAGATTCATACACATATCAACTGATGAAGTGTTCGGAGATATAATTAATGGAAGGTCTCAAGAGAGTGACCCTTATTTACCAAGCTCTCCGTATGCTGCATCTAAAGCTTCATCAGACCATTTGGTCTATTCATATGTTAGAACTTTTAAAATTCCAGCAATTATAACGAATTGCTCAAATAATTATGGTCCAAGGCAACATCCAGAAAAATTAATTCCTAAATTAATTTACAATACTTTAAAAAACAAACCACTACCAATTTATGGAAAAGGTAAAAATTCTAGAGAATGGATTTATGTCGATGATCATTGTTATGCGCTAATAAAAATTTTTCAAAAAGGAAAATTAGGACAATTTTACAACATTGGATCTAATTTTAATGTTAATAATATAGAGGTTACTAAAACTCTTTTAACTATTGTAAAAAAGAAAATTAAGATTGGAAAAAGAGTCAAGATTAAATTTGTCAAAGATAGACCAGGTCATGATATTAGATATGCATTAAACAGTGCAAAAATAAAAAATCAGTTAGGATGGAGGCCAAAAACTAATTTTCAAAAAGGTATTGAAAATACAATTGATTGGTACCTTAAAAATAAATCTTATTATTCACTTTTAAATAAAAAAGATATATTGAAGAGAAAAGGGTTAAACAAATGATTAGAAAAGGCATAATTTTGTCTGGTGGTAAAGGAACAAGAATGAGCCCCTTGACCAAAGCTGTTAATAAACAACTCTTACCCATATATGATAAACCTCTAATTTATTATCCTCTTTCAATTTTGATGTTGGCAAAAATCAAGGATATTTTAATTGTAATTAATAAAGGTCAATTAGATCAATATAAAAAAATATTACCAAATGGGAAAAACTTGGGAATTAAAATTTCTTATATTGAACAAGAAAAGCCCAAAGGTTTACCTGATGCATTTATTTTAGGCGAAAAGTTTATTGGAAAAGGTGGGGTTTCATTAATATTAGGTGATAATTTCTTCTATGGTCAATACCTATCACAAAAGTTAAATCAATGTAGAAAGCTTAGAACTGGAGCTAAAGTATTTCTGCATAGAGTAAAGAAACCTGAAAAGTATGGCGTAGCAAAAGTAATAAAAAATAAGGTAACCTTAATTAAGGAAAAACCAAAAAAATTTATATCTGATATGGCAGTGACAGGACTTTATTTCTTTGACAATAAAGTTGTTGATTATGCTAAAAAATTAAAACCATCAAAAAGAGGTGAGTTAGAAATTACAGATCTTTTGAATCTTTATAAAAATAAAAAAAAGCTGTCTGTTGATTATATTGGTAGAGGTGGCGCTTGGCTAGATACTGGTTCTATCAGCGATTATTATAAAACGAGTAATTTTGTATCTGCTATTGAGAATAGACAGGGATTTAAAGTAGCGTGCATCGAGGAAATATCTTTATTAAATAAGTGGATAAATAAAAAAAATATCAAGAACTCGATTAAGTTTTATGGAAATTGTGAATATTCGAATTATCTAAAGCAATTAATAAAATAATGATGAATACAATTGAAAAAATTAAAGTAATTAAAAATAAATTATATTTTGATAATCGAGGATATTTCAAAGAAATATTAAAAGAAAAAGATTTTAGGAAAAGATTTCCTTTTGTTGTAATGTCTTTATCTAAAAAGAATGTATTAAGAGGTCTTCATATTCAATTAAAAAATCCTCAAGGAAAATATATATCAGTTTTGAAAGGGGAAATATTTGATGTTGGGGTTGATTTAAGAAATGGTTCTAAAACTTTTGGTAAACATTATACTAATATTCTTAGCGAAAAAAATTCAAAATCTCTTTATATACCTCCGGGTTTCGCCCATGGTTTTGTGGGCATTGGTCAAAATAATTACGTAATTTATAGTTGCTCAAGTTATAGAAATAGACAAAGTGAAATTGGTATAAAGTTTGATGATCCAATATTAAAAATAAAATGGCCAGGTAAAAAATTTATAGTCTCAAATAAAGATAAAAAGAATTTATCTTTCATAGAATTTAAAAAAAAATTTATTAAATGAAAGTTAAAATTTTAGTAACGGGTGGTGATGGAAGATTTGCTAGTATTTTAAAAAAAAAAAATAAACTTCTTAAGTTAGTTTTTTTGAATAAAATTCAATGTAACATACTAAATTTTCAATCAATAATTAAATGTATAAAAAAATATAAACCCTCAGCAATATTTCATTGTGCAGGATTATCAAGGCCTATGGAAATTCACAAAAAGAATATTACAAAAAGTATTGATTTAAATATAATTGGAACTGCAAATATTGTTAAAGCATGTGAAAAATTTAATATTAAACTTATATACTTGTCATCTGGTTATGTTTATGAGGGAATTAAAGGCAATTATAGCGAAAAAGATGGGGTTAAACCCTTTAACAATTATGGCTGGTCCAAACTTGGAGGGGAATGTTCAGCTAATATGTATAAGAATTCATTAATTTTAAGAGTAACAATGACTGAAAAACCTTTTCGGTTTAAGTCTGCTTATACAAATTTAATATCAAATTTTATGTATCATGAGGATTTTGTTGATTTATTACCCAAATTATTAAAAAGAAAAGGTGTCATTAATGTTGGGGGTAAAACGCAGTCTGTATATAAATTTGTGAAAAATAATAATCCAAACGTCAAAAAGAGTAAGCTAAAAAAAACTTCCAATTTTCCTTTAAAACAATCGATGAATTTGTCAAAAATGAAAAAGTTAATATAATGGTAGCGGGAAGTGGGATCGAACCACTGACCTCGGGCTTATGAGTCCCGCGCTCTAACCAACTGAGCTACCCCGCCATTAAATTCGTATTGATATATA